>Ga0209526_10000929_pt1 | contig 19349 bp, 16 predicted proteins | sample JacPinW_OM2H0_M1_FD_188566 | JGI IMG/M metagenome (GOLD analysis project Ga0209526, IMG submission 188566) | Forest soil microbial communities from Algoma, Ontario, Canada - Jack Pine, Ontario site 1_JW_OM2H0_M1 (SPAdes) (version 2) | ecosystem: Environmental > Terrestrial > Soil > Boreal... | reverse complement strand
GAGACCGTTCTTCTTCGCGGCATCAAGCGCGCGCAAGATGTTGGGCGAGCGGCCGGAGGTCGAGAGCGCTAGAAGCACGTCGCCCTTGCGGCCGAGCCCCTGCACCTGGCGCTCGAACAATTGCTCGTAGCCGTAATCATTGCCGATCGCGGTCAACACCGAGGTGTCGGTGGTGAGCGCGACCGCCGCGAGCGGCGCCCGGTCGAACTCGTAGCGCGAGAGCAATTCGCCCGCGATGTGCTGCGCATCGGCGGCACTCCCGCCATTGCCGCAGAGGAGAATTTTACCGCCGCTCTTCAGCGCCGCGGTCATCGCCGCGGCGATCTTGCCGAGCGAGGCCATGAAATCCGCGTCCTCCGCGGCCTTGGCGAACGCATCGCGCGAAGCCGCGAGATGCTTCTTGGCATAATCAAGGTCGGCTCCGTCCATGTTCCCTCGCGGCGAGCGCGTAGCACCCGTCATTAAGGGTGTCCAGATTGCCGCCGTTGCGCTGACGCCACGCTTGCGGCAAAGGAAGCGCATATTCAAAGACAACGGGCATTAAGCATGATCCTCGTGACCGGCGGCGCCGGCTTCATCGGCTCGAATTTGGTGGCGAGCCTGAACGAGCGCGGCGTGACCGAGATTGCCGTGAGCGATCATCTCGACGCCGCGAAAGAGCGCAATCTCGCCAAGCGCCGCTACAGCGAGATCGTCCTGCCGGACGGCATTCTGCGCTGGCTCGAAGGCCGGAAGTGCGATGCGATCCTGCACATGGGCGCGATCTCGTCGACGACGGCGACCGATGAGCATGCGGTAATGGTTGCGAATTTCGAGCTACCATTACGCTTGCTCGAATGGTGTAGGGACGCAAAGACGCCGTTCATCTACGCCTCCTCCGCCGCCACCTATGGCGACGGCAGCCTCGGTTTCGACGACGACAACTCGCCGCAAGCGCTCGCGCGCCTGATGCCCCTCAACCTGTACGGCCGCAGCAAAGCCCGCTTCGATGTCGCTGCAGTCGCTCGCGCCCACGCCGGCGTTGGCATGCCGCCGCAATGGGTGGGCCTCAAGTTCTTCAACGTCTTCGGGCCGAACGAGTATCACAAGGGCGACATGCGGAGCGTACTCGCCAAGGTGTTCCCGGAGGCGAAGGCCGGCAAACCCGTGCGGCTCTTCAAATCCGACCGACCGGACATCGCCGGCGGCAAGATCGTGCGCGACTTCATCTATGTCGAGGATGCGGCGAACGTCGTGCTATGGCTGATGGATCACCCAAACGTCTCCGGCGTCTATAATGTCGGCACCGGCAAGGCGCGAAGCTTCGACGACATGATGCGCGCGATGCTGCAAGCGCTCGGGAAGAAGCCCGAAATCGAATATATCGCCATCCCCAAGGAGCTCGCCGGGCACTATCAATATTTCACCGAGGCGAGGATGGAGCGGCTCGCCGCGGCGGGCTACGATGCGCCGTTCACGCCGCTGGAAGCCGCGGTCGAGCGCTACGTGAAGCAATATCTCGACCGCCCCGATCCTTATCGCTGATTGCCGGGTCCCGATGTTCGACTACGAAAAACGCCTCGCTGAGCTTGCCAAGCAGACCGTGCTTTGCGTCGGAGACCTCATGCTCGACCGCTTCGTCTATGGCGAAGTCGCGCGCATCTCGCCCGAGGCGCCTGCCCCCGTGCTCGCCGTGCGGCGCGAGGAGACGGCGCCGGGCGGCGCCGGCAACGTCGCGCGCAACATCGCCGGCCTCGGCGCCCGCTGCATGCTGGTGAGCGCGGTCGGCGACGACGACGCCGGCCGCATCCTCGCCGCGGCCTTTGGCAAGACCGGTGGGCAAATCGAGGCGAGGCTCGCGATCGACGTCTCGCGGCCGACGACCGAGAAGGCCCGCTTCGTCTCCGAGCATCATTCGACGCATCTTCTTCGCGCCGATTGGGAAGAAACTCATTCGCTGCCGAAGCATTGCGAAGAGGAGGTTCTTGGCTTCGCGCTGAAAATCCTGCCGGAATGCGGCGCGGTGGTTCTTTCCGATTACGGCAAGGGTGTGCTCACGCCGCACGTCATCGAAACGCTGATCGCCGCCGCCCGCAAGGCGAAGAAGCCGGTGGTCGTCGATCCGAAACATCTCGATTACCGCGCTTACAAGGGCGCCACCGTCGTCACGCCGAACCGCGCGGAGCTTTCGCGCGCGGCGCACCGCGACGTGCGACTGAACGAGGACATTGTCGATGCCGCCGGCAAGCTGATCGCGAGCGCCGATCTCGACGCGATCCTCGTCACCCGCAGCGAAGAAGGCATGACGCTGGTCTCGCGCGGCCATACGCCGGTCCACATTCCCTCGCATCCGGTGAAAGTGCGCGACGTCTCCGGCGCCGGCGACACGGTGGTGGCGACCATCGCCGCCATGCTCGCCATGGGCGCGGAGTTGGATGCCGCCGCCCGCGTCGCCAACGCCGCCGCCGCCGTCGTCGTCGGCAAGCCCGGCACCGCCGCCGTCAACTTCGCCGAGATGCGGGCGATCCTGGTGCCGAGCGCGTCCCGCGCCCACGACGAGAAGATCGTGCGCGATGCCTCGCTTCTCGACGAGCGGCTCGATGAATGGCGCCGCACGGGCCTCCGGATCGGCTTCACCAATGGCTGCTTCGATCTGATCCATCCCGGCCATCTCAAGGTCCTCGCGGGCGCCCGCGCCGCCTGCGATCGGCTGGTGGTCGGGCTGAACAGCGATGCCTCCGCCCGCCGCCTGAAAGGGCCGAGCCGCCCGATCCAGGACGAAGTCGCCCGCGCCGAAATACTGGCGGCGCTCGAGGCGGTCGATCTCGTGGTGCCGTTCGAAGAGGATACGCCGCTGGAACTCATTCGCCGCGTAAAGCCTGCGGTGCTGGTGAAGGGCGGCGACTATTCCAAGGAACAGGTCGTCGGCCGCGAAATCGTCGAGGCCAATGGCGGCGAAGTCGTGCTGATCGAAACCCTGCCCGAACGCAGCACCACGCGGCTCGTCGAGCGCTCGAAGGGCCGCGGCTAATCGTTAACGCGTATTAACTTTCATGCGTGTGATTAAATAACCCGTCACACTCCTTCGCTAGTCAGGCGGGTTACTGGAGGACCGGCCATGGCCGTGCTTGTAACCGGAGGCGCCGGCTATATCGGCAGCCACATGGTGCTCGCCCTCGTCGACGCGGGCGAGGAAGTCGTCGTGCTCGACGATCTTTCGACCGGCTTCGCGCGCGCGGTGCATCCGAAAGCGCGCTTCGTGCAAGGCGACGTCGCCGACGAGGCGCTCGTCTTGCGGCTGATCGTGACCCACGGCATCGACGCGGTGATCCACTTTGCCGCCCGCATCGTGGTGCCCGAGTCGGTAGCCAATCCGCTCGGCTACTATCTTGCCAACACGGTGAAATCGCGCGCGCTCCTCGCAACCGTGATCGCGGGGGGCGTCAGGCGCTTCGTGTTCTCGTCGACGGCCGCCGTCTACGGCATGCCCGCCGAAAATCCGGTGCGCGAGAGCACGCCGGCCAGTCCCATTTCGCCCTACGGCACCTCAAAGCTGATGACCGAGTGGATGCTGCGTGACGCCGCCGCCGCGCATGGGATGAATTACGTGGCGCTCCGCTACTTCAACGTCGCCGGCGCCGACCCCGAAGGGCGCTCCGGCCAATCGACGCTGAATGCGACGCATCTCATCAAGGTCGCCTGCGAAACCGCGCTCGGAAAACGCAACCGCATGGAAGTGTTCGGCACCGATTATCCGACCGCCGACGGTACTTGCGTCCGCGACTATATTCACGTCACCGATCTCGTCGCCGCTCATCTCGACGCGCTCCGGCATTTGCGCGCGGGCGGCGGCAGCCTCACCTTGAATTGCGGCTATGGCCGCGGCTATTCGGTGCTCGACGTAATCGACACCATGAAGCGGCTTTCGGGTAAGGACTTCCCGGTGTTCTACGCCCCGCGCCGTCCCGGCGATCCCGCAGCGATTGTCGCCGGCGCCGAATGCATCCGCACTGAATTGGGTTGGCAGCCGAAGCTCGACAATCTCTCGACGATCATCACCCACGCGCTCGCCTGGGAGCGCACGCTCGAGAGCGGGCGCACCGCCGCCGAATAACTAAATCCGCCGTCGCGGCTTGCCCGTCCCGGCGCGGCATGCGAAACCCGCGCGCGCCGCGGGGTTGTTTTCATGCGTATCGCGATGATCGGCACGGGTTATGTCGGCCTCGTTTCGGGGGCCTGCTTCGCCGATTTTGGCCACCGGGTCGTTTGCGTCGACAAGGATGCCGGCAAAATCGCCGCCCTCAAGCGCGGCGAAATTCCGATCTTCGAGCCCGGCCTCGACGAACTCGTCGAGAGCAACGTCAAGGAAGGCCGGCTCGGATTCGCCACCGACCTTCCCGCCGCGGTCAAGGACGCGGACGTCGCCTTCATCGCCGTCGGCACGCCGTCACGGCGCGGCGACGGCCACGCCGATCTCAGCTATGTCCATACCGCCGCGCGCGAAATCGCCGCCGCGATCGGCGGCTACACCGTCGTGGTGACGAAATCGACCGTGCCGGTCGGCACCGGCGACGAGGTCGAGCGCATCATCCGCGAGGCGAAGCCGAAGGCGGAATTCGCCGTCGTTTCCAATCCGGAATTCCTGCGCGAGGGCGCCGCCATCAGCGACTTCAAGCGCCCGGACCGCATCGTTATCGGCACCGTCGACCGGCGCGCCCGCGAAGTGATGACCGAGGTCTATCGCCCGCTTTACCTCAATGCGGCACCCATCCTGTTCACCGAGCGCCGCACGGCGGAGCTGATCAAATACGCAGCGAACGCCTTTCTCGCGACCAAGATCACCTTCATCAACGAGATAGCCGATCTTTGCGAGAAGGTCGGCGCCGACGTGCAGGAAGTCGCCCGCGGCATCGGCTTCGACAACCGCATCGGCTCGAAATTCCTCCACGCCGGTCCCGGCTTCGGCGGCTCCTGCTTTCCCAAGGACACGATCGCGCTGATGCGGACCGCGCAGGAAGCGGGGGCGCCGGCGAAAATCGGCGAGACCGTGGTCGCGGTAAACGACGCGCGCAAGCGCGCGATGGCGGAAAAGATCGTCGCCGCCTGCGGCGGCTCGGTCTCCGGCAAGACGGTCGCGATCCTCGGCCTCGCCTTCAAGCCCAATACCGATGACATTCGCGAAGCGGCGAGCCTCGTAATCGTTCCGGCGCTAGCCGCCGCGGGCGCCAAGCTCCGCGCGCACGATCCGCAGGCGATGGGAGAGGCCGCGAAACTCATGCAGGGCGTCGAGATGTGCAAGAACCCCTATGAAGCCGCGAAAGACGCCGACGTGCTCGTGATCCTCACCGAGTGGGACGCCTATCGCGCGCTCGATCTCGACCGGCTGAAGCGCGATCTGAAACAGCCGCTCGTGGTGGATCTGCGCAATATCTACCGTCCGGAAGAAATGGCGGCGAAGGGATTTCGCTATTTCAGTCTCGGCCGGCCTCCAGCCGGCTGAGATGCCGGCTGAGATGCCGGCTCTCAGCTCGCGACCTTCTTCGCCATCGCCGGTGCGAGCAACGCCGCGACGATCTCGGCCACCCGATGCTGCCAGGGTGCGGCGCTATAGCCGAACGCCGCGCGAAAGCGCGAAGAGTCGAGCTCGCAATTGAGCGGCCGCTTGGCGGCGACGGGATACTCGGCCATTTTGATTTCCGTGAGTTTCGGCGTGCGCCCGGTAAAGACCGCCTGCCGCTGCACGATTTCGGTCGCAAAACCGAAGCGGCTCGTGGCGCCGGTGCCGGCGAAGTGAAAAATACCTGAAACTTTCGACTCTGTAGCGAGCTTGCGGGCGACCGCGAGCACCGCTTCGGCGATGTCGATGGTGGCGGTAGGGCAGCCGAACTGGTCGCCGACCATGCGTAATTCGTCGCGCTCGGCGGCGAGCTTCAAGACGTTGCGGAGAAAATTCTGCCCATGCGGGCCGTAGATCCACGAGGATCGAATGATCACGTGGCGCGGCAACAGCTCGCGCACTTTCGCCTCGCCCTCCGCTTTGGTGCGGCCATAGACGCTGATCGGCGCCACGCGGTCGTTTTCGACATAGGCGGTTTTCTTCGCGCCGTTGAAGACGTAATCGCACGACAGGTGAATGAGCGGCACGTTCGTGCTCGCGCAAACCGTGGCGAGCACCGCCGGCCCCGTCACATTGGCGACGCTCGCGAGGTCCGCCTCGCGCTCTCCCCGGTCGATCGAGGTATAGGCGGCGCCGTTCACCACCACCGAGGGCCGGTGCACATCAAGCGCTGCGCGCACCGTCGTTTCATTGGTGATGTCGGCCTCAAGGCGCGAAAGCCCCACCACCGGCAGACCGCGCGCCGCCGCCAGCGACACGATCTCGCGTCCGACCTGGCCGCGCGCGCCGAAAACGAGAATGGGTCCGCTCATCGATTCCGCCACCCTGCAGATTTGCCAAGCCGTCCGGGACGCGACATAGAAGCGTCGAATCTTCTCTACCGCAAGCCAAGAGAACGCAACAGTAGAACGCAACAGTAGAGCGCAACAAGAGAACGCAATGCGAAAGATACGCAAGGCTGTTTTTCCGGTCGCCGGCCTCGGCACCCGATTCCTGCCCGCGACCAAGGCGATGCCGAAGGAGATGCTGACGGTGGTCGACAGGCCCTTGATCCAGCACGTCGTCGACGAGGCGCGCGAAGCCGGTATCGAGCATTTCGTTTTCGTGACCGGCCGCAACAAGGGCGTGATCGAGGACCATTTCGACCGCCAGTTCGAGCTCGAATCGACCTTGCGCGAGCGCGGCAAGACGACCGAGCTGGCGCTTCTCGATCGCGATCTTCCCGGCGCGGGGGCGATGAGTTTCATCCGCCAGCAATCGCCGCTCGGGCTTGGGCACGCGGTGTGGTGCGCGCGCGAAATCGTCGGCAGCGAGCCCTTCGCACTCCTTCTCCCCGACGTCCTGGTGCAGGCGAAGAAATCCTGCCTCGCCCAGATGATCGACGCTTATGCGGCACTCGGCGCCAACGCGAATCTGATTGCCGTCGAAGAAGTGCCGGAGGACCTTACCCACATGTATGGCGTCGTCGGCATGGGCAAGCGCAAGGGGTCGGCCTTCGAAATCACCGGAATGGTCGAGAAGCCGCCGCGCGGCAAGGCGCCCTCCAATCGCATCATCACTGGCCGCTACATCTTGCAGCCCGAAATTTTCGAGTTCCTCGCGAAGCAGGAGCGCGGCGCCGGCGGCGAAATCCAACTCACCGACGCGATGTTGGGGCTCGCGAAGAAACAACCCTTCTACGGCGTCGATTTCGAGGGCCGCACCTTCGATTGCGGCTCGAAGATCGGGTTTCTTTCCGCCAACGTCGCCTATGCGCTGGCGCGCGAGGACCTCGCGGCGACTTTTCGTGCCGAATTGAAATCGATTCTGAATCAAAAATGAGCGCGCAAGCGAATCCCCGTCCCTCCCCTAGGCCATTGACATTGCGACAAAAACCGGCTTCATCGCAGCGACCCCGCCATGCTGTTAGAGCGCATTAAATTCCGCCTGTCCGGGCTCCTCGGCGAGGACGCGCGGTCGATTATCCCCCGCCTGTTGCGGACCGACGGCCGCCGCTACGCGTGGCGTTTCGCGCTCGCCTTCGTATTCATGTTTCTGGTCGCGGGCTCGACGTCGTTCTCGGCCTATCTGATGAAGGACGTCGTCAATAAGATTTTCGTCGAGGGCCGGGAAGGCGCGATCTGGGTGCTCGGCGGCGTCCTGATCGCGCTCTCCACCATCAAGGGCTTTTCCGCCTATGGCCAGGCGGTCACGCTCGGGCGCATCGGCAACCGCATCATCGCGGGCTATCAGAAGCGCCTCTATGACAATTTGCTGGCGCAAGGAATTCCTTTCTTCTCCGAGCGTCACTCGACGGAATTCCTCAACCGGCTGAATTCCGGCGCCGCCGGCGCCCGCGGCATCCTCGAAATCCTGATCACGACGATCGGCCGCGATCTCCTGACGCTCGTCGGCCTCGTCACGGTGATGGTTATTCAGGACGCCTTCCTCGCCTTCATTTGCCTGGTCGCCATGCCAGTCGCGGTGGTTGGCGTCCGCTCGCTCATCCGGCGCACGCGCAAGATCGTGCAGCGCCAATTCGTCGGCGCCGGAAAAATCCTCCACACCATGCAGGAGACCATTCAGGGAATCCGCGTGGTCAAATCATTCAACCTGGAGGACATGCTGCGCACACGCATGAATACGCATGTCGGCGAGGTCGAGCAGGCGATGAACAAATGGGTGCGCGTGAGCGCGCGCTCAAGCCCGCTGATGGAGATGCTCGGCGGCTTCGCGGTGGCGGCAGCCGTAATGTATGCCGGCCTCGGCGTGCTCAAGGGCGGTCGGCTCCCCGGCGAGTTCTTTTCGGTCATCACGGCACTCCTGCTCGCCTACGAGCCGGCGAAGCGGCTCGCGCGCGTCAACATCGATATCGCGGCGAACCTCGTCTATGTCCGCAACCTGTTCGAGATCATCGACAGCAAGCCGGCCGAGCGCGAGCCCGAAGACTTGCCGCAACTCGCGGTGAAAAGCGGCAAGATCGAATTCCGCGATGTCGAATTCGCCTATCGGCCCGGCGAGCCGGTGCTGCGACGCTTCTCCTTCATGGCGGAGCCGGCGCAGACCACCGCCCTTGTCGGCCCGTCGGGCGCCGGCAAATCCACCGTCATGGGCCTGATCGAGCGCTTCTACGAACCGCAGGCGGGCGTAATCCTGATCGACGGGCAGGATATCGCGAAAGTTTCCCGCCGCTCGCTGCGGGACGCAATGGCCTATGTGAGCCAGGATGTTTTCCTCTTCTCCGGCACCATCCGCGACAACATCGCGTTCGGCCGTCCCGCGGCGCGCGAAAGCGAGATCATCGCCGCGGCCAAGGCCGCCCACGCCCACGATTTCATCCTCGGCTTCGGCCCGGGCTACGACACGCCCGTCGGCGAGCACGGCATGCAGCTTTCGGGCGGGCAGCGCGCGCGCATCTCGATTGCGCGGGCGTTCTTGAAGAACGCGCCGATCCTGTTGCTCGACGAGCCGACCGCGGCGCTCGATTCGGAGTCCGAACTCATGGTCCAGCGCGCGCTCGACGCGCTCAGAATATCGCGCACGACGCTCGTCATCGCCCACCGCCTGCAGACGGTGATCGCCGCGACCCGCATTCTGGTGATGGAAGGCGGCCGCGTCGTCGAGACGGGCCGTCACGACGAGCTGGTGGCGCGGCGCGGGCGTTATCATGATTTCTACCAGATGCAGTTCAGCGAACGGCGGGCGGCGAACGCCTGAGGGCCGCCGTCCTCGAGAGCGGCAATGGCGAAGCTCATTCATCCGGTCATTCTTTGCGGCGGCGCCGGCACGCGGCTGTGGCCGGCTTCCCGCGACAGCCGGCCGAAGCAATTCCTGAAGCTCCTGGGGCCGCTTTCGACCTTGCAGGAAACGGTGAAGCGCGTCGCGAACCGAAAAATCTTCGCCAAGCCAGTCATCGTCACCAACCGTGACTATCGCTTCCTCGTGCGCGAGCAATTGGACGAGATCGGGCATGACGCCGAAATCCTGCTCGAGCCCGCGCGCCGCGATTCGGCGCCTGCGATCGCCGCCGCGAGCGAACTACTCGCCGCCCGCAGCCCCGCGACACTCGCCCTGGTGCTTGCCGCCGATCATATCGTGCGCGAGCCCAAAAGCTTCGTCGCCGCGTGTCTCACGGCGCGCGCCGCCGCCCTGCGGGGCAAGATCGTCACCTTCGGCTGCGTCCCCGACCAGCCGGCGACGGGCTACGGTTACATCAAGCCCGGCAAACCAATCGAGGGCGCGGATGGCGCCCGCGAAGTCGAGAAATTCGTCGAGAAGCCCGATGCGAAAACCGCCGAGCGCTACGTCAGCGAGGGCTATCTGTGGAATTCCGGCAATTTTCTCTTTCGCGTCGATACCTTTCTCGCCGAATACGCGGCGTTCGAGCCCGCGAGCAGCGCAGCCGTCCGGCGGGCCGTGAACAAGGCCTCGGAAGACCTCGGCTTTATTCTGCTGAACAAGAAGGCCTTCGCGGCGGCAACGCAGAAATCGATCGATTACGCCGTGATGGAAAAAACCCGCCACGCCGCGGTGGTGCGCGCTTCCTACGGCTGGTCGGATCTCGGCGGCTGGAACGCGGTATGGATGGAGACGCCGCGCGATTCCTCCGGCAACGCCGTGCGCGGCGAGGTCGTGCTCCTCGATTCGCAAGGCTCTTACGTAGCGAGCGAGGGCAAGCTCGCGGCACTGTTCGGCGTCAAGGATCTCGTAGTCGTAATAGAGCACGACGCGGTGCTGATTGCGGACCGCGCGCGCGCCGAGGACTTGCGCAAGCTCGTCGAGGAGTTGCGCAAGAAAGGCCGCTCCGAGGCCGACGTTCACGCGCGCGTCCACCGGCCGTGGGGAAATTACCAGAGCCTCGACCAGGGCGAGCGCTTCCAGGTGAAGCGCATCGTGGTGAAGCCGGGCGGACGGCTTTCGCTGCAAAAGCACCGTCGCCGCGCCGAACATTGGGTCGTGGTGCGCGGCACTGCGCGCGTCACCATCGGCAAGAAAGTAAGCACGCTGAAGGAAAACCAGTCGGTCTATGTGCCGCTCGGCAGCAAGCACCGGCTGGAAAATCGCGGCGAAATCCCGCTCGAGCTGATCGAAGTGCAGACCGGCAGCTATTTTGGCGAGGACGACATCGAGCGCTTCGAGGACGACTACCGCCGCAAGAGCGACGAATAAAAATGGCGCCCGACAAACAGGCGATCCGCGATCTCGTTGAAAACTGGGTGATCTGGCGCGATTCCGGCGACTGGGACCGCTTTCGCACCGTGTGGCACGACGACGGGCGGATGATGGCGACCTGGTTTCAGGGCTCCGCCGAGGAGTTCATTCAGGCAAGCCGCGAGGGCTTCGCACGAGGCGTCAACATTTTGCACTTTCTCGGCGGCCATACGTCCGAGATCGCGGGTAGCCGCGCGATCGCGCAGACCAAGATGCAGATCATGCAGCGTGCAGCCGTGCACGATATCCCGGTCGACGTGGTCTGCACCGGGCGCTTCTACGATTTCTTGGAGAAGCGGGTGGGGCGCTGGGGCATCGTGTTGCGCCAGCCGATCTACGAGAAGGACCGCATGGACCCGATCGATCCCGCGGCGAAGCTCGCGCTCGACCGCGATTTGCTCGCGCAATTTCCCGAGGGCTACCGCCACCTCGCCTATTTGCAGGCGCAAAACGGCTCCAAGGTAAAGCGCGACATGCCGGGCCTGAAGGGCCCGGCGGTCGATGCGCTTTACGCGCGGGGTGCGGATTGGCTCGCGGGTAAGCCGCTCACGCCTTGAAGCGCTCGACGAATTTCGCGAAGCCTTCGAGCTGCCTCCTGACGAAATCCTTCGTCGTCTCGTCCTTCAATTCGCCCTTCTCGTCGAACTTGTTCTGCGCGAGGCCCACGAAGATTTCCGGCGTGTTGAAGGTGAAGGCGCCGAGGAAGATAAGCATCGTCCGCATGTGATATTGCATGCGGCCGCCGCCGAGCGGCCCCTGCGTCGCCGATTGAATCGCGACGGGCTTTTCCTTGAACGGCTGGTCCTTCAGCCGCGACACCCAATCCACCGCGTTCTTGAGCGCGCCGGGGATGGTGTAATTATATTCCGGCGAGACGAAGATGACGCCGTCTGCGGCGCGGATCGCGTCGGCGAGCGTCGTCACCGGCGCCGGAAATTTGCCGTCGGCGTGAAGATCGGCGTTGTAGAGCGGAAAATGGTCGTATGGCGGCGACTCCTTGAGATTCATGCCCGCAGGTGCCAGCGCCGGCAGCGCGCGCACCAGCATGTGGTTGTAGGAGGCTTTCCGCAGACTGCCGCAAATCGTGAGGATGTTCATTTCGTTTCCTTTCGATGGATGTTTCGCCCGGGCGGTAAAGCGAGCGCGTTTTCATTCCCAATCTAGCAACTACCTCATTCGAGCGGAACGCCGACGTATTTCTGAAAGCCGGGTCGCGGGTGAATGCGCGCGATCCACGCCGCAAGGTGCTTCTGTTCCGGCCGGCCGGTGAGAAACGGATTGCGCAGCCAGCGGTCGGCGAAAACCGAAAGCCCGAGGTCGGCGATCGAGAAGTTCTTGACGAGATAATCGCGGCCTTCGAGGCGCCGGTGGAGAATGGCGTAAATCTCCCCGAGCTTTTCCGTGCTCGCGGCGATCATCGCCTTGTCATGCTTCTCCGGCGGCGTGCGGATGGTGCCGAGAAACAAAGGGCTTTCCACCGGAACCAGGATCGACAGCGACCAATCGAGCCAGCGGTCGATATCGGCGCGGGTCGCCGGATCCGAAGGATAAAGCGCTTCACCGCCATATTTCGTGCAGAAATAGCGCATGATGGAATTCGACTCCCACAGGACGAAATCTCCGTCCTCGATCGTCGGCACTCTCGAATTCGGATTGAGCGCCTTGTAGGCCGGCGTGTTGACCACGCCGTATTGGCGGCCGGCGTCGATCCGCTCCACCTCGAGCTTCAACTCGTCGGCGAGCCACATGACCTTCTTCACATTGGAGGACGAGAAGCGCCCCCACACTTTGATTTTCTTCGACATTGCCTTCCCATTTGGCCTTCCCTTTGGCGCGAGCCGCCGCCGATTGCCGTCATTGTTGACCGGCCCTGCCCTCCACCCTAGTGTCCCGATTCCGAAGTTCGTAAGCCCTTGCGGCACACTCTCATACGAACTTCGGAATCAAAGGGACACTAGCAACTCTATGATTCTAGTGCCCCTTTGAACCCGAAGTTCGCAACCACCCTTGCTGCACGGTGTGTGCGAACTTCGGGTTCGGGGCACTAGCCTAACTGCCAATCGGCTCGAAACGTCATCGCGCACAGCGAAATCACGCCGAACCGTCAAAAAGTGCGCCAGAGGGAGCGGACCATTCTTCAGGGGGGATTGCGCATCGTGGCACCCGCCGCCGAGACGGCGGCGACCCGCGAGGTCATCGCGGTCCGGCGCCTGAGCAAGCGCTACGGCAGCCGCGCGGATGCGATTCTCGCGCTCGACGACATCGACTTCGCCGTTCCCGACCGCGAGTTCCTCTCGATCGTGGGGCCGTCGGGCTGCGGAAAATCGACGCTCCTGAAAATTCTCGCCGGCCTCATCCCCGCGAGCGAGGGCGAGGCGCTGCTTAACGGCACGCAGATCGACGGCCCCCGCAAGGACATCGGCGTCGTGTTCCAATCCCCCGTTCTGTTCCCCTGGCGCTCGGTGCTCGGCAACGTGCTGTTGCCCGCGGACATCCAGCGGCTCGGCCGCGAGGAAATGACCAAGCGCGCTTACGATTTGCTCAAGCTCGTCGGGCTCGACGGCTTCGAGCGGCGCTATCCGTGGGAATTATCCGGCGGCATGCAGCAGCGCGTGGCGCTCGTGCGCGCGCTGATCCACGACCCCACCCTTCTCCTGATGGACGAGCCCTTCGGCGCGCTTGACGCGATGACGCGGGAAGCCATGAACGTCGAATTGCAGCGCATCTGGATGGAGCGCCGCAAGACCGTCGTCTTTATCACCCATTCGACCGCCGAGGCCGTGTTCCTCGGCGACCGCGTCTTGGTGATGACGCCGCGGCCGGGAAAGGTCGGCGACTTGTTCCAAGTAGAATTGCCGCGCCCGCGGCCGCTCGACGTGATGAACACGGAAAAATTCGGCGGTTATGTACGGAGAATCCGCGGCGTGTTGAACGCCGGAGGGGGGCTCGAATGATGAAGGGCGTGCGCGGACTTTCCTTGCGGCTCCTGTTGATCGCGGCGACCTTGCTCGTGTGGGAAGGGCTCATACGCGGGCTTAGCGTCCCCGCCTTTATCCTTCCCGCGCCGAGCGGCATCTTCGTCGCGCTCTATCGCGGCATCGCGAGCCGCCTCTATATCGACCATATCGGCGTCACGGTCGGCGAAACCCTGATGGGCTTCGCGCTCGGCTCGGCGCTCGCCTTCTCGCTCGGCATCGCCGTCGCGCTTTCCCGCCGCGTCGAGTATTTTCTCTATCCCTTCATCGTCATGTTCCAGGCGATGCCGAAGGTGGCGCTCGCTCCCCTCATCATAGTCTGGTTCGGCCTCGGCATAACCTCGAAGGTGGTGAGTGCCGCCCTCGTCGCTTTCTTCCCGCTAATGGTGAACACCATCGTGGGGCTCCGGTCGGCCGACGAGGATCGCATCAATCTCATGCGCTCGCTCGCGGCCTCCCGCTGGCAAATCTTCTGGATGCTGCGATTGCCGAACGCCATGCCCTATATCTTTGCCGGATTGGAAATCGCGATGATCTTCGCGCTGATCGGCGCGATCGTCGGCGAGTTCGTCGGCGCCCAATCGGGGCTCGGCATGCTGATCCAGAGCATGAATTTCACCATGGACGTGGCCGGACAATTCTCGATACTCCTGATCCTGTCCGTTCTCGGATTGCTGTTGAACAGCATCGTGAGCGGAGTGCGCCGGCGCGTTCTATTCTGGGATCCATCGCAAAAAATCGACGCTGCCGGCAGTGCCGCAGCCGGCAAGGGAGGTGTGCAGTGAAACGTCCGGTTTTCTCCGCGCTCGCGGCTTTCGCGCTTTGCGCGCTCGCTTCACTCGCCCACGCGCAGACGACGGTCCGCGTCGGCTGGTGCGCGCGCACCGTGAGTTCGGCCGCGGCCCCCTTCGCGATCGCGACCAAGATGGGGTGGTTCGAGAAGAGCGGCATCAAGGTCGAGCTTTGGCCGCTGCCCGGCTCCACCGATTGCGTAAAGGCCGTTGCGACCCGGGATGTCGCCTATTCGCTGCCCTCGATCGAGCCGCTCGCCATCATCCGCCCGCAAGGCGTGAAGGCGAAAAATTATTACACCGCCTATCAGGGCAACATTTACGGCATCATGGTGCCGGTGGACAGCCCCGTGAAGCGGTTCACCGATCTCAAGGGCAAGCGCATCGGCGTGACTTCGATGGCGTCCGCCGGCGTTATCATCGCCCGCGCCATGGCGACGATCAACGGCATGGACCCGGATCGCGACATCTCGATCGTGGTGGCGGGCGAAGCCGGCCAAACCGCCGCCCTTATCCGCAGCAATCAAGTCGACGCGCTGTCGCAATTCGACACGCAATACGCGCTCACCGAAAACGCCGGCGCCAAGCTCCGCCCGCTCGAGGACGACAATAAGAGCATGGCGAACTTTCCCTCGAACGGCTTCGTCACGCTCGAGGAAACCTTGCAGAACAAACGCGCCGAGGCGCTCGCCCTCGCCCAGGGCTACGCCAAGGGAACGGTGTTCGCGATCGCCAATCCCGAGGCCGCGATCCGCATTCTGTGGGAGGTCTATCCGCAGACCAAGGCGACGGGCAAGGACGAGGCGACCGCGCTCAAGGACGATCTCGCGACGCTGAACGCCCGCATCAAGAACTGGCGGCTCGCTTCCGGCGGCGTGACCAAATGGGGCGAGAACTCGATCCCGAACTACGACGCCTATGTGGATTTTCTCGTCAAGAACGGCGTCCTCAAGACGCAGATGCCGGCGAGCGAACTCGTCACCAACGAGTTGATCGAGGACATCAACAAGTTCGACGAGAACGAAATCGCAGCCCAGGCCAAGGCTTATAAATAACTGAAGGAAAAGAGGCGGGCTCGCCTCCTCTTTCAACGCCCGCGGACGGAGATCGCGGCGGCGGCGGCTTCCGCATCCTCGTTGACGTTCGCCGAAGGCAGTTTCGCTTGCAGCATCGCCGCCGTCCGGCGAGGCAGAGCGGGACGCTCGAACAGCATCCGTCTTTCGAAAAACGTCGAACGAAAATACGGATAGCGCGCGAGAATCTTTTGATGCGCGGACTCGGAGCGGCAATCGACGACCATGAGCAACAAAGGTTTCGTCACGGTTGGATAGGGTCTTGGCTCGCTAATGGGCTTGCATCCGAAAACCCGTTTATAGAATGCCTGATGTTCCCGCCGGGCGGTCGCCGTTCCGATATCCGCGTCGAAATAGACGGACGCGAGATAAGCGAGGCGAACGGTGAGATAGGGCAATTCGGGAAATGACCGCGCGACTTTGGCGTCGGCAACGAACCGGTTCGAATCGATGATGATCTTGCCGCGCTCGGTTTCGGCGCCCAGCAAATCGGAAAAAGCTTCCACCGCCGGCGTCATAGGGTGCTCAGACGAAGAGACGCAAATACGGATCGAGCTTACGATCTTGCCGTCGACGTGAAGGCCGAAGGTCCAGGCATTTTCTGCATCATCGAAACGGTCGGAGAGTTTCTTGATGAAATTGGGCGCGATCGCACCCTCGCGCAGATATGCATCATAGCGGAGGCGGAAGATCTGCTCCCTTTCGTGATCCGTCTCGATCAGCCGGTAATCCAACCGATCGAGCAGGTCCGTCACACGGTCGGAAAATCCCCGCGACAGCGTCAGCGCGGTCGCAACCATACGCACCCTCCTCAACCGGGACAGGACCCCAACCGGCTGAACAAGGTTAATGCTTTGCTAACGGAACTGCAAAGTTATTAGCGCTTTAAGGTTAACAGCTACGGCGAAAAAAATGGCACCCCGCAAGGGTTCACAATATCGTCATCATGCAAAAATGGGAAAATACAACCTCTGCGAAAGCCTGCCATCTAGGCAATTCGTCTTATCGATCAGGCAACCTGGCGGATCTCAACCGAGGTCGCGCGCAGGAGTTTGCGGATCTGGCGGCCCGGAATCGGCGGGCTGAACAGATAGCCCTGGGCTTCCTCGATTCCCTCTTCCGCGGAGATGAGCGCAAGTTGCTCCTCGGTTTCGATTCCCTCGACCACCACGGACATGCCCAATTCGGCGGAGAGCCGCGCGACGCCGTGCAGAAGCGTGACGGGCCGGTCGCTCGAGCCCAACCCCTCGAGGAACGAGCGGTCGATCTTGACCTTCTGCAGCGGAAAGCTGTGGAGATAGCTCAGGCTCGAATAGCCGGTTCCGAAATCGTCGAGCGAGATACGGACGCCAAGCTCGCGCAGCTGATGCAGCGAAGCCCGCGTGAGCGGCGTGTCCTGCAACAGCACCGACTCGGTGATTTCGACCTCGAGCCGGCCCGGCTCAAGACCTGACACGTTGAGCGCCTCGCGCACGTCGCCGACGACGTCCCCCCGCCTGAACTGCAACGACGACAAATTGACCGCGACCCGCACATGATTCGGCCATTGGGTGGCTTCGGCGCAAGCCTGCTTCAGCACCCAACGGCTGATGTCGTGAATGAGGCCCATTTCCTCCGCGATCGGAATGAACTCGGCGGGCGGAATCATGCCGCGCTCGGGATGCGGCAAGCGAAGCAACGCTTCGCAGGTGGAAATGCGGCGCGTCTTGAGGTTGACGAGCGGCTGATAGAAGACCTTGAAAGCGTTGTTGTTCAGCGCCGTGCGCAAGTCGAGTTCGAGGGTGCGCCGTGCCTGCGCCTGCGCCGCCATGTCCGGCTCGAAAAAGCGCCAAGTGCCCCGCCCGTCGGACTTCGCGCGATAAAGCGCCATGTCGGCGTTCTTCAAGAGATGGTCTGCGCTGATCGCTTCGTGCGGCGTGATCGCGATTCCGATGCTCGCGCCGATCACCACATTATGGCCCTCGATGTCGTAGGGCTCCTCCAGCCACTTGACGATGTTCTTGGCGAGCGAGGACGCTTCCTTCGGATGCTTGATCGGCGACTGGAAGACGACGAATTCGTCGCCGCCGAAGCGCGCCACCACGTCGGTGTCGCGGATGATCTTGCGGAGGCGATCCGCCACCGCGCACAGAAGCTGGTCGCCGCAGGGATGGCCGAGCGTATCGTTGACCTGCTTGAACTGATCGAGATCGATGAACAAGACGGCGCAGGACTTGCCCGAATGCCGTGTCGGCCCGAGCGCCTTGTCGAGCTGGTCGCGGAAGTAGGTCCGATTCGGCAGGCCCGTGAGCGCGTCGTAGCGCGCCATGTGGCTGATCTTCGCCTCGGCGCTCTTGCGCTCGGTGATGTCCTCGATGAGCACGACCGAGCCGCCATTCTCCATCGGCTGGAAGGTGAGCGAGAAATTACGCCCATCCAACGCGTCGATGATGATGTTGCCCTTTTTGCGGTCGGCCTGGTGCGTCTCAAATTGCACCGCGACGCGCTCGGCCGTGTACTCCGTAATCAATTCCGAGCGTACGCACTCGTAGAACATCTCCCAGACCGTCATGTCCTTATGCGCGAGGTCGGGCGGAAGGCCGAGCAGTTCGCTGAGCCGGTTGTTGCCGACGACAAGGCGGCCCTCCGAATCGAACATGCAAAGCCCGTGCGGCATGTTGTTGAGCGCGGTATCGAATTGCACGGCGAGCTGGCTCACATCGCGAGTCGCATTCAACGCCTTGAGGATGGTGGCGTAGAGATTGAACGAAATGCGCATCACGCCCGAAAAGAAAACCAGGCCGAGCAGCCCCACGCCGACGTAATACGGGTCACCTTTCCACACCAATCCGAGAAAGAGCGGGAAGATCGCGGTTATAAACTGCAGGATGACGATATAGGGACGGCCGCAGTTTCTTCCCGCCCCGGTCGCGGCGTACGCGACGGCGGTGGTGGAACAAACCATGTGCGTCGTAACGTCTGCCGTGAATGCAATGTCGAAGAAGCACCACAGGCCCAGTAGCGCGTGCTGAATGGCCGCCAACACCGCGTAACGCAGTTCCCACCGCTGCATGGTTTCGCGCGTGCGGACGGCCTGCGAATTAGTGTAGGCGTACATATCGAGCACACGCAAAACGGTCAGGAGCGCGGTCGCCGCCGCAAAAAACCAAAGCGGCCAATATTGCGTCTTCCACGCCGTCAGCAGCATCGCGATCGACGCGCCGAAACCGCCCGCGAGCAACGTAAAAGCGCCGTCGTAGAGCCAATCTACGAGCGAGACATAGATCTCCAGCGGCAATTCTTCTTCTTGCCGGCGTCTGCGTGAAAAGAAACCGAACATAGGGACCGCATTCACATGAAATGGCGTTCTCGAACACTAAACGGCCACTATGGATTTTCCTTGCGGCGAGATCGGAAAATCCGCGCGAACGAGGCAACGATCCGTTAACGTTGATGAACCGTGCACCTGGTCATCGGCAAGGCCATCGGACTTTAATAGGGATGTCACGCCGACAAGTTCAAGGATTTCGGCGGCATCCAGAAGCCGGCCCGCACATGAAAAATCCTGCCTGGCCAAGGCTGGATGAGGTTTCGTGTAAGTAAGCTTGCCGCGTGAGGCGTTTTAGGCCGGCGCTCGCCCGAACAGGATTGGAAGCCGTCGGGGTCCGCGCACGGTGCCTTCGGACCATTGCACGGGCAATGACGGGTCGGGGCGGAATTTGGGGATGCGCTTGAGCCATTCCTC
>Ga0209526_10000928_pt1 | contig 19357 bp, 13 predicted proteins | sample JacPinW_OM2H0_M1_FD_188566 | JGI IMG/M metagenome (GOLD analysis project Ga0209526, IMG submission 188566) | Forest soil microbial communities from Algoma, Ontario, Canada - Jack Pine, Ontario site 1_JW_OM2H0_M1 (SPAdes) (version 2) | ecosystem: Environmental > Terrestrial > Soil > Boreal... | reverse complement strand
GTTAGATGAGTAAGCTGGCAGACTCTGTCTTCCTCACTCTCTTTCGCTCCCTAAACACGGGTTCAAAGCAAACTTGGGAGTGCATGGCGCCCGCAGGTGCGGTACACTCTGCGCAATTCCATGACCATACAACGTAAAAGGAATACGACGAAAGGCTCGAAGGCGGCGAGTATTTACGACGTCGCGCGAGAGTCTGGCGTCTCTGTTTTTACTGTCTCCGCGGTAGTGAACAACAAGAGCCACGTGGGCAACAAGCTTCGTGAGCGCGTTGAAACCGCGATCCGTAAGCTGAACTATCGGCCAAACCTGCTTGCACGCAGCCTGGCAAAACAAAAAACGCATACTATCGGGATGATCGTCCCCGATATTGCAAATCCATTTTTCCCGCTGGTGGTGCGAGGCGCGGAGGACGCCGCACAGAAGCGCGGGTACAACCTGCTGCTGTGCAACAGCGATGACACACAAGTCAGGGAAGAAAGCGCTCTAGAATTGCTGCTTTCGAAGCGCGTAGACGGAATACTCCTGACCAAGGCTATGTGCGAAATCAGCCCGTCTTTGAAGCAAATGACGCAAGAAATGAAGATTCCTATCGTGCTCGTCATGCGCACTTATCCCAAGCTTTCCAAGGACGCCATTATTACCGACGACTACGAGGGCGCGTACGAAGCCGTGCGTCATCTGGCGCGAGCGGGCCGCAAGCGAATCGGCCTTATCGGCGGCCCGATGAAGGTCAGCAATGGCAAGGCGCGCTGGGAAGGCTTCCGTGCCGCATTGAAGGATGCCAATCTTTCCTACGATCCGGAACTTGTGGTTGAGGGAGATTATCGCATCGAGTCCGGCTACCGTGGTGGACATCTCCTACTCTCGCACCGGCCGGATGGTGTGTATGTCGCGAATTACCTGATGACCGTGGGCTTGCTAAAAGCGGCAGAAGAGATGGGGCTGCGTTGCCCGGACGATTTCGGCCTGGTGAGTTTTGACGATTATCCTTGGCTGGGGATTTTCCAACCCAAACTGACCACCGTAGAACTACCAAAATATCAACTAGGCTTCGAAGCTGCGGAATTGCTGCTGGACCGCATTGCCGGAAAAGGCGGACCAGCTGTGCTACGCAAACTCTCGCCCGAACTACGTGTGCGAGAGTCCTGTGGCTTCAAGATGCAGGCACCAAGGCCTTCCGAACAGCCGCGCCAAGAACTGGCAAGGAAATAGAACTAGTTTTCAAACAGTTAGCGTTTTTCCAGATTTAAATCGTTTCTGTAGCGCAGCGATATTTCGAGTGCTTGCCTTTGCAAATTATCAAACCGGTATGTCCGCTAACCGGTAAGACCGCAGAAAATCCTTGACAACCAGCCTTTCCTGAATTAAAAGCGCTTAGCAACAAGGGGTGTTTGGTGGACGGGACACGCCGGGGCGGGTCGAGCCGCTCCCTACGGAAAACAAAGCAATAGCTGGCGAGCGATGGTGCAACACCGCCGGAACCTTATCGGGTCGCAACGAACCCGGTAAGGGGGCCCACGGGTGGTCCGTTCTCATTTTGTACGAAGGGGGAGATTGCTCATGAACGCACGTTGTCTCGCAACCGGCAAAACAAACCACAGCCCAACAATTCGACGGAACTGTAGAGCCTTCATCTGGTTACTCGCAGCTTTTCTGATTCTGGCCGGCGTAGCCTTCGCCGGTGTCACCGCTAGCATTTCCGGCACCGTGACGGATCCCACCGGTGCGGCGGTTGTTGGAGCCACAGTGACCGCGACGAACGTGGACACAGGTGTGACGACCACCCAGCAAACGAACGGCCAGGGTTACTATTCCTTTCAGGCTTTACCTCCCGGCAAATACAATATCGATATTCAGCAAGTCGGGTTCAAAGCCTATCGTCAGACTGGCCTAATCCTCGATGTAGACGCGAACGCTGTAGCGGATGTAACCCTCCAGGTCGGCAGTAACTCGGAAAAGGTTGAGGTTACAACGGAAGCGCTTCACGTCGAGACTGCCAGCACGCAGATGGGTGAAGTCATCGAAGGAAGCCAGATGACAGCGGTTCCGCTCTCAACCCGCAGTTACACGGATCTTCTCTCGTTGCAACCAGGAGTCGTCTCCCAGCCCTCTGGTATCACCGGCGCTTACAAGGGAGCATTCACCTCCGCAGGCTTTGCGCTTCCCCAGATCTCAGGTGATTTGAACTCCGGGGCGCAATCGGTGAACGGGCAGCGCGAGGCAGCAAATGGTTTTATTTTGAACGGAATCAGCGTCCAAGAAACCGGGTTTTCCGGCGCTGGTGCGGTTCCGAATCTGGATTCAATCGCCGAATTCCGCATTTTGACGAATAATTTTGATGCAGAGTACGGAAATTACAGCGGCGGACAGATCAACGTAGTTACCAAATCGGGAACAAATTCAATTCACGGTAATGCGTTTGAATTCCTCCGAAATACCGCGTTGAATGCGCGGAACTTTTTCGACCCGGTCAATCAGAAAAGCTCTTTCGACCAGAACCAGTTTGGCGGCACGCTGGGAGGTCCAATCCGGAAGGATAAAATCTTCCTCTTTGTCGACTATCAAGGCAATCGCGCTACGATCGGCCAGTCTCAACAGATCGCCAACGTACCGACGGACGCCCTGAAGGGAGGCGATCTAACCTCCGTCATTCCAAGCCTACTTAATCACACTGTGGCGGGAACCGCATGGGCTACCCAGCTTTCCCAACAACTTGGCCAGACGGTCACAGCTGGCGAGCCTTACTACACCAGCGGCTGCACGACCACTGCACAGTGCGTCTTCCCCAATGCACGGCTCTCTCCTAGCGGTTTTTCACCCATCGCCAACAACCTGCTTCCATACATCCTGTCTCCCACGGATGCGGCAAACGACACGTTCACGAGTAGTTCTGGCAGTTCGAATCTCACTGACAACAAATTCAGCGGGCGTGTGGACGCAAACACGCGCTTCGGATTGCTTTCCGGCTACTACTATTTTGACCGATACGATCGCACGGATCCTTACTGGGCGGCACCTCAGCCATTGTTCCCGGGATTTCAGGTGGATGGGAAGGGGCAGACACACAACATCAACCTGGGTGACACCAAGACCTTTAGTTCCGCGGCCGTGAATGAATTTCGACTCGGCTTCTTCCGATTGAACGTTACGCTCAATCAGCCGCTCGGCGGCACTGGTAAGACTCTCGCCGATTTAGGATTCGCATCCGGGGCGAAAGGCGCCCCGGGGATTGTGCCGCTCGCTCTAAGCCTTCAAGGCGTTCCGGAAATCGACTTCAACAATTTCGCAATCGGCGTTCCCAGCCGCCCAAACCAGCTCGTTGAAAATATCTACCAGGTTGTCGATAACTTCAGCAAAGTGGTCGGCACACACACCCTGAAGTTTGGCGGCCAATATCACTACAATCAGCTCACCGAAAACCTGGTGAACGTGGCCAACGGAAATTTTATTTTCAACGGAATCGAAACCGGAAGCGATTTCGTCGATTTCCTCTTGGGAGCCCCGTACCAATACATTCAGGGTCAATCGTATCCTTCCTATGGCAGGAATTACTATTTCGGCCTATATGGCCAGGACAGTTGGCGCATTAAATCTAATCTCACCCTCAACTACGGATTGCGCTATGACGTGAGCGCTCCATGGCACGAAAAGTACAACGAGATCCAAACTCTGATTCCCGGGGAACAATCTGTCGTATTTCCAGGCTCGCCGACAGGATGGGTTTTCCCTGGCGATCCGCAGGTCCCCTCAACTCTTGCGCCTACCCGCTGGAACAATTTTGCGCCTCGGCTCGGCTTGGCGTATTCGTTTGGGGATCATGATGGTGTCCTGGGCAAAGTCTTGGGGAAACCGGGAACAACCAGCATCCGCGTAGGTTGGGGTCTCTTTTACACTGCATTCGAAGGTGCAACCAACTTCAATGAAATCGGCGATGCACCTTTCGGCAATTTTACGACCCAGACGAATCCGGCATTTGCGGCTCCTTTCACAAACAGGGCCTCCGGAACTTCCATCACCAACCTCTTCCCTGCTCCTCAGCCTCCGAAGAATTTTTCTGCGAAAAATCCCGCCAATTTTCCGCCATATGACACTTTGAGCAATTGGCTGACTGCCTTCGGAGGTATCGGTAGCTCTCCGGGGTTTTACTACAAGAATCGGCTGCCTTACTCCGAGAACTATGAACTGTCGATTCAAAGGCAAGTCACAAGTTCCGATCTGGTGACCGTAAGCTATGTCGGAACCCAGGGGCACCGGCTTTTGTCGTCGCTCTCCTCCAATCCGGGGAACCCGGCACTTTGTCTGCAGCTGATAGCGCAGGGAGCGACCGGGCCGGGGGGCGTTCAGTGCGGGCCTTTCAATGAAAGTCTCGTCTATACACTTCCGGACGGCAGTGTTGTAAACGGGACCCGGGCTCCTTTCGGGATCAATTTTGCGAACAACTCCTACTTCATCACTATCGGCAACTCTGCGTACAATTCGGCTCAAATCAACTGGCGCCACACATCTGGGCGTCTTCAAATGCTCCTAGGGTACACATTCAGCAAATCTCTCGATGATTCGTCTGGTTACGGAGAGCAGATCAATCCCGTAAACGCGCGTCTCAGTCGAGGGCTTTCAGCTTTTGATAGCACGCACAATTTCGTTGTGAGCTACAGCTATCGACTGCCGATTGATTTACTTCCGGGCGCAAAGTGGCTAACTCACGGCTGGGAGCTGAGCGGCATCACTCACTTCGCCACGGGACTTCCGGTTACGATGATCGAAACTGACGATCATTCTCTTCTGGGGACTTCTTTCGGAGGGCCCATTCCACTTCCGGTTGATACACCCAATCTTGTAGCTCCGGTGAAATACCTTGACCCGCGAAAGACCGGTTATTACTTCGACCCCACTTCCTTCGCTGCATCGGCTTTGGGTTCCCAGGGAACCGCAAACCGCAGATTTTTTCATGGTCCGGGTCTCAACAATTGGGATATGGCCATCCGCAAAGACACCCACATTAACGAGCGCCTGAGTGTTGAGCTGCGTTTTGAGTTTTTCAATATCTGGAACCATGCGCAGTTCGCTACTCCGAGCGGGATTCTGTCCAGCAGTTTCGGACAGATAACATCTACTCTGCCCTTTAACCAGAGAATCGGGCAGTTCGGGGCAAAATTTAACTTCTAACAAGTTTAGGACCCATTCCCACTGTGCCGGCGATAAGCTCGTTGACCTGTTTGCGGTTTACGAGAGTCGGTCCTGGTGTGAAATTGCGCTGATTACGAGACAAGTTCTCAATCCAGTTTCCGAGGGTATAAGAAAGTGGAAACTAATTCCGTCATCGCCGCAACTCTGGTCGAGCCGGGCCGCTATGAACTCCGCGAGTATCCACTTCCGGAGCCGGAGCCGGGTTGCGTTCTCGTGAAGATGGAGATGTCCGGCATCTGCGGCACGGACAAGCACACGTACCAGGGCTTCACGACGCAATACGGCGATCGGAAACTCGAGTTTCCGATCATTCAGGGTCACGAGAACGTGGGGACCATCGCCGCGATTGGCGGATATGGGAAATACACCGATTTCGAAGGCATCTCGTTGGAAATCGGCGACAGGGTCGTCGTCGCCGCGAATGTTTCCTGCGGCAACTGTTACTATTGCCGCCACGATTTTCCCTATTATTGCTGCGAGAACACCACGGATTACGGAAACAACCTGAGCGCGAGATATGCGCCGTATCTGTTTGGCGGTTGGTCACAGTACATGTATATCCTGCCGAATAGTACGCTCGTGAAAGTTCCCGATGATCTGCCATCGGAAGTCGCCGTACTCACCGAGATATTTGCCGTATCCGTTGGCTTGGACCGCGCCAAGCAGATGTCCGCGTTCCCCAATGAGTCTTTTCGCTTCGATGACACTGTAGTTGTTTTTGGAGTTGGTCCGCTTGGGATGTGCTTTCTGATGAAGGCACGCATGCTCGGCGCAGGCACGATCATCGCCATGGACTTGTCCGATTTCCGCTTGAATTTTGCTAAGCGGCTCGGCGCTGACCACACTGTCAACGCCGGCAAAACGACAAAGGCCGAACGCCTGAAGTTTGTAAAGGAATTGACGCATGGGCGAGGTGCGGACATGGTTGTCGAGTGCGCCGGCGTCCCACAAGCCGTTCCCGAAAGCCTGGAAATGCTTCGCATCAGTGGCTTGCTGGTCGAGGCCGGGAATTTTTCAGATTTGGGCGAGATTGCAATCAGTCCTCATCGTCATATTTGTGCCAAAAATGCCCGCATTCTCGGCGTAGCAGGGGAAGAGCCCGCCGCCTACGGCCCCAGCATGCGCCAAATGGCTCGCTATATGAAACATTATCCGTTGCGCGAGTTCGTTACACACCGCTATAAGCTGAGCGAAGTTGAAACTGCCGTAAAGAAGTCCGTTGAACCTGAGTCGATGAAAGTAGTCCTGGAGCCCTGGGCCTGAGCGATTTTTTAGCGTTGCAATGCACTTATCTTTTAGGGAGAGAAAGAACATGACCGGAACCACAGAACGCTTTCTTTTTGCCTCGGCGCCCGACAGTTGGGGAGTTCTCGACTATCCCGGACCTTCCTGGGAGCAGTCCTACGAAAAAATGTTGGACGAGATGGTGGAGGCTGGGTACACGGGTTCGGAACTTGGACCATACGGATTTTTTCCGACCGATCCGAAAATTCTGCAACCGCAACTCGAAAAACGGAAACTTAAACTGCTCGCATCGTTCGTGCCCGTGAAAATGACCGACCCTTCCGTAGGTGCTTCCGTCATTGAGCGCATTCGCAAAGTGGGAACTCTTCTCGCGACACTCAAGGCTCCTTTTCTCGTCATGGCCGATGATCAATCACCGGAGCGCAATGCCTACTCAGGCCGCGTGTACGATCCCGGCTGCCCAAAACTTACTGCGTCGCAGTGGAAGCACATCGGCAAGATTGTTGCGGACTCCGAACAGGTCGCCAATGAATTTGGACTTGATCTGGTGTTCCACCCGCACGTAGCCACTTACGTGGAAACGCCCGAGGAGTGTGAGCTCTTCTACGATGCGACCTCACATACCAATGTTGGGCTTTGCCTGGACACAGGCCACTGCGTATACGGGCACGGCAATTCCGTAACCGAAGCCGAAAAATACAAAGACAAATTGCGCTTCGTGCATATCAAGGATTGCAACACTTCTGTTCTTGAAAAGGCCCGTGCAAACAAGTGGACATTCGAAGAGGCGATCGAACACAAAGTGTTCACCAGCATCGGAGAAGGAAATATCGATTTCCCCGCGTTTTTCCGCACTTTGCTGAAGAACGGCTATTCCGGCTGGTCGGTTGTCGAACAGGATGTGAAGTTCGGTGCGACAGACATTCCTCCGAAGGAAAGCATTGCGAAGAGCTTGCAGTACCTGAAGGGCGTTGTCGGTCAACTCGGCAGTGCTGCAAGAGTGTAGTCGTCCGCGCCTGTGGTAAGCGCCCGTCTGTCGAGGTGGACGGGCGCTCTTTTGCTGGCTCTAGGTCTCGCTGAAATCGAACAGCTTCGGTTTCACCCGGAAGCCGCGGGTCTTGTAAGCCGCGTAGAGAATTCCAACGACCAGCCAAGCTATCCCCGCGTATTTGGTCCACGTCTGCAAGCTGATCAAAAGAAGAAAACAGAATACGAATCCAAAGCCGGGTACAAACGTGTCCACAAACAAATTCCTGCGTCCGTTATTCTGCGGGCCGAACGTGAAGTGCAGCAGGGCGACAAGATTCACGCCCATGAACGCAAGAAGTGCACCGAACGTCACAATTTCTGCCGCGCGCTCCCACGGAATCGTCAGCACCGCGATGTACGCCAGCAGCCCGACGATCCAAACGTTGTAAACCGGATTGCCTTTCTTCAGGCTCAAGTGCCCGAACATTTTCCTAGGCAGCACATCATCGCGGCCCATGCTGTAGAGCAGCCGGGCTGCCCCCACGTGTCCCGCCAAGCCGCAAGCGATGCTCGATACCAGCAGCATGATTCCGTACGCGTGGAAAAGAATTGGGCCACTGGCCATTCGCGCCACATCCATGAATGCGGTTTCCGGATTTTGCAGGGTGGTGTAGTCCGGCCAGACGCGCTGCGCGAGATACACCTGCAGGCCGCTGAAAAGCCCCGTGAACACGACGACTAGAACCGATGCGAGCAAAACATTGCGCTTCGGATTCTTCACCTCTTCCGCCAGGATGGAAACACCATCAAATCCAATGAATACCAGCGCGGCAAAGGAAGTTCCGGCTGCCAGCGCGCGCAGATTGAAAGTGGCGGGATTGTAAATTGGCTGCATCGAAAAAAGCCCGCGATAATGTTCGTGCAAAACCACAAAGCGGACCGCTTCCACGAGAAATGCTGCGGTTACCAAAACCATGAATGCGAGCAGAATTTCATTCGTGCGCGCCGTGAACTTGATTCCCTGCACTGTCAACAGCGTGATGAATCCGACAGTTACTGCTGCGAGCGCCCAGAATGGAATCTTCGGCGCCATCCTCTGGATCGCCAGCACGGCGTACAGCGTGTTCTGCACCGGTTGGAAAAGATACTCGAGGAACATCGCCCAGCCAACGATGAACCCCAGGTGAGGATTCAATCCTTTGCTGATGTAGGTGTATACGGATCCAGAGGAAGGATAAACAGTCGCCATGCGACCGAAGCTCACGGCGGTCACCGACATCGCTAACATCGCCACCAATAGCGTGGCAACCGTATGCCCATGGGAAAGGACCTGGCCTTCGCCGAATAGCGGAACCGCAGCGATAGGGGAAGTGAGAATGACACCGTAATAGATGAGGTCCCAAAGGCCGAGAACCCGCTGCAGGTGAGGCTTTACAGGGGTTCCGGTTTGGACTGGCTCCGTCGCTGTTTCCACCCTCACCCCTTTTTTTCGCGGCTTCCATCAGCCAGCGTCATCATTACGATCTATCGCAGCCGTCCTATCTCCGGTCAAAAAAACAATCTTTCATTCTTCAAAGCCTCTTCGTATTTTTTTCGAGTCGTGTTCACCGGCTCGCGCTCAGAAACTTCGGCGATCGGAACGTCCCACCAAGACTCGTAACCCGGAACGCGCTGGTCGTAAGAAGTTTCGACGACTATAACGGTTGTCCGTGAATTCTTTTTTGCCGTCTGCAGGGCCTCACACAGTTCTTCTCTGGTGCACGCGCGAATGGTGCACGCACCAAGGCTCGCCGCGTTTGCCGCAAAATCTACCGGCAACAGCTCGCCATCATATTTATCGCCGCGGCGATAGCGGTAGTTTGTCCCCAAGCCCTCATTGCCGCAGCCACGGCTCAGGCCTCCGATGCTGGAGAATCCGTGATTGTCCAGCAGTACGATCGTCAACTTCACGCCTTCTTGTACGGACGTGACGATTTCCTGGGCCATCATCAGGTACGATCCATCGCCCACCAGGACGTAAACTTCGCGGTCCGGGTCCGCCATCTTCACGCCCAGTCCTCCCGCGATCTCGTAGCCCATGCACGAATAGCCGTACTCCATGTGATAACCGCCAGGTGTCCGCGTGCGCCACAGCTTGTGCAGATCTCCAGGCAAACTTCCCGCCGCACACACAACGGTGTCGTTCGGATCGCTGAATTTGTTTACAATCCCGATCACTTCGCCCTGGGCAAGAACGCCTTCTCCGCGCAACGCGTGAATCCGATCTACTTCCTTTTCCCAATCCTCACGATATTTCGCGACCTTCGCGCTCCACTCTGAAGTTACCCGATAGCCCGTCGCTGCTTGCTGAAGTTCCTGCAGAGTTGCGCGTGCATCACCGACGAGCGGTAGCGCGGCGTGCTTATAGGCATCAAATTCCGCCACATTCATATTGATGAAGCGCACATTTTGGTTTTGGAAGGCAGTTTTTGACGCGCTTGTAAAATCGCTATATCGTGTCCCCACACCCAAAATCAGGTCGGCCTCACGCGCAAGAAGGTTTGCCCCCGGAGTGCCGGTCACACCCATCGCGCCAACTTCCTGCGGATGGTCGAACGGAAGCGATCCTTTCCCAGCTTGCGTTTCTGCAACCGGAATCCCGGTCGCTTCTGCAAATTTCGCCAGTGCCTCCCATGCTTCGGAATACAACACGCCTCCGCCGGCAACGATCAGCGGTTTCTTCGCGCCGCGCAACCACTCCGCCGCGCGCCGCAGAAATTCACGGTCGCAGCGATTCCTCGGAATCTGCCAGAGACGCTTCTGGAAAAACTCCTCCGGAAAATTGAATGCCTCTACCTGTACATCTTGGGGGAGGCTCAACGTCACCGCTCCAGTCTCCGCTGGCGATGTCAAAACGCGCATTGCTTCCGGCAATGAGGTGAGAAGTTGTTCTGCGCGTGAAATCCTGTCCCAATAGCGAGACACTGGTTTGAAACAATCATTTACGGAAATGTCTTGCGTACTGGAGGACTCGAGCTGTTGCAACACCGGCGCGACATTTCGTCGCGCAAAAATATCTCCGGGAAGAAGCAACACCGGCACCCGGTTCACTGTCGCCGCAGCAGCGCCAGTCAGCATGTTCGTAGCGCCCGGTCCGATCGAAGTCGTACAAGCCAGCGTCCGCATTCGGAATGTGGTCTTCGCGAAAGCAGCCGCTGTATGCACCATCGCTTGTTCATTCCGGCAAAGGATATACTTGAGGCCAGGATCCTGTTCGAGTGCCTGCCCGATTCCGGCCACGTTCCCATGCCCAAAAATTCCGAAGCAGCCCGCGAAGAAGCGGTACTCTTTTCCATCCCGGCTGGAATGCTGGTTCTTCAAGAAAGCCACAACTGCCTGAGCCACCGTCAGCCGGCGTTTCATGTCCTTGCTCCCCGTGTGCGACTCTTACAAGCGCGCCTTAGCATGCCGCAAATAGTGTCCGCGATTCTACTGCCAATCAGCGGACTTGGCTAAGCGCTTATTGAATCCACGACCTGAATGCGTCTTTTGATCAAAGCCTGAAATTTTCGTGCTACATCCGCTGTGCGTTGCTCCGAAACTACCGAACCAGCGGAAGCCGGGGATCCGTCTCTTTCCAAGTGGATTTTAGCCAGATGTGGTTCGAGTCCTCGGTAACCGCCAGCGCCCGCGAAGTGCCCGCAAGGAAATTCAGGTAGTAAACGTTGTAGCCGGGTCCGGCAACGACGGGATGATACCCGGAACGCACTAACACAGCGTCGCCATCGGCGACTCTCACTGTTATGTCCTCGGACTTCCCGTAGGAATACAACCGTTGAAGCGCAAATCCCTCCTTCGGATGGTCCACGCGATAATAATAAATTTCGTCGAGATCCACTTCCGCAGGGGGATTGTGTACATCGTGTTTGTGCGGCGGATAGCTGGACCAGTTCCCTCCCGGTGTATAAACTTCAATTACTACCAGTTTGTCTGCCGGGAAATCCGGCCGAATGATGTCCACTATTTGCCTGGAGGCATTGCCGCCGCCACGCAGGCTGGACTGCACATCCCCCGGGGTGATCAGCTTTGGTTCTAACTTTGCGGTGGATGGTGCGCGACACTCTGCGATTTCACAAACGGTCTCGGCCGTGAATTTGACGGAATTCCCGGTCGGCAGATAAACGCAGTAGGGGAGTCCACCAAAGACGTTTCGCCTCCCGCCAATGCTTCGTTCACCCTCGCCCCAGTTTGCCAGGCACCGGCCACCAAGAATGACGAAGGCAGCCTCCTCTCCTTGTGTAGCGGCGGGATAGCTCTCGCCCGGTTTCAGGCGTTGCGCGGACATGGACATCCACTCCCAATGCGCATCTTCCCGAGTGAAGTGGATGAGTTGGCCGGATTGATCCTCCGCCAGAATGCGGCCACGCATCACGTTGGGAAATTCACTCATGAGAAACTCCGGCACGTGTTAGAAAATTTCCAGTCGCGATCAACCATCACCTCCACCGAGCTAAGCCGTCAAAGCGCTTTGGGAGCCGGAGCCTAGTTTACAGCCGCGGGCACAGAACTCTTGCTGCAGCAGGGCTTTTGCTCAGTTTCTTTGCGCTAACCGCCTAGAGTGTATCCCAAAAATTGCCCTTTTTGTGAATGATTCATGCCCTGAAACTGGTTTTTGGTCAGAGCTCTCACATGCGCTATGTACTAAAAAAGCTAGCGGGTGGGCAGCGGCACCGCTTTGATATCCTCCGTGAGCCATAGGTGCTTTCCGAAAGTTCCCGGGTTTTTAGCCCCTCTAGCGGATACTGGCTCGGCAGGATCAAGCCTTTCCTTTCTGTTGCGCGACCTTCCGACGGAAGCCTTCACGCTTGCTAAGACCCTTTTCTCTCCTGTAGTGAAGCATGGCGTGTCGCAGCAGCCCATTCGCTTTGGTTTGGCCGGGAACTACCTCGCAACCTGCGAGGTTTTGCGAATTTCACTAGCCCGGTAACGCGATTTTTTTTGCACTTCTCAGGGCCTGGGTCCGTAGTGGTGTGACGTGCATCAGGCGAGGGCGTCGACGCCGCGCGGAACGAGCGTTCTCCCACTAATCCCGTGCCTCTTCGTCTCGCCGAGGAGATGAATGAGGGTTGGGACTACATCAAATGAACTTGCCACGCCGTAGTGCCCTGCTGGCAGGTCATCGCTCAAAATAGAGAGGAAACCGTGCTGGCCTGTGTGGCCTCCGGTACGACGATAGGGGAGCGGACCAACCGTACCTAAGCGAGGACTCGTGAAGCCAAGTGGCGCCCCCTCCCATATCAGATAAACATCCGCTTCGGTAGGACCGACGTCATTGAAATTTTTCTTTGGGGCGTAGATTTCGCGAACTACTTTCGCATCCGTCTGCAGATTACGGCATTCAGAAATAACACCTGCAATCTGGTCGCAGACTGTTTCGTACTGATGAGGCTCTACAATTCCCTTTGCCTCGCGTCCGACGACATTGAGGCGAATGCGCCCGTCGTAATACGACGGGAGTGCGAAGGCCTTCATGCGAGGCCAGAAATGAGCATAGCGGGCTGCCGGCATCCAAGTTATCTGCGCGGTGGGATCCGGGCGATTGAGATGAAATCCCGCACGCTCGATCCAATTTGCGACCCTGCCGGGCATTCTCGTTAGGGAGCGCCGCTCCGGAACGGCCTGCAAAAGGAGACCGTCCCAGGAAGCGTCTTGCAAGAGAAGAGGGGTGCCATCCGGTAGGAAGCCGGGAAATTGAATAGGGCGCATGTAGGACGATCCAAAGGCGAAGCGATGAAGCAACTCTGGGAGCAAGGCCATGGCGGGCACATCACTGTCGTTGGGCCCCATTCCGTGCATGGCGACGAGCAAGACGGTAGCATCGTGAAATTTTTCCTGGAGGTCGCCAATCATTCTGTCCATTGCCTGATATACCTTGCGTAGCGCAGTGGCCGCTACGGGCGCGGATTCAATCTTGTGCAAAGGGTGACTTTCGTCCACACCGTGCCAAAGAGGCTCGATCGCGGAATGACCTTCGCTGATCACAACGATGCCGAGGTCCCAGTCGGGCAGGCGCTCTCCTAACAGCCAGGTGGCGGCCCGCGAGCGAACATCTGTGGCCCGGACGAGGGCTTCGCCCGCTGCTCGAGTTCTGTCAGCCGAGGGCCAGCAGAAGCCGTAGATCCACTCTGTGGCTGGATAGGAGCCGAAACGAGCATGGAGCTCCTCGTGGAGTGTGTTGGGGCGAGAAGCAGGCGCGACGCCGGGATCGTGGGCACCCCAATTGTTGATGCCACGGACGTTGGGGGCGAGTGAAAGATCAAAGTAAGGAAAATCGAAGACCACGGTGCGTGCGGTAAGATCAGAAAGAAAAGGACGCACGGCTGTATGGTCCTGGTGGACCGAATATGTCTTTCTGTCGAAGCTGACCGCGGACCAGCGGCCGCCGTCCTTGGGAGCCACGCCAGAACTGAGATGTTCCCAAGCTAAGCCTGAATATTTGTCCCGTCCGTGATCGAGCTTATAGCAGGCGGCTTTTTCCTGGAAGCGAACAAAGTGGGGAAGAATACCTTCGGCCTGGAAACGTTCGGCCAAGGCCAGGTCGAAGCCATCGAGACCGATCATAAGGATGCGGCGAGAGGTCATCAGCAAGAATGTTGGCACAGGTTGAAACGAACCGAAACATTGGCCTCTGTCAAATTGGGCACAAGTTCGTTCCTTAAAGTTCTAAAGCAGCCCCCATAGGCGGGCGCCATTATATCTATATCATTCACAACGAAACAGAGAATCCTCGAACAAAGTCGGGGCGCGGATCGGCACGACTTTGTTCGTCCGGCTGAAGGTGAAGCAACCCTATGAACAGAATGCTCGGCAGAAGGAAATTTTCTGAGGAAATCATAACGTCAGGAGCGGCAAATTTCCTTTTGTAGAAAGCTAATTGACTAGCTTGGGCGGTAGCGTTGGCTGTGGGTTTCTGGGTAGGCGGATCCAAGCATCGATAAATTCGACGCCCGTCCATGAAGCACTGATAGAGCGTCAAGTTCGGATGATTCCCAGTTTCCGACTTACGATTTCCGGCGTGATGTTCTGCTCTTTACAGAACTCCATGAAGGCCTGATAAGCGCCGTCCCACCGATGGTCCTTTCCGTCGTCACAGTCGTCGACCACCACCACTCCGCCTTTCGCCATGTGCGGAATGATACGTTTCAGCGACTCCCCCACGGGACGGTATAAGTCAACATCGACTAGAGCGAAAGCGATCTTGCCGAGCGCCTGGTAATCGAAGGTTGTTGCGTCGGCCCTATGTACGCTCACGTTGGAGTAGCCGAAGCGCTTTACAGACGCTTTGAGCCATGTCGGATCGTTGATCACAAAATCGTCATCATAGACGCCAACGGTCTTGCCACGACGTTTGTATTCAACTGCCACGTCCTCGAGGGTAAAGCCGGTGAACGTATCGATGCATACATAATCGCGCTTTACTCCCTGCTCCATCAAGGCTTCAACCAGGAAACAGGTTGTCCAACCTTGGTTGCAGCCCACCTCGACCGCAGCGCCAGGCACCTTGACGGACAGAAGTTGCTTGGTGAGCTCCATGATCTCCGAAGGCAGAAACATGTAGGGATACCTCGCAAATGGCTGGCGAGAGTAAACCGCAGGTGCCGCTAGGTGATACGCGAACCGGTAGAACAAGCGCAGCAGATAGGTCTTAATTCTGTTTTTGGTGAGCATCTGTCTCCCGCAACTTAGGTCGTCTCAATCGATTAAGCGCGGGGCTGTATCACGCCGTTAAATGGCCGGAAAGGCAACAAGAAACAGTCCGGCTCTACGTCCGGGCTAACTCCAAAAAGAAAAGGCCCAGATCTCTCTGAGCTCTTTCATATTATGAATCCGCTTTGCCCAAACGGGGACCATTGTCGCAGTCGCAGCTTCCCACCAAGCTACAAACGCGACAATACGGAAAACTATGTACATCAGGTACAACGAAAACCGTATCGTGGCAAAAAGAAAAAGAAAAGGGCCCCCGTGCCCGGTCTTGACAGGTCAGTTTGAGGGTAAAGCCTTCTGTATTGCCTTTGCCAAAACGCGAGCGGAATCTGATAATAGGTTGGATTGCTTACAGTCTCAAAAGGACCGCGCGCCAGAATTGCAGGGCATAGTGAAGAACATCCTCATCGTCGATGATAGCGATAGCGCGCGCGTTGCTATCCGCGCCGCCATTGAGAATTGTACAAGCTTTAGGGTCTGCGGCGAAGCCGCAGACGGCGTCGAAGCAATCGAGAAAGGGCCGGAACTGAATCCCGATTTGGTAATCATGGACTTAGCGATGCCGCAGATGAACGGCTTTGTGGCGGCGAGCCTGTTGAAAAAGAAAATACCCGAAATTCCTATAGTTCTGTTCACCATCTACGCCGACGAACTAAGAGATTCACTGTCAACTGCGTTAGGGGTTACGATGGTTCTGTCGAAGGACAGCGGATTGGTTCCCTTGGTCGATTGCCTCGATGCGCTGCTCGGCCCCGCTTGATGGTTTCACAGCTGCCGATTCATTCGTTAAAGCTCAATTTCTCCCTCCGGTCATGCTGGTTCGATTTGCCGCACTGGTTCCTCAATTGGAAGTGCCAACTTTATAATCGCCGGGACCAGTTCGCTTGCTAGGTTCGATTTGTCCAACAGCTTCACCGCTCCCATGCTGGCGGCCAAAGCGACGGACTCTTCATCAGTCCAGACAGAAATGACAATCAACTTTGACCTGCAAGTCTGCAAGTGAACTCTGACATCTGAAAGCTTAAACCGGGTCTCGTCGGGCATGTGTAAGTCCATCACAACGATTTGTGGTTTTAGATGGTCTGTCATTTGAATTGTCTGCTCAAAGTTGATGGCTACCGCGACAATTTCAATCGCAGGCTCGGTCTCTAGTAAGCGAATAATAGCCTGACGCACGATATCCGAATCGTCGGCAAGCAATACCCTGATGGGCATATTCTCCTCGTTGTTTCCCAGATCGCCGTCCTGCATCTTGAAGACATCATATCGAACAGGCATCACACTTTTCAGATATCTAGATGATTTCCATGCTGCGGGGTTGCGTGGATTATCGACAGCAGTTCTTGCGTGTCAACATAAATCTATCTGTAGGGGAAACTACTATCGGGTTGCTCCGGACTTCTACTGTTTATTTCCTTAATTATCCAGTTTTCGCCGTTGTAAATGTTTGCAATTGCTGTGAGCATCGGGGCCGGGTTGCTCAAAAGATAAGCGATTAGATGAAACGGACCAACGACAATATCATCGCTGATTCTCCGGGCGGGATTAATGAAGAAATCTTCACATGTGGTCGAATAGTCGAGGCAACAATCAGGGCCATTGTAGAACATACGGACGGGTTGAGATTGCAGGTGGATTTCGGGAAGGATGAGACCGCGCTAATTCGCGAATGGCAAATTATAAAGAAGACTCGGAACTGACCCGCTCAGGGTACTGGCGGCCATCGTCTGAAACCCATAAAATCCTCGCGTGAATATCTAAGTCGGGCAAGGGAGATTCGACTATGCGATTTAATTGGAAACTTCTTGTGTCGATTGGCGTCTTTGCCCTCTGCATAGCACCCACACTTGTTAGTTATGCCCCATATTCTTTTCGTTGGGATGATTCGGACTACCTGTGGAGGTCTGTAGCGGTTAGCAACGCTTTTTGGTCGGGAAATGCGCATGACATGCGCACGGCGATGGTTAGTTTTCGTCCTCCCGTCATGACGTTATTGGGCCTGCCATGGGGACCATTGGCGTCATGGGATGCCGCCGGGAAATGCTTTATAACGCTCACTGCGTTCACAGCGTTCTTCGTCGCTTGTTGCCTGTTTTTGCTGCTGCGTATCGGGTTGAAGCCACTGTACCTCGCGATCGCCAGCGTGTGTGTATTCGCAGCTCTTGGTCCGTATCCCGCAGGCGGAGACGCACACTTTTGGGCCGCGGCGTTTGTGGCGGACTCCCTCTTCGCCTGGAATGCGTTCGCAGCAATGCTGCTAATTCCGTACGAAGCAACAAACCCTACGTCCTCCACAACAGACGCTCTTGTGCGCGGCATTCTGTGGGCGGTGATCTTTTCGGTGGGTGCGATTACGAAAGTAAGTTTTCTGTATTTTATCGTACTTACTATCCCCATTCTATTTGTCGTTAGCATCCGCCACAGTGGGGTACGCAGTGCGCTCTTGTCCTTGATTTCGCTTACCATATGCTCATTTCCCGTTGCTCTTTATTGGCTTCGATATGGACAGCCTGTGCTGAGCTATGGCCGCGCAGCGTCATTCGGACCCACCGCGCATTTCTACTATGTTCCATTGTCGCAGTTTCTTGGCGACACGGTTCGACAATCGCCGGGCATATTACTGTCTGCGATATTTGCAATTGTCAGCGCCGCGTATTTGATCGTCAGGCGACGTGACGTTGCATGGGGCACAAACGTGTTGCCGCTTCTGAGCATGCTTGGTTATTGCGCCATCAGTCTAGCGAGCAGCAATCGGGAGATTCGCTTCTTACTTCCGGGAATCATTGGGCTGCCGTTCTTAATCGGAATACTGATTTCTGGCAAAACACCTACGTTCCCCCGTGGACCAGCAACGATTGCTGCGATACTTGTCTTCTGCTGCCTGGTGGCGGCGGCTGTTCCGATGTCGCATCGGCCCAATAGACAAAGTATAGCCATTAGCGAAACGGTCTTAGCTCAGGCTGCTGAATCCAACGCGAAGCGCGTCCTGCTAGCCACTGACAGTTCCACGCTGAACTACCCATTGATGAAAGTCGCGATCGCGGTTTCACCATCGAGGCCCCCGGTCGAGATAATTGGTTTAGCGTGGCGCACTGGCCCGATTGAAGATGATTTCCGCGACATTCGTGAATCTGACCTTGTGGTTTTTCAGGACGAGCCAGATGTGCCATTCACAAATAAACGCATGGCAGAATACGAGCAGTATACCCGCCAACACTTCGGAGATGTGGCGATCAAAGTAGTGGATGGTATTCGTATCTACGGAATGAGCCATAACTAGCATCGCCTTGCCATCCCATTCTTCACGTTGCGTAGGTAAGCTTTAAGCGTTTCCTGTTCGGAAGATCATGGTCTCCCAGTCGCACAGTCTTCATTATGCGCTTCCCGGTAAAAGACGGGCGTAGCTGTCTATACCGTTTTGCCCCATTCGGTTCTGTCGGCGCTCGAAGCCACGCCGCGAATTACGGACACTCGATATTTCTGGAGCGGACAGGGAAAGCGGGAAACGGTGGTCTGCCACTGGCAGATGCGGCTCAAGACGGTTTTTGACTTGGCGGAAGCCTCGAAGGGCGAAGGCAACGCGATCTCACATCGTTTCCGCGACACCTTTGCTGTGGAGCTGCTACTTGCCGGCGCGCCAATCGAGCGGGTGCCAATTTTGCTCGGGCATCAAAGCGTGCGCGTCACCGAGCGGCATTACAACCCTTGGGTGCGTTCGCGGCAGGAGCAACTTGAGGCAGACGTGGCGAGTGCTTGGAAGCTCGATCCGGTACTAAATCAGAAAATCATCGGTACAAATCCGGTACAATTGGCGAAAGGACGGCTCAACTGAATGAAACTAAATGCTAAAGTATGGCGGAGAGGGTGGGATACTCACCCAGGCCATTTTGCCATCCTACCACATTTTCAACGACTTGCATGAAAACCGCATGAATATTGGCGATTTCTCTGATTTATCCTGTTTCAACTCTTTCAACCTTTCCGCATAAGTAGTCTCAATTTCGGCCTCAAACAGACACCAAAGACACCAAGGCTACAACTACTCCACGTCCGTCCCGACGAAACGTCCCAGCTTGTGATCCTTGTGGACGCGATGCATTGGATAGATCGCACCGTGAAATGCCACGTAAACCCCCGCGCGCACCAGCCGCACGGCGATGAGGCTTTCGGTAAGATTTTGAAGTCCATCGCTACCTTCAAACCCGAGAGGCGT
>Ga0209526_10000927_pt1 | contig 19359 bp, 18 predicted proteins | sample JacPinW_OM2H0_M1_FD_188566 | JGI IMG/M metagenome (GOLD analysis project Ga0209526, IMG submission 188566) | Forest soil microbial communities from Algoma, Ontario, Canada - Jack Pine, Ontario site 1_JW_OM2H0_M1 (SPAdes) (version 2) | ecosystem: Environmental > Terrestrial > Soil > Boreal... | reverse complement strand
CAGAAGTGGCTGACGGTCCGTTCCACCTCGCGTTTCAGGTCGTAGGAGGTGCACGGCTCCAGCCACGCCACCAGGCCCAGGGTCAGATACTCGACCGTGGTGTAGCCGTTACCGCCGTTTGGTGGCATGCCCTCTTTTATCTCATGTCCGTATAGCCTCGGCATCGTCGTGTCCTATCCGGATTTGGCCTGAGCGGGCGAAGATCGTGAGTGTCATGCACTCGCCGGGTGCGTGCTGGCGGCGTCCGGTGGCGATGTTGAAGTGTCCGGCTCCGTCCCGGCCAGATGGCGGGCGAAGAATTCCCCGACGCGTTGCCAGGCGTCGGCCGCCGCCTCCGGGTAGGGGCCACCGCCGGTCGCCTTCAGCAGCACGCGGATGAGGCGCGGCCCGACGGGTGCGTCGTTGAGGAAGCAGTGCCCGGCTCCCGGGTACTCCTTCACGTCGTGCGGCACACCAGCCTTCTCCAGCGCGGCCTCCAGTCGCGCCGCCGCGCCGCGTAGCGGGCGGTCGTGGCCGCCGTAGCTGGCCACGATGGGGCAGGCACCCCGTACCGCCTGGTCCAGGTCCTTGGGCAGGAAGCCGTAGTTGGGCGCGGCGACATCGAAGCGTGGGGCAGTGGCGATAGCGAACGCCCCGCCCAGGCAGAAGCCGATGACCCCGACCTGGCCCGTGCAGTCGTGCTGGCGCAGCAGCCATTGGCGGCTCACCTCGATGTCCTGGAAGGCCCGGCCATGTCCGGCCGACAAAGCCCGCAGCATGGCACTGATGCAGCGCACTGCCCCGCCCTCGGTGAACAGGTCGGGCAAGACCGCGAGGTACCCCAGCCCGGCGAACCGGTCGGCGTGTCGGCGCATCACGTCGTCAGCACCGAATGCCTCATGCAGCAGGACGACACCGGGCCATGGCCCAGCACCCCGCGGCCGAGCCACGTAACCCCTGAGGTGCTGCGATCCGCCATGCTCGCGGGCCTGCTGGCCAAGATCCACTTCTGACATCATGACTCCTCTGATCGGATGGCACGTCACCGGACAAAGGATGTCTGGCTCTAGTGGTCATGCCGCTGGCTGATTGGCGGGCTGCCGTCGCGCGGCTAGCTTGATGTCCTATGCCTTGGTGCTCTCAGGGACAAGGCGATCACACCGGAAAGCGAGGTGAGTCCGGCCGGGGAGTTGCACTCAGCGAGATTGGGGGAAACGTTGAGAAAAACGATCTCGATTCGGGCGGTGTCACCGGCGAAGTGCCCGGAGTTCACGACTCCTGTCAACTTAAAGGCGACGGCCATGGTGATCGCCGGGTCGCGAGAAACCGTGACGGTCGCGACGGTCGTCGTGTTGTCGTTCCAGACGATGTACATGGGGTAGGTGAACGCCGGGCCGCCCAGACTCAGGTCCGCGCATGACTCCAACTGGCTCTTGATCCACTTGAAGCCGCCCGAGGTGACTCCCGGCTGATTGACGACCCGGCAGTGGGTGTACTCGTAGTCGACATTGCCGTTGACCTGCGCTGGCGTGTTCGTCATGCCCGGGGTGTAGGTGACATTCGCGCTGCCGAGACAGGAGATGGACGAGCGGAGGGATGACGGGCCAATCGCGCCCGCCGAGTCCGCGGCATGGGCCGAGGGAGACACACCCATCAGAGCGAGCACCAGCGCGCCCAGCATCGCGGCCATCAGCGTCGCGACTTTCTTGGTCATGATGGTTCTGCGCACGATCATGGTGAATCTCCTTTACCTCGCACGCGCCGGACGATTACGTTTGTGACCTGTGCGGGCCGGGCAATTGAAACGACCGAGCCGCCAGGCTCGGTCGTTGAGGGCGGGGAAGGTGCCACGGGCCAATGTCCACGGCCCGTGGATCAGAAGCTCCAGAGATTCCGCTGCTGGTAGCGCGGCTTCCAGATCAGCCGGTTGATCAGCCGGGCGGGTGCGGGCATTTTGGCCAGGAACTTGTCCTGGTCGGCAGGCGGTATCCCGTCGATGATCCACGGAATGTAGACGGCTGCGCCCCTGATGCCCTGCTTGCGGGTCATCGCGCCCTTGAAACCGCGCCAGTCCGCGTTCGTCAGTACGGACTGAATGAGCGGAAGCGCGCTGTCCTCCTCGTGCTTGAGGTGATAGCCGAGCACCGCGGAGAGTTCCTGGACGCCTTCGGCGAGGTTGGCCCCTTGGCCCGTGAGCGCTCCGTCGACCGCGGCGAGCAGCGGGTCGATGCGGGCGTGCTCGGCTTCCATCTCTTCCAGCAGGGCGAGGTCGCCGGGCCGGTCCGCCACCTCGCGCTGGAGACGGGGCCACAACCAAACGTCCTCGACGCTGTGGTGGATGAGGAGCTGGGTCTTGAAGTTCTCCCAGCCCGCCTTGACACCGGGGGCGCCAGCTTTCCCGGCGGCCGAGGCCGCCTCGAACCGGACGAGGTCCCGCCGGAAGGCGTCGTGGGTCGAGTACATTTCGGTAAAGTCGATCGTGTCCTGCTGCGAGACGGTCATGATGTGCCATTTCCTCGAAACGTTTATTTGTTAGGCGAGCCATTACGCCTCGCCGCCTCAGCTCCGCACGGCGGCGGCGGCTTGAGGGGCGTCGTCAGAGGCAGGCAGGCTGGGCGGGATGTCTGAGGGGGTGCGGAGCTTCTTGACCGCCAGGCAGGCGGCGGCGCCGACGAGCATCAGCGCGGCGGGGATGATCATGGTCGGTTTCATCGTGTGGACGTACGCGTGCTTGAAAACCTGGCTGCTGATTTCCTGGATGCTATGGACGATGCTCAGCGGCACGCTCGGGGGCAGCTTGTGCGCGGATCCGCCGTTGGTGCCCACTTGCAGCCCGTTCTTGCCGGCCTGGGAGAAGCCCTGGACGAATGTTTGGCGGTAGGGGCCGGGGACAGCCCCCGCCAGCCGGTGCGCTTGGACTCCCAGCGAACTGGCGAGCTGGTTTTGCAGGACGCCGCCGATCACAGCGCCGGCCAGCACCGAGCCGACCTGCCGCAGCGCATTGTTGACCCCGGAAGCCGCGCCCGATAGCCGTAGCGGAACATTGCGCATGACCTCCGTGGCCATCGGCGTGAACGTGCAGCCAAGACCTGCGCCGATGATCAGGAACGGGGCCAGGAAGGCGGTCCAGCTCGTGTGAACGTCGGCGATCGCTATGATCCACAGCACGCCGACCGCATACGCCACGAGCCCACCCATCAGGATGAACTTGCCGCCGATCTTGTCCGCCAGTATGCCGGCCGGCCCGGCCATTCCCATGGCCCCAAGCGCCATGGGCACCTGTATCACCCCGGCCTTGAGTGCACTGAAGCCCAGCACCGACTGCAGGTAGATCGTCATCGGCAGGAGCAGCCCGACGATGCCGAATGCCACCGCGATCCCGACGAAGTTCATGATCGAGAAGTTGCGGTCCTTGAACAGCGAGAAGGGCACCAAAGGCTCGTTGTCCTGCTGGCCGCGCTGGTATATCAGGAAGATAGCCATGAGCACAGCGGCCGCGCCGATCATGGTCCAGATCCAGGTGTTCCAGTTGTACCGCTGCCCCTCGATGAGCGCGAAGGACATGCAGAACAGGGAGGCCGAGGCAATCAGCACCCCGGTGATATCAAACCTGTGCTTCACGACGTTCTGAACGCTCGGCAGGATCGGCACGGCCATGAACAGCACCAGGATGCCGATGGGAACATTCACGAAGAAGATCCACCGCCAGCCGAACTGGCTGACCAGCAGGCCGCCGAGGGTTGGGCCGGCGATGCCTGACACTCCCGCGACCGCGCCCCATACGCCCAGCGCCACGCCGCGTTTCTCGGCCGGGAACGTGTCGACGATGAGCGACAGCGTCTGCGGCAGCAGCAGTGCCGCTCCGACACCCTGGATGGCGCGGAACACGATCAGCTGCATCGGATCCTGCGCCAGGCCGCAGGCCAGGCTGGCCAGGGTGAATACCGCTAGTCCGGCAATAAACAGGGTCTTCTTTCCGCGCAGGTCACCGAGTCGGCCCGCGGTGATCAGCAGAACGGCCAGGGCCAGGGTGTAGGCGTTGACCACCCACAGGATCTGGTCCAGCGAGGCGTGCAACTTGTCGACCATGTTCGGGATCGCGATGTTCACGATCGTCAGATCCAGCAGCGTCATGAAGAACCCAAGGGACAGGGTGATCAGGATCGCCCACGGGTTACCTTTCCATTTGCTCACGTCTTCTCCTTGGCGTGAGCCGGGCAGGCACCCACGTTTCTCGTTATCGCCCACGGTGAGCGACGCTGTCTTGAGGTTCGCGGCCCGCTCTCCTACAAAATCGGGCCCGGCGCGTCCGCCATCCTCGGCCTGGTGTCGTCCCAGAACTCCGGTGCGGTGCGTGAGAAATCGTAACTAATTGTACTTGAGGCTAAGGACATTTAAAAGGCCGATGTCACACTTTGGCGATGCCGGATTTGTCCGCTCGTCGGCCCCGGGGGGTGAGGGTCCTCCTCGGCGGGTACCACGGTGTTAGGCGATCGCTAGACGACGCAGACCCCTTCGACTGCGATCTTCTTGAAAATATGCGGGTATGTGGTTATTCCTTCAGGAAATCTGCCGGCGGTCTCCCGGAACATCGGATGGGCGTGGGCGCGGGCGAGTGCCTCGGTGGACTCCCAGGCCGACGTGTTTACCACGAGCTGACTGTTAGCTGTGCCCTGGTGCAACTGCGTCCAGATAAAGCCCGGGCTGGACTTCATGAACAAGGCGGCATCCCGCCAGGCGACCAGGAACTCATCCGTCACGTCTCTTGGCACGAAGAATGTATTGATCAAGATGATGGGACCGGTCTCCTCCTCAAACTGGGACGCGAGCGTCGTCGAAGGATCCAGATTTTCCATCTTGTTCATCTGCTTGCCACCTTCCAGTGCACGTCATTTCTAAATTGTCCTGCCGCTGTCGCCTGCGGCGGAGCCGGCCTGCTCACCCGTCTGAGATCGGATGAGCCGCCCATGGCTCACCTTCGAGTGCGCTCAGCGAGCCCCGGTGGAAGATCAGTGGTTCGTGATTCTGGCGCGGAGCGCCCAGCTCGACCACCTGGCCGACGAAGATCGTATGGTCGCCACCGTCGAATTCGTTGACGAGCGTGCAGGCGAGGAAGGCCAGTGCATCGCTGAGGATCGGCATCCCCGCTGCCGAACGGTGGTGTGCCACATCCTTGAGCGTCGCGGTATCTTTCCCCGCGAAGGTCCATGCGAGCCGTTCTTGCCGTCCGGCCAGGAAGTTCACCACGAACCTGCCGGATTCCTCCAGCACCTCACGGAGCCGGGATTCCCTGTGCAGGCAGAACAGGACCAACGGGGGATCGAGGGAAACCGACGTGAAAGAGTTGACGGTAGTCCCGATCGAGCGGCCTTCCCCGCCGCTAGTGATCACCGTCACGCCAGTGACGAAGAGGCCGCACACGCTGCGCAGCAGCTTTACTTCGATCGGCTGAGCCTCGTCGATTGACTGACTTGAAGTAGTCACAAGAATCCCCTTTCACGCAATAATCTCCCCGCTCAATGATGATGAGCGGACAGTGACGCCAGCGATCGCTACCAGCGACTCACTCTGTCGTACCTCGGCTTCCACACCCACCGGTAGATGAGTCTGACGGGCGGAACGCCGCGTGCGCGGCGTTCATCGCGATCAGCCGGCCGTCCGGGCCGTGCCGTGCGGCATTGGTTCCAGGCAGGCTGGTCGGGGGCATGGTCGCTCCTTGGTACTCAGCCGCGGCGGACGAATTCAGCTATGCCGCGGGAGTCAGCACCACGACGGGAAGAAGGCGGTCCGTCCTGTTCTGGAATCTGTCATAGTTCGGAAAGGCGTCGACCATGCGCTGCCAGATCCGGTCCCGCTCGGCTCCAGCCGGCACCACCTCGGCAATGACGTCGATCGTGTCCCGGCCAACCTCGACCGTCACCTGAGGAACGGCCCGCAGGTTCAGGTACCACGCTGGATGAACGGCTTCGCCGCCGTACGCGCCGCACACAACGAAGCGTCCTCTATCGTGGATGTAGCCCACAGGATTCGTCCGGGTCTTACCGGTCTTCCTTCCGAGAGTCGTGATGAGCAGGGCGTCCAGGCCGCCGAAGCGTCCAAGGATCTTTCCGCCTGACTTCCGGTAGACATAGACGTTCAGGCGAACGATGCCCTTATTGATGAGCTTGCTGGCTGCCGAGGGCGGCTTTGTCTTGAACCGCAAGATCAGCCCTCCCCGCCGCTTTGCTTTCGGCACGAGGTCAGGTCTGGTTTCCGACATGGCTTCAAGCCCCTTCCTGGTTGAGATGACTGGAATTACCATCGGGGAGCTCCCCCCGCGGGGGGAAGGCGACGATGCGGTGCCTCATCGCGAGTTCTTGCATACGGTCCCACTCCGCGGGCGGCTCTTCCTCCATTAGCTGGCTCAGCTCTTCGAAGAATTTCTCGATGCCACCCGGGGTGGTGGTGCATAGCATCTTGCTCGGTTTGTGCCACGTGTTGACGAACGAGTGTCCGACCCCGCAGGGGCCGTACACCAGCGCACCAGCCGGGACCTTGTGCGCGTCGCGATCGATTGTGATCTCGAACTCGCCCTCGATGACATAGAAGGCTTCGTTCGTGTCTTCGTGGATATGGAATAGCGAGCCCTCGCCGGAGGGGACGCTCACCTCGTAGAACGAGTACAGGCCACCCGTATCTTCGCCGCGGAGCAGGAAGCGCGCGGCCTCCTCCCCGCCCCACGTGATCGGCTTGACATCATCCAGGTGGACGACCTTCACTGGCTTCATCGTCATGGCATATTCCTCGTGGCTGGCTTTCCGGAGTCCTCAGCGGATGCTCTGAGCGAATGCGAAGACACCGGACGGATCGTACTTGGCCTTGACCGAGACCAGGCGCGCGTAATTCTCGGCGTAGTAAGACTGCTGCCAGTCGGCCAGCGCGGGATCGATGAAATTCTGATATGTCTCACCATTGGAGTAGGGATCGACGGCGGCAAAGCCTGTGTCAACCCATTGCTGCGCGACGGCTGTCGCGGCGCCGGAGGCCGGCGGCGCGCTGATGTCGGCAATAAAACCTGTGGTAAACAGGCTGTCGCGGTGCACATAGGCGGTCGCCGTGCGGGCCAGGTCGTTGGCCGCCCCCCCGAGCGGGAGCAGTTCCAGTACGTGGGTCTGGCCAGCAAGCCGCCCGGTATCGAACACCGCTACCGCGTGTTCCCACGCGCTGCGCGGCATGAGTTCATTGAATAGGCGGCCTCGCTGCAGGCCCAGCGCAGGCCGGGGGAGGACCCCCTGCGCGCTCGCACCGACACGGTGGCACTGCGCCACGGTGTCCGTGGCGCACCCCCACAGGCCCATCATGAGGCCCTGGTAGGGCACCACATCGGTGACCCGGGACGTAGGCGCGCCGGTCAGCGAGATCAGCCGGCTGATCTCGCTGTCCCGCTCGGCGGCAGTTCCCACTGACACCATCAGGACCGCGGGGGCCGGGGTGTTGCCCGCCGCCGCGTCTGCGAGCACGATCGTGGCCGCGCCACCAATTGTCCGGGGCGCGTCGACCAGCCACTGCGCATAGCCGTCCAGCATGTCCACCGCGTGGTCGTAACTCCACGAAAGGCTCGCGATGGCGACCTGGGTGACGGCCGAGGGAGTGATGTTATACGAGGTGACGACGCCGAAGTTGCCGCCGCCGCCGCCGCGTATCGCCCAGTAGAGGTCGCTGTTGTTCTGCGGAGACGCGGTGATGACGTGGCCATTCGCGAGGACGACCTGGGCCGCCGTCACCTTGTCCGAGGCTATGCCCACGTGCCGGGTAAGCGGCCCGACACCACCCCCCTGGAGATATCCGCCTGCCGCCACTGTGGGACAGTAGCCACCGGATATCGCCAGCCCGGACGGTGCGAGCGAGGTGGCGATGTCGACCAGTTCGGCGCCGGGGCCCAGCGACACGGTGCCGTTGCCGACGGTCACTGAGTTGAGCCTGGAGACGTCAATGACCAGGCCATGCGTGGTGGAGTACCCGCCGATGCTGTGCCCGCCGCTGCGTGCGGCGATACACACGCTGTTGTCCTGGGCGAACTTGAGGCATAGCGCGACATCGGCGGGATTGGCGCAGTAGGCGATCGCCTGTGGGTTGATCACGTCGAACTGGACGACGTCGAGTTGCTTGGCCGTGGCGTAGGCCGCGTCGGACGGCAGGACGAGTTGCCCATGGAGACGCTGGCGGAGTTGATCCCAATGTGGGCCGGTGTCGGCGAGAACCGAGCCGGCCCGGAACGTGGACAGTGCTACCGCGGACGCCCCGGCGCCGAGGAATGATCTACGGCTGATCATTGGATGCCCCACCTCCTGGAGGGTGTCGCGACGCTTAAAGGACCTTCTTGCCTCGGATGCCGGCCTTGGCGACCCCGGTCAGCAGCGCGCGCCCGAGTTCGCGCATCTCCGGAGGTGCCTTCGTGTTCGCCCAGTACATGAACTTGATCATGAGTGCCGTGGTGGGGAGAACGAGGCGCCGGTCTTCGTCATCCCAGCCGAAGACGGGGTTCACGAGGTCGCAGTTCTTCAGGAGACCGAAGACGATGTCGGCTGCCTCGTCACCGGTGAATTCCCCGACCTCATATTTCTCGCACGTCTCGGCGGTGGCCTCGAGAAGGTTCTTGAACTTGGTGCTCTCCGGCCACCACAACCCGGGGTGCGGCGCATCCTCCAGCGCGTCGAAATGCCGCACGTCATTGTCCACGAGGAACTCCAGCCGCGCCCGGGTCAATCGCATGACGCCGGGCGTGAGGAAGTTGGCCCACACCCGGAACACCGCGTTCCACAGCCTGAAGTGTGAGAAGGCGATGTAGGAGCTGTTGACCAAGTCGTCGTTGTATTGGAGCAGGCCCTTTTCCAGCCTATCGACGTACTCGAAGCGCTCGACAGAGAAGTCGTCGTCCTTGAGCGCGGTGAGGATCCGGCCTACGAGCGCGTGAACGACCTCGAAGGTGTTGGAAAGGCCCCGGGAAAACAACGGGTCGATGAATCCCGCCGCGTGGGACATCAGGCACCAGCGATAGCCGATCGACTGCTTCGACGAGTACTGCAGGCGACCTGTGGATATCCACTCGCGGACCCTTGTTGCGCCCGCGAACTGCCGCTTGACGGCAGGGTACATGTCCAGGTAGTGGTTGAACTCCTCATCGGGGGTCATGTCGGTCGGCTTGGGGTATGTGCGCTCGTCAAAGGTGAGACCGACGCTGCACAGAGGGTTCAGCGAGGCTTTGTGGTTGTTGAACGGGATGATCCAGAACCAGCCGCGTTCGAAGATGTGGTGCAGCGTGCCGCCGTTCCATGGCGCGGGCGGCCGGAGACTCAATGGATGGTGGCTGACGTCGTCGAACGGCTTGACCCCAATGTAGTGCGTGAACAGGGAACGGGAATGGTGCTTGAAGCGGGCTGGCTTTTCCCGCAGATCGAGTTTTTCCGCGAGCGGCGAGCGGAAGCCGCTGGCATCGATCATGTACTTGGCCCGGAAAACTTCGCCGTTCTGGCCCGTGACGGTGACGGCGTCCTCGCCCAGGTCCAAGTCGGCCGCGCGCCAGTTCTGCCGGGTGGTGCAGCCGTACTTGGCGGCGACGTGGAAGTAGTAGGCGTCAGTGTCCTGGCGGAACAGGTGGCTTGCCTCGGTGAGGAGCTTCGGGATGACGAACATGGTTGTCTCTTCCGGGTCGGGCTCCTGGCCCGGATGTTCCATCACGAAGCCGAAGCTCTGCTTCTTCCCGTGGAATGGGCCGATGTGGCGGGTGACGGCCTTCACGTCGAGCAGGTGCTTGAGTTCGGGAACGTCGTAGCGCAGCGACAGGATGTGCAGCCATTCGATCAGTTGCGGAGTCATCGACTCACCGATCGCGAAGCGCGGATGCGAAGCGGCGTCGACGAGCACCACGTTGGCGCCCTGGCGGGCCAGGATCGCCGCGCTCACGGAACCGGCCAGGCCGGAACCCAGGATCAGGACGTCGCATTCATGGACTTCGTTGGAATTGCTAGGCTCGTTTGGTGCCTTGACCTTGCTGGGCATAACCGCGTCCCTCGCTTCGAAATAGCGTTTCCGTGTCTCTTGCGTACTGCGGCCTGTTATGGAGGCCTGTGCTCTTATCCCGAACCAGCGGCCCAGCGCGGGCCGGGGGTCGGCCCCTCGGTCACCCGTCCAGGCCACGTAGCCGTCCGGGCGCAGCAGCACCGTGTCCAGTCCCTCGACCGGGGTGCCGGGCGGAGCCACCGCCGATACCAGGTCCACCCGGTCGGCCCACGTCGCAGTGGCGTCCTGCAGCCAGTCCCGGCGGCCGGAGTCGGCGGACAGGTCCAGCAGCACGCCGCGGGCCGCGCGGAGCAGTGCGGTGGTGCTGGACGGCCCGGATCCCGTGTACACGTCAATGTGCGGTATGCGGACACCGAGCAGCGGGTGATCACCGAGGTCGTAGCGGATGTCGAGGCCGCTGATCATGCTGCCCAGGTGGGTGCGCGTGGTGGAATGACCGAGCAGTTCGGCGACGACGGTGCGGACCGCCTCGACCTCCTGACCGCCGAGCAACAGCATGGTCTGGGCCTCGATGTTGGACAGGACCCGCCGCCCCACCGGGTGCCGTTCGTCGTGGTAGGTGTCGAGCAGTCCGGCTGGGGCACCGCCGGTCACGTGCGCGGCCAGCTTCCAGCCGAGGTTCAGCGCGTCCTGCAGGCCGAGGTTGAGCGCTTGGCCGCCGACCGGCATCTGCCGGTGCGCGGCGTCTCCCGCCAGCAGGACCCGGTCCTTGCGGTACTCGGTCACCAGTCGGCTGGAGTTGCCGAAGGAGTTCACCCAGATCGGCGTCCCGCCGCCGATGTCCTCACCGGTCACCCGGGCCCACGTCTCGGCCACCTCCGCGAACCCGGGCTCTGCGGTGCGGCCATCAGTGGGCCGGCCAAACTCGTGGACCATGACGCGGGTGACGCCATCGCCGCGCCGTGAGGCGATGGCCAGGCCGTGGGGGAGCCGCTCAAAGCGCCGGTTGGGAACCTCAATGCCGGTCACATCGGCGCGGAGCAGTTCCCGGGTCGCGTCCGTGCCCGGGAAATCGAAGCTGGCCAGCCGCCGCACGGCGCTGTTCTCGCCGTCACACCCGACCAGGTAGCCGCAGGTCATCATGGCGCGGCCGCCGGGACCAGCGACCTCGACCTCGACCTGGTCGTCCGCCGCGGCCAGACCGCACACCTCATGCTCACGCCGGATGTCCGCGCCCAGGCTGGCGGCCCATTCCGCCAGCAGTTCCTCGACCCGTGTCTGCGGAACCTTCCACTGGCCCGGATAGCGGGTGAGCAGCCCGCTGAGATCGAGCGGTACCCCGCCGAAATGCCCTATGCCGTCGTTGGGCGGGGTGCCCAAGTACTCCAGCAGGCCTCTGCCATCCCAGGCCTCCATGGTCCGGGCATGCAGGGTCGAGGCCCGGGATTCGGCGGTTGGGGCGGCCAGCCGCTCCAGCACTGTCACCTCGGCGCCGCCGAGCCGCAGTTCCCCGGCCAGCATCAGGCCGACCGGCCCTGCGCCTACGATGATGACCTGTGTGTCCACGTCAGCGCCGGCCTTCGGCGTATTCCTTGGCGTATCCGAGGGTCGCCCGGCTGTTGGTGCTCAGCGCGTTCCTGATGAACTCCCGGGCCGCTGGCACGCCGGCATCGGCGCCGAGGATCTTCGTGATGTTCGCGGTGTTGATCAACACGGTGTGCTGGGAGGTGGCGGCGACCCCGTCGCCGTCATCCGCCAGCAGCCAGTAGCCGGTGTGCAGGGTCATCAGGGCCGGCACGGTGATCTGCTTGTAGACGATCTTGCTGTGCGGGAAGCACACGCGCACCGACTTGGTGGTGTGCGTGGAGCCGTCCTTGGTGCGGGTGTCCATCTCCAGGATCTGCAGGCCGGGGACGTCCTCCGTGAGCGAGACCCGGACGACGTGTGGCAGCCGCTCTTCCCAAAGCTGGGCCTCGTTGATGAAGTCGTAGACGTCCTTGGCCGCGCCGTCGATCTGCACGGTGTCCTCGAACGACAGCATGAGATCGCCAGCGGGCCCGGTGGCCAGCTCGACGCTGGCCTTGAGCGCGGCCAGTTCGGACTGGCTGTTACGGTCCACCGCCTCTTCGATCCAGGCGAGGTTGCCCGGGTCGTCCTCGACCGCCCGGTAGTCGTGCAGCAGCCGCACCCGGGACTCGCCCTCGGAGATCGGCTCGATCAGCCAGGTGCCACCCATGGCCGCCACCGGCGGCGTGGAGACCTCCTGGCGGAACTCAATGCGCAGCTTCGTGGGGTCGAGAACGCGCCCCGACGTCCAGTTCTTGGCCTCCCCGTTGGCGGTGGCCCAGATCCGGATCCGCTCGCTCTGCCCCGAGCGCTCGACGTAGTCGACGTACACGGTAGGCGGGAAGATGCGCGGCCAGTTTTCCACGTCCGCGATGAGGCGGTAGACGGCGGCGGCTGGCGCGTTCACCGTGATCTCGTGCTCTACCTGGCGGTGGCCCAGCTGCTTCATGATCGTTCTCCTCTTAGAAGTTGGAGACCTCTGACATGGCCCGGCCTCAGAAGTTGCCGGGCCTCAGAAGTTGCCCAGGCCGCCGCAGACGTTTATCGCCTGCGCGGTGATCGAGGCGGCGGTGTCGGTGGCCAGATAACCCACCAGGCCGGCGATCTCCTCGGGGGTGGAGTAGCGGCCGAGCGGGATCTTCGCCTGGAACTTCTGGAGGATCTCCTCCTCGGAGGTCTTCCAGGCCGCGGCGTAGCCCTGGCGGACGCGCTGAGCCATCGGAGTCTCGACGTAGCCGGGGCAGACCGCGTTGACGGTGATGCCGGTCGGCGCCAGTTCATTGCCGAGGGCTTTGGTGAAGCCGACGACGCCGTGCTTGGACGCCGAGTACGGGGCGCCTAGGACGACTCCTTGCTTGCCGGCGGTCGAGGCGATATTGATGATGCGGCCGCGGTCGCGGTTGCGCATGCCGCCGGTGTTCAGCACCTCCCGGGTCATCCGGAAGACGCTGTTCAGGTTGGTGTTGACGACGTCGAACCACAGGTCGTCGTCGATGTCGGCGGTGACGCCGCCGCCGCTGCGGCCCGCGTTGTTCACCAAGACGTCGATCGGGCCGAACCGATCCACGGCGGCCTGGACAAACGCACGGATATCGTCGATGGACCTGACGTCGCATGCGGCCCCGTCGACCTCGAGGTTCTCGTCCTGGAATTCCTTGACCGTCACCGCCACGTTCTCGGCCGAGCGCGCGCAGATGAACACCTTGTGTCCCTGGGCGGCCAGCTCCCTGGTGACGGCCAGCCCGATTCCGCTGGTGGCCCCGGTGACGAGGGCGACCCGCTGTGCCTCAAGCGACATGGCTTCTCCTCATGAAATCTCAGTGGTATCCGGCGCCAGTGATCGGTCAGAAGCACTGGCGCCGCGTCGGCTCGGCCCAGGCGGCAGCGCCGCGCGTGGTGTCAGGCCGCGCGTTCCGCAGCGAGCTGCGCGTTGACGGTGGCGAGCAGGGCCCGCGGCGTTGGGGCGTCAGCGATCGTGGAGTCCTCAAGCTCGATCTCGTGCTCGCGCTCGATCCAGCCGCAGGCCTCCAGCAGGGCCACTGAGTCGTAGCCGAGCTGCTCGAAGGTCAGGTCAATGATGTCGCCGTCGAGGTCGATGGCTTCGTCCACGCCGGCGGCCGTGCGCAGGATGCTTCTGAGGTCTTCGATGGTGAGTTCCTGAACGGCCATCTTTGATCACTTCGTTTCTTTGCTGTGGCCCTGGGTTAACTGGCGGCGCGGCGTACGGCCATTGCGGAGTTGAAACCGCCCTCTCCCCGGGCGAGCACGAGCGCCACGTCCACTGGCGTGCTCCTTGGCTCGGAGAGCACTATGTCGAGGTCGTACTCCGGGGCCGGTGAGATGTTGGTGGTGGGCGGGATCAGCGCGTCCCGGATGGACAGCAGCGCTGCGACCACGTCGAGCGGGGCGGCGCCGGAGCACAGTCGCCCGGTCATCGTCTTGGGGGCGGTCACCGGAACGCCTCGCGGCCCGAAGACCGCGCTGATGGCGTCGGCCTCGACACGGTCGAGTTCCGGAATCGCTGCCGCGTCGGCATACACCACGTCGATCTCGCCGGGCGCCAGGCCAGCGTCGTCCAGGGCGAGCTGGATCGCCCGCCGCAGCCCGGGCTCGCGCCCGCTGCCGGGCTTCGGGTCGAACGTCGCCCCATACCCGGCGATCTCGCCGTAGACCCGCGCACCGCGCTCACGCGCGGCCTCGGCGTCCTCCAAGATGATCAGCGCCCCGCCCTCCCCGGGCACGTGCCCGGCCGCCTCGGCGTCGAAGGGCCGGTACGCCCGGTCACGGTCGTCGATGGTGCTCAGCCGGCCGCCAGCGAGCTGGGCGACCCAGGCCCACGGGCAGATTGACGCATCGACGCCGCCAGAGACGATCAGAGTGCTGCCCTTGCGGATCTGCCGCCGGGCCAGGGCGATCGCGTCCAGACCGCCGGCCTGGTCGGAGACGACGACGACGCCGGGGCCCCGCATGCCGTTGCGGATCGAGATCTGGCCCGTGTTCACCGCGTAGAACCAGGCGAAGGACTGGTAGGCGCTGACGTACCTACGGCCCTTGCTCCACAGTTTCTGGAGCTCTCGCTGGCCGAACTCGAAGCCGCCCGAGGAACTGGCGGTGACCACGCCCATGTCGAACTCCGGCCATTCGGCCGGCCGGACTCCGGCGTCGGCCAATGCCCAGTGGGCCGCGACGAGGGCCAGCTGGGTCATGTGGTCGGTCTGCGGGATCAGCCGGCCCGGCAGGTAGTCTTTCGCGACGAAGCCCGGCACCTCACCGGCCAGCCGGGCCGGGTAGCCCGTCGCGTCGAACCGTTTGATCTCGCCGATGCCGCTCTTTCCGCTGCAGGTCGCGGCCCAGTACTCCTCCGTGCCAAGCCCGTTGGGGGCCGTGACCCCTGTCCCCGTCACGACCACGGGCGTGCTCATGCGACGCTCCGCAGCACCATGGCGCTCTGGAAGCCGCCGAACCCGCTGCCGACCGTCAGCACCGCGTCGGTCGTCCACTCCCTGGCCTTGAGCGGAACGTAATCCAGGTCGCATTCCGGGTCGGGTTCGTGCAGGTTCGCGGTTGGCGGGACCAGGTTGTTCTCCATGGCCAGCACGGAGGCAGCGATCTCGATGGAGCCGATCGCGCCGAGCGAGTGCCCGACCATCGACTTGATGGAGCTCACCGGAATCCGGTAGGCGTGCTCGCCCAGGCTGAGCTTCAAGGCCGCCGTCTCGTGCCGGTCGTTCTGCTTGGTGCCCGAGCCGTGGGCGTTGATGTAGCCGATCTCATCCGGGTTAATCCGCGCCTCGTCCATGGCGGTGCGGATGGCCTCGGCCAGCTCGCGGCCGTCCGGCCGCAGGCCCGTCATATGGAAGGCGTTGCACCGGGTGGCAAAGCCCGCGATCTCGGCGTAGGCGTAAGCACCACGCTTCTTGGCCTGCTCGTACTCCTCGAGGACGAACATCGCCGCTCCCTCGCCGAGGACGAAACCGTTGCGGGACCTGTCGAACGGCCGGGAGGCGTGCTCGGGGTCGTCGTTGCGCGCCGTGGTCGCCTTGATCGCGTCGAAGCAGGCCACCGTGATGGGAGAAATGGGGGCGTCCGAGGCACCGGCGATCATCACGTCGGCGCTGCCCTCACGGATCAGGTCGGTCGCGTAGCCGACCGAGTCCAAGCCAGACGTGCAGCCGGTAGAGACGACCGTGGCTGGTCCCTCGGCTCCTACCCGCCAGGCCACCTCTCGCGCGAACGAGCTCGGCACGAGGTAGTCGTAGAGGTGCGGAACCGCGTACGCGTGGTCAACGAGATCGAGCCGGCCGCCGTCGCTGACGACGCGGTATTCCTGGTCCAGGCCCATCGTGGCGCCTACCGCGCTGCCGACGGTCACCCCGGTCCGGTACGGGTCGAGGCCGGACAGTTCCAGCCCGCTGTCGGCTACCGCCTCCTCTGCGGTGACCACGGCGAACTGTGCGCCGCGGTCCATGCGGCGGATCTCCTGCGGGCTCAGCCCGTGCGCCTCCGGGTCGAAATCGACCTCGGCCGCCACGCGGGAACGGAACTGGGTGGGATCGAAGAATGTGATCCCTCTGGTCGAGGTCCGGCCCTCACTCAGCAGACTCCAGAAATCCTTCACGCCAATGCCGCCCGGCGCCACAACCCCGATGCCGGTTATCACTACTCGCCGTCTCATGTCGACTTCGCTCCCGTCGGGAAGAGGCTCATCACGAAGGCTTGGCCCAGTGGTAGAAACGCGTGGCCATCGCGTCGGCGGGTGAGCGCCAGGTCGCCGGGTCATAGGCCTCGATGTACGGTTTCAGGTCGTCGCTGATCTTCACGAAGAGTGGCTCGTTCTTCGCTTCCTCGATCGCCGCACCGCCGTCGTCGGAATCGAAATCCTGAAGGTGAAAGTACAGGCCGCGGTAGGAAAAAAGCTGACGGCGCCCGGTACCCATGAGATCCGGCATCCCGGTGGAATCGAATTCCCGGAAGATCCGCGCGACGTCAGCACTGGCGCCTGGCTCCATCCGTGCCACGATCAAAGTGCTGTGCATCGGGGTCTCTCCTTTTTCCGGGATAGTTCGAAGAACTGGTCTCATTTGGTCAGTTGGCGGTAGCAGATTAGAACGGTAATGCCGACGAAGGGCCGGAACTGATCAGCGCGCTGAACGCGGCGGTAGAGCCGGCGGAATACCGGGCCTTCAGGAGACCTACGCGGCCGGGACGATCGAGGATGCCCAGTCGATCTGGGCCGGGTCCTGTTCCGCCCTGACCTGCAGATGCCCTCCTGACCCGATCACCAGGGACTCGGGAGGGATCTTCGCACCCCCGGCCAAGGACATCGAATGGACGTCCACCCCCATCCCGATGAGCTGCCGTGCGAGCGAGTTCGCTCGCTTGCCGCCCACCAGAAGGAGCGGCGCCCGGCGCATGCCGGCGATCCACAGCCCGACCTGCACGGCCGCTATCTCAGAGGCACTGCCGTTGTACGGCACCGCGATCGGTGAACCGTTGAGGTCTGGCTTGCTCACGGTAATCAGCCGTCCGGTGACGGCGGCCTGCACGGCGTCGTAGCCGGGAGTAGCAGCATCCACCAGCACGCACGAGGGCGCGGCCGCCGTGATCAGCGCGGCCAGCTCGGCCGGCACGTCCGAAGCGAACCTGCTCACCACCTGGACCGGCAGCGCGCCGTTGGGTATCTCGGCGGCCAGGCCTTCCAACGCGGTCAGCGTGCCGGCCATGTCGGCCAGCTTCGCGGAGAGGCCGAGCCCGACCTCCAGCCGCGCCGCTGGATAAGGCCACAGATGCGCCACCGTCACCTCGGCCTTCCCATCCGCCAGCTCCGTGGCCAGCCGTACCAGCGGGGAACCGGCGGTGGGACCTGCGGGCACCACCAGCACCGCATGCCCGCCGCGCTCACTGAGCGCGGCTCGTTCGGCCTCGGCGACGTCACGGGCGACCAGGCTGCGCGGGTAGCACCAGTCCAGCAGCGGCCCGGTCATCGTGGTGGTCACCAGCGCCATGACGATCATCAGCGAATACAGCGCGGGGTCGAGCACATGCTCCTGGAGCCCCACGGTGAGGATGACGATCTCGGTCAGCCCCCGGGTATTCACCAGCGTGGCCAGCACGGCCGCACCCCGGGGCGAGGTCCCGGTGAGCCGGGCCCCGGCATAGCCGCCGACCAGTTTGCCGCCGATGGAGACGGCCAGGATCGCCGCCAGGATGCCCAGGGCACCCACGTGCAGCGCGCTGAGATCCACCGTCAGCCCGGTTATCACAAAGAACATCGGCAGCAGCAGCAGCACGGCCAGCTGCTCCAGCCGCCCCAGGATCTGGCGGACCAGCGCGTCCGAGCGGGGCATCATGACCCCGAACAGGAACGCGCCGAAGATGAAGTGGAGCTGCATCCACTGGGTGGCCCACGCCGAGGCGAGCAGCCCGGTCAGCACCAGCGACAGCATGCCCGGCGTGAGCCGCCCGGCGTGATCGAACGCGGACACCAGCCGCCGCAGCAGCGGCCGGACCACCAGGAGCATCAGCAGCAGGTACGCCGGGACAAGCATGATGTGCCAGGAGTTATGGCCGCCAGTGCTGGCGAGGGCCACCGCTACCGCCAGCAGGGTCCAGGCCATGATGTCGATGACGGCGGCGGAGGCGAGCGCCAGGCCGCCCAGCGAGGTCCGCTGCATGCCCCGGTCGGTGATGATGCGGGCGAGCACAGGGAACGCGGTCGCCGACACCGCCGTGCCAAAGAAGAGTACGAACGCCAGCGTCCGGCCGTGTGCGTACTGGTGGGCCAGCCAGAGCGCGAGCCCGCAGCCCAACACGAGGGGCAGCGCGGTGGCGCCCACCGCGACCCCGGCGGCGACCCGGCCGTTGCCCCGGACCAGCGTCTGGTCCATCCCCATCCCGATCACGAACATGAACAGCACCAGGCCCACATCCGCCAGCGACGTCAGCGACGGCAGCACCGAGACCGGGAACAGCCGGTGGCCGATGAGGTGGCCGAGCAGCGTTGGGCCGAGAATGATGCCGGCCAGGATCTCACCGATGACCCGCGGCTGGCCGAACCGCTGCGCGGCGGTGCCGAGCATCCGTGCCGCGACCAGGACGATCGCGATGTCCAGCAGGAGCAGATCGACGGGTGGCACCTGTCACTTCCTGTTCGGCTGATAGCAGATGGTGCGGGCGGCACCGGGCCGTATCTTGGGCAACCCCCCCAGACGGGGCGAGCAGCGCGAACTCCGGCAGGCGGGTTAGGGCGCCCTAAACGGCAGGCTGAGGGGAGCCGAACCAGCGGTTCAGGGCCGCAGCCAGCGCACCATCATCCGGCCCCGCCGATCCGGCGTCCGGCCCCGCCGATCCGGCATCCGGCCCCGCCCATGCGACGTCCGGGCCCGCCCATGCGACATAACCGTCCGGGCGGACCAGCATCCCGGTGGTCTCGGCGAGCGGGCTGTCGGGGGGCAGCTCGTGCGGGAGCGCCGTGATGATGTCGATCCGGTCCTTCCAGGGGGCCGCGACGCAGCGCATGCCGGGACGGTCGGTGAGGTCAAGCAAGACGCCGCGGCCCTGGTGCAGCAGATCGACCGTGGTGGTCTTGCCGTCCGCGGTCACGAGTTCCTGATTCGGGATGCGTCGGCCGAGCAGCGGGTGGTCACCGGCTCCGACTACAAGGATATGCTCGAACGCGGCCGCTACGTCTTCTACCAGGTCGGCATCGGGCCCGACGGCACCTGGCGCTATTTCGTCGCCAGCGAATAATCAGGGCGGCGGCGGTCGCAGGCGGTAAACGGCGTACAGGATCGCGTCGATGTCGGTGGGATAGAA
>Ga0209526_10000926_pt1 | contig 19371 bp, 20 predicted proteins | sample JacPinW_OM2H0_M1_FD_188566 | JGI IMG/M metagenome (GOLD analysis project Ga0209526, IMG submission 188566) | Forest soil microbial communities from Algoma, Ontario, Canada - Jack Pine, Ontario site 1_JW_OM2H0_M1 (SPAdes) (version 2) | ecosystem: Environmental > Terrestrial > Soil > Boreal... | reverse complement strand
AAACAAGGCTCGGCAGCGCGCCAAGGTTTTGTCATCGAGTTCCAGTTGTTGTTGCCGTCGTCTGCTGGCGGCAATGACCGGGGGTGTAAGTAGCTCTAGCATCCAGCCAACGTCCGCTGGCGCCACAAAATGCAGCGTGCCGCGCATCGGCCAGGTACGAATTATGGTTCGGGTTTCGATCGCCTTCTCGATATCAGCTTCAATGGAATTCACCGAGCGGAGACCGATAGCCCAGAGCGCACCGAGATAGTCTTGGCACTGCACTGCGCCGAGCAAGCTCACGATCTCGGGCGGTCTCTCGCATTTTGCGCCAGCAATCTGCTGATTGATCAATCGGCAATGGGCGATGTCGCGCGCAGTCATGGAGAAGAAATAGCGAATAGTAAAGTAGTCTGATGCTTCAGCCTCAGCAGCAAGATTGTGAGAGGCCTTGCCGCGATCAGGCAGGCGCTTCGCGCTGCGAACTCACAGATCCTGCCGCCGCTACGGCCATTCGAATCCATCTTGCTTGACTGAGTTTCTTCAGTGCGATAGCCAATAGCGTGCCGATCTCCAAGGATGCGCTGGCTGGCCCGTTTATGGAGATGAATCTAGCTGTTGTTTATGCCTGGGCGATTGCCAGTTCTAGAATCAACTAATCGATAGCCTCAACGCTCGGTCGCTTACCCCCATTACTCCATGGCCACGCATCATTTCCAGCCTACCCATTACCACACCGCCATTGGCCAGCATGAACCGGTCCTGCGAATTGGTGACGGTGACACAGTGATTACCACCACCGTGGATGCGATGGGAAAGGACGCCAGTGACACAGCGATTACACCACGTGGCAATCCGCAGACTGGGCCTTTCTACATTGAGGATGCGGAGCCCGGCGACACGTTAGTTGTTCGACTCGACCGGATCCGTCCAAACCGGGCGATTGGTTACACTGGCTCTGTTGTCGCCGCGAACGTGGTTGACCCGTTATACGTCCGCGAACTGCCCGAGCGCGAGCTGGCCGAGTGGCGGGTCGATAATGAGGGTGGCACCGCTACGCTGATCAAGCCGCAGACAAAGCTGGGAAACCTGACGATCCCGATGGCGCCGATGCTTGGATGTTTCGGGGTTGCTCCGCCGCTTGATCAGGCGATTTCGACTGCCACCTCGGCCGAACATGGTGGCAACATGGATTATCGGGGGTTCGTGGCCGGGGTCACAGCTTATTTCCCGGTCTTTGTTCCGGGCGCGCTGCTTCACGTCGGAGACGGTCACGCAACCCAGGGCGACGGAGAGATCGTCGGCACTGGGATTGAGATCTCGATGGACGTTCAGTTCACTGTCCGGGTACTCAAAAAGAAGCGCATTCGCTGGCCACGGGGCGAGAACACCGAATATATCTTTGCGGTCGGGAACGCGCGTCCGCTTGATCAGGCGGTGCAGCACGCCACGACCGAGATGTTGCGCTGGCTGAAGGAAGATTATGGATTGGACACGACCAGCGCGAGCCTGTTGCTCGGGCAATGCGTCGAGTACGACTTGGGCAATGTTTTCGATCCGGCGTATACGATGGTATGTAAGGTACCAAAGGCGCTGCTTCGTTTTTCCTGAGCTGTGTCTACCTAATCCGCCTCGCCGTTCTGAATCTCATTTCGTAATTCTTGTTTCCGTCTTACTGTTTTCTTGCGAGATGCTTTTCCGCAAACCCACCACAGAAGAAGACCATGGATCTAACCCGCGATCTGGAAAGAATTGACCATCAGGAGAGCGAATTAATATTTTCCAAGTTTGATTTGGAGACTGCTTGGCAACTGGGACAGCGATTGCGTCAGTTGGCGGCCGATCGTCGGTTGCCGGTCGTAATCGATGTACGTTATTTCGGGCAGCCACTTTTCTATAGCGCTCTTCCCGGAAGTGTTCCTGACAATGCGGAGTGGGTTCGTCGAAAGAGTAACACCGTAGGGCGTTTTCATCGTAGTTCCTATGCTGTCGGACTCACGCTTAGACTGGCTAAAACGACTTTGTCGGAGAGGTACGCCCTGGCGATGACCGACTTCGCAGCGCATGGCGGCTCATTTCCCATTCATGTCAAAGGAATTGCGGTGATTGGAGCAGTCAGTGTGTCCGGATTGCCGCAGCGTGCCGATCACGAACTGGTAGTCGAAGCTTTGTGCCTCGAATTGCAACGGGATTACACTTCGTTGGCACTTCCCAAGACGGAGGGCCAATAATAGTGAGTCGTGAGCAGTAAGTAGTAAGTGTTGAGCAATTAGCCGTGAGCAGGTAAGAACAGGAGTGCAATGCACTGCCAAACGCTAAGCACCATTCGGTTCTAAAGGTTCGCTTCACTCAGCGTCGCGGACGAAGCCATCGCAAGAGACGTGGTTTTTGCCACATCCAGATGCCGCTGAGGGCGACAATTGGCACGGCTATCAAGCGGGTGAATGACGCTGCTGGCGGGATGTGGGCGACCGGCCCGTAAATAAAACCGATAATTGGTATGCTCAGCACCAGGTGTAGGGTTCTGATCCAGGCGCGTTCGCTCAGGGAGTTCATGCGATTTTGCGGGGATTGCCGATTCGCTCGCTGATCATTGCCGGCAGCAGAAATCCGACGGCGATTAGCCAAACGAATCCGGGAAATCTGGTAAGCGGGACAAGGAAACCGAGATTCGGTACGATCATAGTGAACCAGGTAAGTTCGCTAATGATTGCGACCACAATACCAATTCCTACAACCCATTTCGGCAAGAGTTTCATTAGCCCGGCGGGGATGGAGACGCCAGCCAACAGAAGACCCATTGGAACGGCGTAGCCAATGCTGCCAAACGCAGATTGGAGGTAATACAACGCTCGCACCAGAGAAGCGTCCTGCGTTATCCCGGTTTGCGCCATCGCCCATAGGACGAAAGCCGACGCGGCTGAATCGAACGCTACCGCGAGACCGCCGAAAAGGGCGATCTGTACGCCGGCCGCCTTCGCACCGAGAAAGTGCAGCCGACTCACGATAGTTGCGGTGAAGATGCCAAGCGGAACTGTGGCTCCGAACTGGAGGAACGCACAAATCAGGACCGGCAGCCGATGAGTATCAAAATACGCAACAATATCGTTGGCTGGTGCAGTCGGTGCGGGAAAGTACGGTGGTTTGATCCCAAAGGCGAAACCGAATACGCTGACCGGAACAAGACTAGCGAATTTCAACGCGGTGAAGACGATGGCCACAAGCCCCAGGTGAGGGCCGGCATGACGAGCGCTGCCAGCAATAGTTTCGGGCGGATTCATGAGTTTCTCGAATCGGTAGGTTTACCAACTGCGGCGAGTATCCGTAATCGACGTTTGCGGTTGAGCAGGTGACGAGGACCGTTCATACTCTTAATTGTGATATTCATTCACATGAATAATCGTTAATGTCAATAACGATTCAGCTTTGCTACGATGCCTGACGTTGAATGTTCGCAAACCGGCCCACGGGGAGTAGCCTTTCTATTGGCCCAGATCGGGGCCCAGGGTGCCGCGAAGTTCGCGGAACGACTGGAAGTGCTAAGGCTAAGTCCGCCCCAGGCCGGTATTATCGGGTTGATCGGGAGGCGGAGCGGTCTCAGCCAGCAGGAGTTGGCTAATCAGCTCGGGATGTTTCCTAGCCGGTTGGTGTCGATACTGGACCAGCTAGAGCGATCCGGACTGATCGAACGACGGGCAAACGCCAGCGATCGACGAACCTACTCGTTGCATCTCACTGCATCTGGAAAAAAGACATTGCAAGCGATTGGACGGATCGCGCGGGAGCACGACGAAGCCTTGTGTGCAGCCCTCAACGAAAATGAGCGAGAAACGCTCGCGCGATTGCTATCGCTTATCGCGGAGGAACAGCAACTCAAACCCGGCGTTCATTCTGGCTATCGGCGATTGGGAGAGGAGAAGAAGAAATGAAAAATAGCAGATAGCAGAAAGAAAGGGAGCAGCTTGCGGCATCACCTCAACTGGATTCCGGGAGCACAACGTCAGTCCGCAAATAGCGCCGACGTGATGGCATCGCAGAGAACCTGAAATCCGGGGACGTGCCGCTCCCCAATATCTCGCTTGAAACCGCGATAGACGCGGAAGCAAAAAGCCGATCGTCAAGAAACAGCCGACTCTAAACGGCGACCCCTGACGGCAACTAATCGATGTTCTAACCAGATACTCTGTATTCCGGCTCAGCAGGTCAGATGCAGGATCGCATTGGTATGTGCTGGGCTTTCCTGAAGGGCCTTAATCGCTTCGACTGTCGGTACAATCGTTAGTTCGATCTCGCGGCGACGAGCTTCTCGCTTCACCTCTTTCATGACCGGTAAAGCTCCGCCACCAGTGCCGATTACTAGCCGTCGACACTTCCAAGGTATGTTCTCCTCGATCGAAAGAGGGGTATGCCCGAATTCTTCCCTGAACTTTTTGGAAGGCTTCTTCTTCCTTTTGCGGATCTCTCCTCGATCGATTACCACATCGTGTTCATAGGTCGTGCCATCAATGCAAATCGACCCAAAAGAAAACGCATCAAAGCGTAGCCCCTCCACAGAATCTTTGGGCCGCTGAGACTCAGCATTGTGTTTGCTCATGGTACTACCCAAATATAATTATCACAAACCGCCGACTTTGGCAGCTAGGAAATTATAGGATGGTAGCGCGCTTGTTTCATTTCTCTAACCCTCACTATTAACGGTCAGTATTGGCAGCTCAGCCATGAGCAACGGCAATTACACCAACCACAATGATTGAGGCTGCCGTCAAACGCCGGCGAAGATGTTGCTCGGCAAACAACCGCCCGCCAACAAAAGCGCCGATCAGTGTACTCATTTCTCGGACGGGGGCAATTTGGCTGACGGGTGCCCTGGTCATCGCTATCAGAATCAAGATGTAGGAAATCGGATTTAGCAGCGTGACGCCAAACAGCTCGCGCCTGTTCCTAGCCCAATATTTTGGTATGGCGGTTCGTTGGCGCCAAACTAGAGGAGTCAATAACAAGGCCTGAACTGGGTTTCCCGAGAAGATCCAGAAGGATAGAGGAAATATGCACCACGCTGACGGCATATTTGTCCCATACCGTGTAGGCGGATATGGTCATCCCGGTTAGCAAGCCAGCGACCGCAACGGCGCTGATTTGGGCGTGCTCACCTGGACGAATTCCGCCAGTGAGCAGGAAGATTCCTGCGCCGATGGCCGCGATTCCGAGAATCCCCAAGGTGCTTGGCCGTTCGCCTAGAAAAAGAATGGCGACCAAGGAAGAGAGCATCGGTCCACTACCCCGCGCGATTGGATAAACCAGGGAGATATCGCCTAGCCGATAGCCGCGTTGCAGAAAGAAATAGTAGCCGATGTGGATCACGGCACTTCCTAGAATGAAGAACCATTCTGTGAGACCAAGTGGGCTTTTGTCCCGCCAAATCACCCAGGCGACCCATGGCGCGAAGAGGAAGCTTTGGAGGAAATCAACGCACCAAAGAAAGGATAGCCCTCCTTGGACGCGCTTCAGCAGGATGTTCCATGAGGCGTGGATAAAGGCCGCGACGACGACAAGCGAAAGAATAGCTGGACTCATTTATGGCATAGGACTTCAGGGGTTATTTGCGGACCGGATGTGGGCACATTTCGCTTGCCTAACTCATCGGTCCCCCCTCGAGCCTTTTATGCCTTGAGGTGCTGGCCACTGATCCTCCCCAAACAATCGGAGGATGTGCGGCTGGATGTAGCGCTTGGTCCAGACTCCAATCGGACGGAACCCTAGCTACCAACCGGGTCGAATTCTATGTTAGATCCCGAACAAGCTGAAGCAACTAGAAATCGAGAATAAAGGAGACGGGAGGAGGAGCGGACGTGATGAACAGCTAGTTGGTATGGCCGAGAACTGCACTAAGCGAAATAGGAATCGCTTAGTGCAAATGGGTACGCAAGAACTTGATGATCATTGGTTCCACCGCGGGTCTTCGAAGAGGCCGATTCCGCCATCGCCGGTGTCGTAGTTCCCGGTCTTTGGGTTTATATTGAGACCGAAATAGGGATTGTGACCTCCGCCAACCACTGTGTGGAAATGATATTGTGCGTGAGCCTTGTCCATTGCGTCCGCCAAAAGTTCCGCCTGTTCATAAGGAACCAATTTATCGTTGGTTCCATGAACAATCAGCATCGGTGGTTCGTCTCGATGCACGTAAGTCACCGGGCTCGCACCCCGGACAAGTTCCAGATTATCCTTGCCGGCTGATCCCAAAAGTCTGGCCGCGACCGAGGGCTCTCGAGTGACGTCGCTGAGACCAAACAACACAGGCAACTTCGCTGGTGTAATCAAGATTTTCGCCGACATCAAAGGTGCGCGTACCACTCGTTGTTCCAAGCATTGCCGCGAGATGACCACCGGCCGACTCACCCACTACACCAAGCCGATTCGCGTTGTAACCGTACTCGCGTGCGTGAGCCTTCAGCCAGCGAATGGCTGCCTTACAATCTTCGATTTGTGCCGGCCATAGTGCTGTACCCACGAGCCGATAATTGATCGAGGCTATGGCATAACCTTGCCACAACCATTGGAGATTGTTCGGGTTGATGCTATCGCCTGCCTTGTCCCCAGCCGCCCAGCCGCCCCCGTGAACATAGACCACCAACGGCTCTCCTTGGCGGTTAGTTGGAATATAAAGATCGAGCTGCCGTTCTGGTTCGGCACCGGCAACGTAAGGAACATTCGTGATCCATGCCACGCTCTTCGAGACCGTGGGAAAGGGCGACGTCGTTCGGGTGCGAGTCTGCGCTTGACCCGCAGGAAGATCAGCGAAGACGAGGGGCATGAGGAGAATAAGCCACGAGTGATGCGGCATCGCTAATCAGTAATCAGTGTGAGGTGGGAAAGTTGTTAATTCGTTACTTGTGTTGACGGCGTTATTCCGGGCTCACAAAGACCGCGGTGACCTGGTCGAGTTTCAGCGGTTGGCCGGACGCCGGTGTATTCGCCAGCCGATATACCGACTCGCCTACAAGTGTCTGCTTTCGACTATCGTAAACCATCACTTCGGCGCTCGTGCTATTGCCTTTCGCGGATGCGATTGGAATCGCAATAAAGCGTTGATTGTCGTCTGCGGGTCCTAATTTACGAACCACCTTCAGAGCGATCTTCGTATCCTCATCAGTTGCCCAGCGCTTCGAATCATAGCCGATCGGGTTGGCGAACACGAAGGTCCGTTCCGCCAATTTATTTGGTGGGTAATTTGTCTTTTCTGCTTCGCCTTGGTTGATGCCGGTATCACCGACCAGACGCCCTTTGGCCAGGTCGGTAGAGCAATCGGATAAAATGAGTACAGCCGGCAGTAGCGCGGCAATGGAATACAGAATGCGGAACACAAAACAAAGAATACAGAATATAAGGATCAGAATCCAGGATTCGGTACAACCGGAGATGGGGACAACCGATCCCGCCGACCCGCCCGCCATAGCTATGCTTTGGCGTCCCTGGCATCGTACTTAGGAACTCTGTGCAACAGGCCATCGCGGGCTCTCCCTGGTTGGGGCCTCGGATTACCTAACCTAAATTCTAAATTCTGACGTCTGGATTATGTCTCCTAGCTCCGGTATTCTTCCAATATGACCTCATGGATCGGCACTTCCGGATTCCAATATCCCGAATGGCGAGGAACTTTTTATCCAGAAAAATTTCCGACAGCGAAAATGCTACCGTTCTACGCGGAACGATTTTCCACTAGCGAGATCAACTACACCTTCTATCGCATTCCGAACAGCAAGACGATTGAAACCTGGGATAGCTCGACTCCAGAGCATTTTCGGTTCGGGCTTAAGGCGCCACAAAAGGTTACCCATGTCGCTAAGCTTCGAAATTGTGCAGAGCTCTTGGACGTTTTCCAGCGCGTTGTTTCCGGCCTGGGTTCGAAACTCGGACCTGTTTTGTTTCAGCTTCCGCCAAGCTTTAAGAAGGATGCCGCGCTTTTGGATGAGTTTCTTTCTAACTTGCCCGCTGGAGTCCGTGCCGCTTTCGAGTTCCGTCATTCGTCCTGGTTCGATGACGAAGTTTTTGGTCACCTCCAGAAGCATAGTGCCGCTCTGTGCATCGCGGAAAGCAGCGATCTTGTTACCCCGAGCCTGGCAACCACTGATTTTGGTTATCTCCGCCTTCGGCGCGAAGATTACGAAAAAGCGGACCTGGCTCGTTGGGCGAAATTCATCGAAGCACAAAAAGAACATTGGAGTCACACCTTCGTCTATTTCAAGCACGAAGAGAGTGGGATAGGCCCGCAGTTAGCGGCGCAACTGGCGAAGGAGCTAGAGGGAGAAGGTAATAGCCCGATAACCACCGACCGATTCTCTTAGCAGCGATCGTACTTGGTGTCTACGCCACCAATGTTCACGCCTTCGATGTTCTCTCCATTCATGTCTAGCTTCCGTTTTTTTCTCCTCGTGCCATAGTCGTTTATGCGCGTCGTTGTCATTGGTGGAAGTGGACACATTGGAACCTACCTCGTTCCCAGATTGGTGGCGACTGGGCACGAGGTGATCTCGGTCAGCCGCGGAGAACGTGAGCCGTATCGAGCGCACGGAGCGTGGAGATCTGCTCAACGAATAAAAATCGATCGCGAGAAAGATGAGAGATCGGGAACGTTCGGCCGACAGATCGCCGATTTGAGACCGGACGTGGTGATGGACCTGATCTGCTTTACCCCGGCGAGCGCTGAGCATTTGGTCGAAGCGCTTCGTGGCAAGATCCAGCATTTCCTTCATTGTGGTACTATTTGGGTTCATGGATCCAGCGTGGTTGTTCCCACTACCGAAGAACAACCGCGACGTCCATTTGGGGACTACGGAATACAGAAGGCGGCGATTGAAGAATATTTGTTGGCCGAAGCGCGCCGACGCAGTTTCCCAGCTACTATTCTTCATCCTGGGCATATAGTTGGTCCTGGCTGGAACCCGCTTAATCCAGCCGGTCATTTTGATCCCACGGTTTTTGATCGTTTAGCCAAGGGGGAGGAGCTAACGTTGCCAAATCTCGGGCTGGAAACCGTGCATCACGTCCATGCGGATGATGTCGCTCAATCGTTCTATCAGGCGATGATCAATCGGAGCGTGTCGATTGGTGAAAATTTTCACGTTGTGTCCGCGGCGGCGCTTACGCTACGCGGTTATGCTGAGTCAGTCGCTGGTTGGTTTGGCCGGAAAGCAGTTCTGCGTTTTCTGCCTTGGGAAGAGTGGAAGCAAACAACTACCGAAGAGAGCGCATCAGCGACCTGGGATCATATCGCGCACAGTCCCAGCTGTAGTATCGCTAAAGCGCGCAGGCTACTCGAGTATTGTCCCCGTTACACGTCGCTCGAAGCCGTCAAGGAATCGGTCGATTGGCTGATGAAGAAGGGGTAACCGCTACAGGTTGCAAGTTGCAAGTTGCAGGTCCCCCTAGCTTGGGTGTTCTGGGTGCGTTATATTAAGATCGTCATGGATGACGATCATCGAACCTATCGGCGCCAATTTTTGGCGAGCACCTTTAAGGCCGGAGCGGTTCTCGCTTTTGGTTGGACCGCTTTGGCCAAGCGCGGCTTATCGCAGGGAGAGGATACGAAACAACCAGATACTGCTGTCTTCAAGGACGACGGTACAATTCCCAACAGCCGATACCCGGCCCTTTTGTATCGGGGCGTCATCAATGTCGGACGCACTGATCCGGCGGCTCAGGTCGAGGAACAATTTGGGGCAAATAACTGGACCAATTCCTGGCGCAACGGCATTTATCCATTTCACCATTATCACAGCACCAGTCACGAAGTCTTGGGTATCTATCGAGGCTCCGCGACGGTGCGATTAGGAGGCGAGCAAGGACGTGATTTTACCGTGCGGGCTGGCGATGTGATTGTGATTCCGGCAGGAGTCGGGCACAAAAATCTCGAGGCCAGCGATGATTTTGGAGTTGTGGGCGCTTATCCGGATGGACGCCACTGGGACTTGCTGACCGGCAAGCCCGGCGAGCGGCCAAAGGCGGATCAAAACATTGCGGCCTTACCTTTACCGGATAATGACCCGGTCTATGGTCCCGATGGACCGTTACGAAAGATATGGCCTAGTTATTCGGCTGTCGGCCGAATGGCAGACGACAAATGACACATTGCTTTCCGGGTTATGTGCAATTTGCTATCTGATCAATGACCATTGATGATTTTCGTCGGCTTGCTTTGGCGCTTCCCGAGGCGACGGAAGCGGCTCACATGGCACATCCCGATTTTCGGGTACGGAACAAAATCTTTGCCACTTTGTGGCCCAAAGAAGGCCGTGGCGTCGTGATGCTCACACCTGAACAACAAAAGGTTGTGGTCGAATTGAAACCTGCAGTATTCGCGCCGGTGCCGGGTGGTTGGGGAAGACGTGGATCGACTAACGTTAGTCTGAGAGCCGCAGACGAGATGAGTTTAACCAGTGTCCTGCTCATGGCCTGGCGCAATAAAGCGCCGGCCAGTAGTAAGAAGTGAGCAGTAAGCAATGAGAGGTCAGCAGCAAGCTGCTAACCATTCACTACTTACTACTCACTCCTTATTACCCGCTGCTTCAGGCCGCGTGCGTCCGGAAATAGCTGATTTTCCACTTTCCTTCTCCGACGGAAACGAGGCGCACTTCAAACGGCGTGCCGACGGTAAATTCCAGACTGAGTAGATTCGGATCGAGCTTTCGCCCCGCTAGCCAGCGCCGTAGGCGGTTCCCGTATGTTTGAAAACCGCCTCGTTCGCCTACCCATTGGATCGGAGGATGAGCCGCGAATACGGTTTGATCGATTCGGTTCTTGGTCCTGGTTTCGAATGCTTTGAAAGTCGCACCGGATAAGTCGTCCTGCGTAGTGAGCGCGTATGCTTCCCGCAGATTGCCGGATTCGATAAGCGAGATAAATCGCCGCGAAGTCTCTACCGCCTCGAGCGGGATGTATCGTTGGTGCAAAGCCCAAAATGCGACCGTCCCCGCCGCGATGACAACAGTCAATAGTAGGAACAATAGCAAAGTCTTAGAATGAGAAGACATGAGAACAAAATACTGGAACGAGGAGTGTTTGGCTGACTACTCCAAGTAAACGGAGAAACCGCTCACGAAAAACCGTCAATGGCTAACCGTTTATCGGATCGATAACACGAAATCGTTCTGAGCCGTCAAGGGCTCCTTTCACCCCAGTTCTTAGCCAGGTTTCATCCCTTTCATTCCGAGATAGGACAGTTGAGTCAGGATTTCCCTGGATGGTCAATGGGATGGGAAGAAAATCTCCCGCCACGAGAAGTTCTCCTGACTCGGAGTCCTTTGAACCTCCCAGGACGCCATCGTCCGGTTTGGTTGGCGGGAGCTCGAGTTTGTATCGGACATCGTCAAAAAAGCTGCCAACCCAATGCTCCTCGGCGCGAGATTGGAACTCCTTTAATGTGCAACTCGCTAGCGGCGTTTCTCGTCCAAATAGCAGTTCGATGTTACCGTGTTGGCGAATTGCGGAGAAAAACTCAACATCCTCGGACGTCAGTGGAGCGTCTAACACAAATACTTTCTGCAGCGGTGAAGTACTGGAGCGAAGGTATCGATTCAGGAACTCTGCTTTGGCTGCCACCCTGTTCGGCTTAAATTTGTCCACCTGTCGGCGCCGGCCAGTTGGAGTGAGCAGCCCTCTTTTCAGCGGAATTACGCTAGTGAGCCCAGCAGCCAGATTTGCCAACAGATGCAACGGGTTTCCGCAAAGATCGATTTCGCCAGCTTTCATCCGTAAGATCGAGACCAAACGCTGAGTTGTCCGAGCAAGTGTCTCTTGATTCCAGGCCCAAGCGCGAAACGTACCGGGCGATTCCCTTCGTAGTTCGATCCAGGCGATCTGATCTCGATTCAATTGAATTGGCTGACCAAATCTTCCCAGCCGGAGCCAGCGACTCTCGAACCGAAAGGCATGAACAAAAAGCCGCATCGGAATCAAACGCAATTGCTGGTGGAAATGCTGAGTCAACCAGCGCGACTGGGAAAGGACACAGGCTTGCGGTCGAACGTTTTTGACCCATTCGGTGAGAAATGAGCTGCCTAGCGCTTTCCGGCAAATAACCGGGATGGCGCCAATCTGCAGCAGGGCCAGTGCAAAGAGATAGAACTCTTGGCTTGGATCCAGCGCCAAAAGAACTTGGTGGCCCGACTCGACTCCTTCTTCCCGCAGTCTGAGTGCGAGAAAATCGACCGAACGATTGAATGCTACGAAGCTTACCACCCGGTCGCCGCGCACGGTTCTATCTACTATCGCCGGCACTCCGGGCTGCAGCTCTGCTCGATGACGGAGATTCTGAACGAGATTCATGCGCGCGAATTAATAAACCGATCTAGCCAGCAAATGTCGCACGCAATATCTGGTTCAAGCGCTTATTGCGGCCTAGATACCTTAAATCTGACGCCGATCGTCCGATTTTACTCTCTTTTTTCAGACGTTTGATAGACGGACCGTTCCAAACTCCCCCCTCGCGGGCTAGCGAAAACGAATGCTGCAACTTCGGCTGAGGGTTGCCTGGGGCGGGACAACTTGAATGCCGATCTTTTTTTCGAATGGTTTTTGGTGGTGATGATCAGGCAGACCCCAGCACGGTTCGACACAGATGAATGGATGGAGATCACTCCAGATCGTAAAGAAGGGCGCTTCAGCCAGATCGATTTGAATCTCATGATTTGAACCATAATCATGCAGGCGGACGACAGATTCCTCCCAATCCAATGGCTCGATCAGAAAGGAGTCGGGAAGCTCGAAGGGCTTGAATGACATGGGACCGCCTTCGAAAGTGAAGTCCACGGTTTCGCCACTTAGAAAATTCTCCGGAGCGATGTGCCGGCGATATCTTCCTGGTGGAAGGAGGACACGCGCGTTCTCGACCGAGCTCACCGCGAACCCAGGATGGAGGCCAAAACTAAGGTGCGCTGGCCGATCCGGCTCCAAGTTCGCGAACGAGAACCGAACCTCGAGGCAGTCCGCCGTCAAACAGTAATCCAGCGAAAAATCCACCTTCCGGGGATACTCTGACTTTTCAATGCGATCGCTAGGCAAATGAAAGTGTATCGTTGCGCCGCGATCATTCAGAGTAACTTCTGGATTGGAGAACTGCTTGGTTCGAAGGAAACTATGATTTCCACCGCGAATTTCCTCGCCTTCGTATAAGGAACGCTCTCCGAGCAGGCGGTGGATATAGTATCCCATCACGGTTGCGTGATTTTTCCAACCATCCGGCGGAGTCGAAAAATCGCCGTCGCGATACAGATAACCGTGCCAGGCCCCCTCCGCGTTTCTACGGGCCAGACTTATCAGTTCCGCTCCGGCATGATCAGCCAGAATGCGAAATCCGCTTCCTTGGTCGACCAATTCGGTAAAACGGTGGCCGGCCTGCTCAAATGATCGCTGCTCAAATCGCATGGCGGCAATCTCCGCAATTTCCGGCGATATGCCAGGGCAGCGATGGCGGAACACCGAATGCGAAGCAAGGAACTAGCCGGTCGCGACAACCGGCGCACCAACGCCATAGGTGAGTTGATCGCGCATTGCTTTATCTCCCACCCTTATCTGGTTGCCGCTGTCGACGCGAGCCCACCCAGGCCGATTGTCCATTGGCGCTGATCGGTCGCTCAGCCGGAGCCCGCACTACTCACTTCGGGCTCCCGCATTCTGGTTTCCGGCTTCTTATCCCCCCGTTCCGACGTATTCGGCGGAATAGGTATCGAATTTTGATACCTGACCGTCTTTTGGTGCGCTTTTCACGTCGTAGACGTTGTTGCCAACAACCTGTTCGGTCTGCGTGTCATAAACCATGACGCTCTTTGCTCCCTTAGAGTCCTGTTCCCGAACGGTGGCTACGGCAATATATCGGTGCTTCTTTACCTGAGCCTTACGGTCGGCTGACATCCTTTCATAGGCCAATCGCGCCCGCTCTTCCGCGATCCGCCGCTGTCTTTCGGTTGCCTGATGTTTTGCGATTACATACGCCATAGCACCGACTGCAGCCCCAGTGCCCAGGCCAACGGCTACAGCCGTAGAATCGCTCGCACCGGCCGCCTTGGCGATTCCTCCGGCGGCGGTTCCAGCCAGTACTCCGGCGACAACGCCGGTCGTTTCCGGCGACATATTTTCACACCCAGCCAAGGCGAGGCCCACCACCAAGAGCATCGCGACGGTCTTAATAAAACTTCCGTTCATATGAGAAGATAGGGTCCCGAGATTAATGGGCCGGTTCCAACGGTCAAGAACGTTTTGGCCCGTTTTTGGCTCGACCGAGAGTAAGCAGCTCAAAGGACCCATGGGACGAGCGGAACTTCGCGAAACTAAGCGCCAAGCGCTTTACTGATAGTTGATGTTCTTTGTCTTACACCACTGAATGGCTAGAGGGTTGCCAGCTTGGGCCGCCTTTTTCGCCCATTCGGTCGCGGTCCCAACATCTTTCTGCACACCTTTGCCTTCAGCCAGGCACTCAGCATAGAAGAACATGCCGTAACTGTCCGAGCGTTCGGCCCCTTTTTTGAACAGAGCGGCCGCCGTTTGGTAGTTCTGGGTCACTCCCTCTCCCTGCAGATACAATACGCCTAGGTTCACTGTGGATCGAACGAACCCAAGCTGTGTCGCTTCCTCAAAATAGGTTTTGGCCTTTTGGTAATCTTTGGCCCGTCGAAAATGTGTACCGAGCAGATCCATTGCCCGCGGTTCATGCATTGCTGCCGCTTCTTGTAAGAGCTCGAGTGCTTTGGGAACATCAGCGGTGGTTCCTTTGCCGAGATAATAACATTCGCCCGCGGTGAACTTCCCCTCGCCATTTCCGTTGTCCGCCGCCGACTTAAAATATTCAAAGGCGCGAACCGCGTCCCCGTCTCCACGCCGATTCGATAAGACTAATCCAGCCTGAACCTTGGCGTGTTCGTTGCCTTTGGCGGCGGCAGCTTCAAACCAACGGAGCGCGTACTCCTGATCAGTTTGACGGGTGCTCTCGCCGAGCACCAACATCGCCTGGATGCTGCCCAGATCCGCCGCTTGTTCCAAGTCGGACTGGTACGCCTGGACGTTCGCAGTACCAATCTTTTTACTCGATCGTACCTCAGCGATCAGGTTCTCGAGTTTCTCTCGGGGAATGTTCGAATCCGAATATTGGTTGGAAAGTTGAATGTATTGCTTGATCCCGGAATACCAGTCTCCGTTTTTGATCCTTTCCGCCGTGGAGTCGAGTTGTCGCTGTAGCGCGGCTTCCCGGGTTTCCACGGGTGTCGCTGTTGGAATCGGAGTTGGGGTGGGCGTATTTTCGACGATTGCAGTGGGCCTTGGCGTCGGGCTCGCTACGGCGGTGGCAGTCGGCTTGGTCAAAGGAGTTGCCAGGGTAGTCCCGGTCGGTTTCGGTGAAGGAGTGTTCAGCGCTGTGCTGGTTGGTGTTGGCGTAATTTGAGCGAACGGAGTAGGCGTCGGATTGGTTGCGCTTTGGCCGGTAAATTTCCAAATTAAGAAGCCTCCCAGCCCGAGAATTGCGATCAGAATAAAGACTAGCACCGCTACCAGGAGGACCCCAGTCATCGAAACGCGCGGACGAGGGGCGTCTGCGGCCGGAAAATCCGGAACGGCCATTTCGCCCGGCCGGGAATCGACTGGCGGCAATGGTGGTGGAACACGCGTTTGATCCGCGACAATCGGATTAGCCGGAACGGGCGTGGGCCCGGAAACGTCGGCGCCGCCCACACTGCGGTGGATGGTTTCGGGTTCCGAGCTCCGACTGGCAATCGAGCCAGGCAGGAGTTCCGGATCTTGATCGTGCAGAGGCTCTCGCACCAGTGGCTCAACCGGAACGACCGTTGGTTCTGCGCCGCCAACGATCTGGCGAAGCTCAGCCAACATCGCTGCCGAGCCCGGGTAGTCGTCGGTGATACCGCGACGCAGCACAACATTGCCGCCCTCGGTCAGACTGGCTACCGGGCTGATACGACCGGTGGTCTCGACCACGCTCCGCTGTCCGCCAAGAAGTTCGTACACCAGCAGCGTCAACAGCCGGAGATAACTTCCACGCGGTCCGTTGGCTGCGCCGGTGCCGTGAATCAAAGTTGCCGACCCGGCCCAAGTAGCTTGATCGGCACCTGGTCCAGACGAAGAAAAGTCGAGAGCAGCAACCTTAACGACTAGTCCCGGCCAGCCTGAAAGTGGCTTTTGCAAAAGTTGGGTCGAAATGGCCGCTTGAATGAGGCCTGGGTAAGTCAATTGAATCCCGCTTAACGTCAGGTCCACAGTTTGGAGATTCTTCTTGGTCGCGTGATCGGTCAGTGGTGCCAGCTGATCGAGTAACTTGACTACCTCCGGTCCCGTTAACGCGCTTCTTGCCCGAAGGATCTCCAGCAAGGTGGGGCCGACAATCCATTCCTGGACCAGAAAGGAATGATGCGCGGTACTCTCGAGCGAATAAACCTGCCGCAAGGAGGTATGGCTCGCTGCGTGAAGCTGATTCACTTCTTCCTCCATCGAAGTGAAACGCACCTTGTCGGCCAAGAACCCGGCGCTGAATATCAGGAGCGTCACTTGCCGGCTCTGGCGTAAATCGTAGGCCAAAAACTGGCGGCCTTGCGGAACTTCGTCCAACTCACGGATAAGTTGGTATCGTCGACCCAGAACTGCTTCACGGGTCAAAGGCTCATCTGGTATCGGTTGGACTCCTGGTTCAGCGGTTTTTTTCGCCGACTCCGGAACAATGGAAGCGGCCGCGGCTTCCGCTTCGATCTGTACGGTTGTACTGCCTGCACCCTGAAGTTGTTCCAAACAACTGGCGATTTCTCGACGCAGTTCTGCCGGCGTTTGCGGACGCTTCTCTCGATCCTTCTGCATCATCTTTTCGATGAGCGCGGTTACGCAGGCCGGAGTGTTCGCGAGTGGCTCAGTCGGGATCGGCTTATAAAGATGCTGGCTCATGATTTGAGCCACCGAGCCGGAGTATGGCGGCCGGCCGGTCAACATATAGTAGAGCGTCGCTCCGAGCGAATAGATGTCTGACCGGATGTCGATGTCACGCTCCTCGAGCTGCTCCGGGCTAGCGAAATGGGGTGTACCGACAAAGCCGCCAGCGATCGTAAGCGTACCCGAATCCTCTCCTTCCCGCTTCGCAGTCTTGGCTAGGCCGAAGTCGATCACTTTCACGATCTTTTCGCCATCTTCGTCGACCAGCATCAGGTTTGCCGGCTTCAGGTCACGATGTACTAGTTGCTGGCGGGCAGCCGCCGCCAACGCACGCGTTACCTGGAGACAAATTCGAAGCGCCTCGACCGGTTCCATTTGCCCCTTAGCTGCCATATGCGCATCGACAGTTTCGCCGTCGATGTACTCCATCGCGTAGAAGTAACTGTCATGATCTGAACCAAGGTGGAATACAGAAGCGACGTTCTGGTGGCGCAGCGCGGCAGCGGCGCGAGCTTCGCGAAGGAACCGCTGACGAGCTACTTCGCTATCGAGATAAGTATTATTTATGACCTTGAGCGCAACAGTACACCGAAGATTGGTGTCGAAAGCCTTGTAGGTGATACCCATCGCTCCCCGACCCAGCTCCCAGAGCGAGCCATCCTCGCGCCGGAGTACCTGATAATGCTGATAGTTCTCGGCGTCGGGCATGGTTTCGTGGCGTTAACTAATCAAATGCGATCGAAAGAAGCAAACGGAATGGGAGCCGTCGACCCCAGCAGTAGACGCGCCCGATTGCTGGAAAATGCGAAATATTTTAGTCATTCCGAAGTTCAAATCGAACGGTAGGAGAAAACCCGTTCCCGCCGGGAGGTGGTGGTAATCGCGTGATCTTTTGTCCGGCCTCCTTGACGGTCTCGTCCACTACCGAGTTGCCGGATCCTTCTACAATTGAGAATTCGGTAACGGTGCCATCTGGTTCTATCTTCAGGTGGACGGTCACTACGAGCGCGCTGCCCGCCGGAATTTCCCCGTGAGGCTGATTCCAGGCTCCATCGAACCGGTTTTTGATGATTTCAGCGTACAAGCCAAAATTCGCTTCGCCGTTCCCGGAAGCGGACCCAGTACCGTTTCCGTTGCTGCCGGCTGAAGAGTTGCCTTTGGGCGGCTTGTCGGAGGGGCCGCCTCCGCTCTCGGATTTATGGGCGGTCGGCGAAGGCGCGTTTTTCGCCATTTTTTCCTCATCTTTCTTTGCGTTGGCCGGTGACTTGTGGGTTGGGCTTTCGCTTGGTTTGGGCTTCGGCGTGCTGTTTCCTTCCGGAGTCGGCTTGGTAGTCGATTTGGCACTTGGCTTCGGAGTTGGTCTGGGTGTCGGTTTCGGGGTCGGTTTCGGCGTAACGGAGGGGCTTGGTTTTGGAGTAGCCGAGGGACTTGGTTTCGGAGTGGAAGATGGGGTGGGTTTCGGAGTAGGCTTTGGAGTAATTAAGTTCGGCGGCGGAGTAGGCGTGATCTGAACCGATGGTTTCGGAGTGGGAGTATCCTTGGGGATTTCCGGGGTCGGCTCGGGAGTAGTAGGTGGAGTTGGGGCAATTGACGGTAATGGAGAAAGAGTTGGCTCCGGTTCAGGCGGTAAATTCTCTTTCTGACCGGTTGCATTATCTGGGTTAGCACCTCCGTCCGAACCGTCGCTCATTGGACTGCCGGAGGCGAACGATCCCGGATTCATCCAGACAACGTTCTCCTCTTTTTTACGGGTGGAAAAAATCGCAAGGAGCAGAACGGCGCCTAGCACGAGCAAATGGAGCGCTGCGATTAGGACAAAGTTTAGGCGAAATCCGCCGATCTCTGTCGGCCGGTGGTCGTCGTTCTCCCTCATTCGGATTGCTCGGAGCGAGTCGCGACTCCCACTTTGGCGATCTTCGCCCGCTGCAGCACATCCATGACGGTCACTAATTGCTGTACAGTGAGGGATTTGTCCGGGCGAACAATTACCGGCGTTTCCGGTTTTTCTGCGTGCAGGGAAATGAGCCGGCTCTCCAGAGTCGCGAGATCCACGGTTTCCTCATTCAACGTAATCACATTCTCTCGATTGATTCCGATCGTTTGTACCGCGGAAGAGTCGACGGATTGATTCGCTTCTCCGCTGGTTGGAACCTCGAGATTGACACTCTTTTCCATGAGTGGCGTCGTGATGATGAAAATAATCAGCAGAACGAATGCGAGATCGAGTAACGGCGTAACATTGATCTCGGTGAGCGTGTGCAATGTTTGGCGATCGGAAAAGCGTCGCATCGCAGCGGATTCTATTTCGTCACCAGGGCGGGCCGAATTCCATGGTTGACATATTTATGCTCAAACTCAGATGCAAGTTCCGCGGCGAAGTTGTCGTTTTGCACAATGAGTGTGCGAATGCTGGTGACGAGGAAGTTGTAACCGAACATTGCGGGAATGGCCACGAGCAGACCGGTGACCGTGGTGATT
>Ga0209526_10000925_pt1 | contig 19392 bp, 19 predicted proteins | sample JacPinW_OM2H0_M1_FD_188566 | JGI IMG/M metagenome (GOLD analysis project Ga0209526, IMG submission 188566) | Forest soil microbial communities from Algoma, Ontario, Canada - Jack Pine, Ontario site 1_JW_OM2H0_M1 (SPAdes) (version 2) | ecosystem: Environmental > Terrestrial > Soil > Boreal... | reverse complement strand
CCCGCCGGTTCTCGCCCTCATTTTAGCGGAGCTGTCGCATTGCGCTCAGCTCTGTGTCGCCGCACTCCGCGCTCGAGCGGCGGTGCGTTGCCCCGCGCCACCTCGACTATTTCACCAATCGCCAGAGTTGGATCATCGCAGACAGGTCGGGCGCTAGGCGCAACAGAATCGGCCGCAGAGCCGCCACCAACGACTAGGACAAGTAGCCCGCCGTCGAGCTAACAACTTCCGCGTGACTACAAAACTTATGACGACCGTTGTCGGCATGTTTCAGGTCCCCACTTAGATGCTTTGTCAAACACTCGGCGTCTTGATGCTAACCCGTCCAGTCAAGAGCGCCTCGGCCTATAAGAGTACCTTGGCGTAGCGCTTGGTGAAGTTCGGCGACTCTTTCAGGCGGCACAATCTGCGAAACAATTGGACGGATCTGCCCCGTAGCTACTAGATTGGCAGCTTCCATCAGTTCGGCTTTGGATGCGTAGCGAGAACCCAGCATGGTAACTTCGCGAAAAACCAAGTCCCTTGGTCCAACTGGGATACTGACATTCCGAAACGTGGTCAGAAAGACCATACGTCCGCCGGTGCTGAGACTCTTCATTCCCCACTCTAGGCTAGCCGACGATCCCACCAAGTCAATCACTACCGTGGGGCCTTGGTCGGGCCAGACCTGATTCAGGTCTACCTCATCAAAAGATAGAGACAAGACGGGCGTTCCACCCATCTCTTTGATGATGTTAAATTTGCTTTCGCTGACTTCCAGACCCACCACGAGGGCGCCAAACAGGCCGGCCATCTCGACCGCGTGAATGCCAACCCCACCTCCGGCACCGATAACGACCACCCGATCTCCGGGATGTATCCGGGCGCGCGTCTTGCAAATATGCAACGGAGTCGCAATCGCATCAGGAATAGCAGTTGCCTGGGTTGGCGGTATGGACTCGGGGAGCGGAATAGTGTTCTGTGCTGGCAAAACGGCGTACGGAGCATAGCCTCCGTCTCGATGCACCCCCACCCAGCCGGCCAAGTTCTGACATAGCGAATCCCGCCCAGAGCGACAAGCATGGCAAGTTCCGCAGGCCAGATAAAAGTAAACCATCACTCGTTGGCCAACGACGGGAGTGGACACAGCTGCACCAACCGCCTCGACTCGACCAACAATCTCATGACCAGGCACACGCGGCAAACGAGCCGCCTCATTGGCCAAGTCGCCGCGGATGCAATTCAACACGGTCAGCCCGATACCGCACGCCTCAGTCCTTATCAGTACCTCACCTGGTCCTGGCGCTGGAACTTCAAAAGACTCCCACGTCAGCTCGCCACCCCACTGATGAACACGATAGCCTGTGACTTGCATGTGTTGTCTTCCGCCAGTATGCGAAAAAAGTAAGGTCCACAGTATTTCGCACTTTAACAGATAGCCTGCGTCGTTCTCGGTTTCTAGGCGGTAAATCCTTGGCGGCCGGGCGGCATCTCGGTAACGGAGTTAGGAATCGAGCGCCTATCGAGGCCAAATATGCGCATGGCATTGCCACCGGTGATCGCCTCTAGCGCCTGACGGTCAAGCTCTGCAGCCGAGAGGTATTCTTCAAAATGGGTGTCAGCCATATCGAACGGAATATCGGTACCCAGGACGACTCGATCTGAACCCACTAACTCAATCAGAAACCTAAGAGGGATGCTCGCGTGAGTGATGGTATCGTACCAGAAACGCCGGAGATAGCTAGAAGGTGGTGATTTGATGTCAGCACAGGTTTCGGCACGCACCCGGAAGCCGTGGTCCAAGCGACCGATCTGATAGGGCATAAACCCGCCCGCATGAACCAGCACGATGATGAGATTCGGATGACGGTCCAAAAATCCAGACAAGATGAGCCGACTCGCAGCGATACATGTTTCCAACGGATTGCCCGTCAAGTTGGTCATATAGTAATCAGCCAGGTGGGGTCGTATGCCGACATAATAAGGGTGAGGGACGATCGGAACACCCAGCTCAGCCGCCATGGCAAAGAAGGAGCCGAAGCGTTGGTCATCCAGGGGCACGTTTTCCACGGTTGTACCAATCAAAGCCCCGCGCAATCCAAGCTCGATGACTGCCCGCCGCAGCTCTAGCGCGGCGGCCTCGGGTTGCTGCAAAGGCACGATTGCCATGCCGTGGAGCCGACCGCCGGACTGGGAGACAAACTTGGCTAGGGCTTCGTTGGCACTCTGGCAGAATTGCTGAGCCGGACCGACCTCGAGCCAATAGAAAAACAACGTCGGCGAAAGCGAGACAACCGCCGCGTCGATGCCTAAGCTGTCCATATGGCGCAGCTTCGCTTCGACGTCCCAGATTTCTGGCACAAGTTGATAGCGGAATCCTTGCGGATGTACCAGCCACTCCGTCCCGTCCTGCCGATGCACAAGGACGTTGTCGAGTGCGCGTCCACGGCGGGCGTCGGCGAGAAACTCAGGCGGTACGAAGTGGGTATGAACGTCAATCTTCATTACACGCACCCTCGGTATCTGATTCTCATATCGTTTCGACTTGTTGCCTGATGAACCGGGCAGCTTTCAGCAGAAGAGTTCGGTTTACTCCGTCGGAATGGGAGAAAGCGGCAGCATCTCGGACGAGCTTCTCTAAGCCTTGTTCACGCATGTAGCCGTAGCCGCCGTGCAGCTCCAGGGCTCTGGTCACGACCGTCCAGGCGACCTGTGCGGCAAACACCTTGGGCAGAGCGCCCAAGGTCGGATTCCAGCCGTCTTCCCGATGGTCCGCCGTCCATGCCGCCTGATGGATGTACGCCCTGGCGGCATCAATGAGCATGCGCATCTCCGCTAAATCGGCGGCAATCATATCATGCTGAATCAACGGCTGCCCCCCTTGCACCCGCTCTTTGGTCCACCGCAGGGAGCGCTCATATGCGGCGACGGCCACGCCCAAAATGCTCGCGGCCGCGTAGGCGTTGCTGGCAGGGAAGAAACAGGTCAAGATTTCAAAGCCTAGGCCCACTTCCCCCAAAATATTCTCATCAGGCACAAAGCAGGACTCGAAAATCAGTTCGGCGTTGTTGGCCAGGCGTTCACCCATTTTGTCGTGCACCCGCCCAATTGAAAAACCCGGCGTTTTGCGCTCTAGAAGAAAGCAAGTACTCCCATCGATCAAACCCTTGCCTGCTTCGGTCTGGGCAAAGACCAGGTACAACTCGGCCCGGTTGCCGTTAGAGATAAAATGCTTCTTTCCATTCAGCACCCAGCCTCCTTTCCCCCGAACGGCTATAGTCTGGTACCGGGCCTGGGGATAAGGAATGATATAGTCGGATGATGTTTGCGGTTCAGTAATACCAATAGCCAGGAGAAAACGCGGGTCATCGCGAAACCTAGGTAAGAACCGTGAGCGCTGCGCTGCCGTCGCGGTTTGCTGGAGGGTCTGGATCAGCTTAAGGGTTTGGGCAAGAACCACCGAAACACCCAGATCGCCTCTAGCCAATTCCTCAATTACCAGGGCCGTGGTAAGGGAATCGGCCCCGGCACCGCCATATTCTTCCGCCAAAGTCAGCGTCCGTAGCCCAAACTCAGTCGCTTTTTCAATAATGGTCCATGAAAAACATTCCTCAGGAGCCTGCCTGCGGTCTAATTCACCAGTCACAGGTGCGACGACTTCACTGACGAACCTACGGGCCGTCTCCACGACGCGCTTTCGATCATGCTTCACATCTACGTGGTTCATAATCTCTAGCCCTCGCAAAAATATTCGTTTCTCCGCATGGCACGCCTTCTAACGACTTCGACGTGTTTTCCTCATGGGGAGGATGCCACCTTTGGGCCAGTGTAGCATGTCGGATAGTGGCGAACCGATGGCGTGACTGTGGTCCGAATCGGTCACGGTCTCAGCGCGAACATAAGATTCGACGGAAAGTTGGCTGTAGTTTACCGATACGTTCGCAGCCATGGAGTCGGGAAAATATTTGGCACTTCCTTCTTTTTACATGTTTCTGTTGAGTTCAGCCTCATTCCTCTGGTCCTTGCCTTTGTGCTTCCGCAACTCGCGAAATTACGGCCACCTCCCTCGCCTGCTGCCGGACGACGTGAGAGGGCAATGGAACCATCTTCCGAGACTGGAGCAAGAAGTTGGTGCACAAAAATCTATCCAACTACAGCTTCTGGGTGATGCGATTCTCGTTACGTTCCTTTGTTTCCGTTTGATCTCGCCGTGCCGAAGGCCGTCTGTAACAACCCCGTAATGGATTGATATGGAATCTAGGCGAAAGGATCAGATTTGGGTGTCGTGCTAAGAACAGATGGTTTCTGCGGCGTGCCAAGCGGTTCACTCCGCAAGTGACGAAGCGCGATTCCTGCGTTTCGGCCCGGCCGGGAGGACTCGAGATGGCCCCTGCGAGGGGTACGTGGGAGGGCCTTCGTCGCAATTTTGCAAACCAGGCCGGAACCTTCCTGGGAAAGTGGTTGGTGTATACTCGCCCGAGGCCGGAAATGGATAGTCCCGGTTGATATCGTCAGTACAAAACAGTAAGGGCACTTCATTGAACCCCGGTTGAACGAGGCACAAAGCGGAGATCACCATGTCTGGCCGCCGTGAATTCCTAAAGAAATCCATGGTTCTGACTTTGGGGCCCATTGCTGCGGAGAGCCGACTGTTCCGCTCTAGTCTGTCGACTGACCGCACGGATTCTCGGGGGGGAAACGGACAGTTTTTCGAGGGTTTTAAGCACGAGCAAATCAAAACGACGGGCGCAACAATCAACACAGTCTACGGTGGCAAAGGCCCGCCCGTACTGCTACTTCATGGTATCCCGCAGACACATGTGCTCTGGCGTAAAGTCGCGCCACTACTGGCGCAAGATTTCTTTTTGGTGATGACCGACCTGCGCGGATATGGCGATAGCAGCAAGCCACCTGAGGGCGAAAATCACATTGCCTATTCGAAGCGCGCCATGGCCCAGGACCAAGTGGAAGTGATGGAGCATCTAGGATTCCAGAAATTTGCACTCGTGGGGCATGATCGCGGCGGCCGCGTCGCGCACCGCATGGCGCTCGACCACCCAGATCGCCTCACCAAATTGGTTGTTCTCGACATTGTGCCGACCTACAAGCTGTACCAAAACATTGGCAAAGAATTCGCCACCATCTTTTACTACTGGTTCCTACTGGTTCAACCTCCTCCATTTCCCGAAACCGTAGTCGCGAACAGCGCCGAATATTTCCTCAAGACTATGTTGTTCCGACTTGGGGGAGATGTGCCGGGCGAAACAATTCCCGCCTGGGTGGGTGAAGCAGCGTTTGCTGAATATCTGCGTTGCTTTCGCGACCCGGCCACACTCCACGCCATCTGTGAGGATTACCGCGCGACCGCATCAATCGATTTGGTGCACGACGCTGATCAAAGCCAGAAAATTCAATGTCCGCTTCTCGTCCTCTGGGCCGAGAAGGGTCCTTTTCATCGTCTCTTCAATGTCTTAGAGACGTGGCGAGACCGGGCCAACGAAATACACGGCAAGGCGCTTCCTGCCGGCCACTTTTTCCCGGAGCAGATTCCGCAGCAACTCATCGAAGAGATCAAGCCGTTTCTGAGCGCCTGACTGCTGGACTACCGGTCGACGCTTACCAGGCGCCGGATGAACCGTGGGGACCGCGCCGGTGATTTCCCACAAACTCAGCACTTGAAGGTACGTAAAATTTCGATAAAGAAGTCCAATCTACTGGCGGCAGAGTGCGACCTGAACGCGACTAGGCATCATAGGGTATTTCCGGAGCGGCGCGCGCCCGTCGGGCCGAAAGCGCGCTCGCGATCGCCGCTGCCGCAGCGCCCAACACATCCTCGCCTGCGCCGGTCGATGTCTGATCCATCTGCGGAGCGACGATTCAGGAGAAGATTTCCAACTCCTCAATGCTCAGCGAAACCGGAAAAGAGAAACCAATCGTCTGAATCATCTAACCGGACACAACCCAAGCGACGTTCTCTAGAATCAAGATTGAGGAAGGCGAGAAGATAAGCGAATTGAATGGGACCTTGGTCACCGTGGAGTTGCACGATCGTGGTGGGTCGACCGACCGACGTAGTTCTGACTCACGAGTTCTGCCCGGGCGCGACCACTCGCGATTCCCACAGCAAAGGGTGGAATGGCTGGCTCGAACTGCTGGGACGGTACCTGCAGACATAGTTTGAGCAAATCGTCGGGAATATGCGATATCGCACGGCGGAATTGAGCCGCCGAAGGAGGTGTACTTCGATGACAAGGGTAATTCAACAATCGGTGCAATTCCTCGCGCCACCAGAGGTGCTGTTCGAGATGTATCTCGATTCGAAGAAACACTCAGAGGCAACGGGCGGTGCGGCGCGGATGAGCCGCAAGGCCGGGGGCCAATTCACGGCTTGGGGAGGCCAACTCCGCGGACGCAATCTGCTGATCGTACCGAACCAGATCATTGTGCAAACGTGGCGCGGAACTCACTGGAAGGCAGCCGACCCAGACTCGATTTTGATTTTGCGTTTCAGCAAGGCGCCGGTCGGGGGGCGGATCGACCTTGTCCACGAAAATGTCCCGTCCTATGACCAGAAAGGCGTATCGCAAGGCTGGCCGAAATACTATTGGAAGCCGTGGAAGAAGTACCTCGCGCAGAAATCGAGGCACGGTGTTCGCGGACGGTCGTAGCCAGCTACTAGAGGAGTGATTCTGCGGGTTCCCGACAACTTCAGGGAGAAACCTTTGCAGATCGACGGCGCAAAGATTTTTGAGCCCGTGCCAGATCGTCCCATGCTCGAATGTCTCACGGTTGCCCCGGAGGCAATCAAGAATCGAGAGAAGCTGGCACTGTGCGTATCGCGGGCTTTTCGAGTTCGGATTCTCCGGCAAATCCAAATTAAGCCAAACCAAGTCGAATTAATCTGGCCCGAAATCGTCGCCGTCTGCCTGCTCTAACCGGAAGAGGTGAGGCCGTTCTTAGGACATCAGAAAAGCCGACAGCCTCCGCGTTGTCGAACTCCATTGGCGGACAGTGTCCAAGCTGACTGATCGGAACGAACAACTTTACAACTGATTAGACGATTGCAAGGTGAATGGGATTTGCGGCGCCGGCGAAGCAGCGGGAGTTCGAGTTGCTACTTGTATCGAGTTGTATCGTTCGTTCTGATCCGAGCGTTGCCCTCCATCCGGTTCGTGCGCGCAGAGTTTCGCACACGCCGGCAGGTCCTAGTAATTGCTCGGAGAGTCTCCGGTCGAGTACGCAGTCGAGAATGGGGGATTGTCATAAGTCACGTTGTACTTAAATGTTGGATACTCGGGGTAACCGAGGTAACCCCGATTCCATCCCGGGTCGTAGAAGTATGGAGTCCCGTATGGCGATCCCGGACCAGCGTCAGAGGCGAATCCTGGGCTCAAAAGCCAGCCTAAGCCGAACCATGGGAAGCCATCCCAACCGAAACGGCCAAGACCGGAACTGACCAACCCCAGGCCGCGCAATCCGAAACCACCAAGATTGAATAGCGAGCTAAACAAGTCCGGGACAAACGAAAATTCGTCCGCATTGAAGGAGGTTCCTCGACCGAAGGTTTCTTGACGTGAACGAAACGGACCGCCGAATCCAGAACCCCCAGTCAGAGATACGCTCGACCCCGTTCGCGAATGGTAAAACGACGAGTGGCCAAATCTGGAATTTCCGAATCGAACGTTTCCGAAGCTCGATGGCCTGTGAGTCGAGGAGAAGGAAGACGTTCGCCTCGACGGACTTGGCCATTCGGGGTGGCCCTGATTGGACCAATTCCTCGAATCAGACCCGGTGACCCTGAACGGATTCGAGCCAAGATTCATGTTAGGGGCGCGCACGTCCGCCACCGTGGCTGCTGAGACCGGGACCCTTCCCGCATTTCCGAACGAGTTCCACTGAACCGAAGCATTACGAAAATTACGGCCAGTTACCGACCGAACATTGTTGGTTTGGGCTCCGAACGAATGCCATCCGCCGTTAGGGCTGCTGTATGCCCCTGCCAACCCCGCGCGAGTGAACGAGGTGCCAAACGAGTGCCACTCAGAAGTACCCTTACCAGAATTCCGAACTGACGCCCACGAGCCGAAACGTGCTCCGAATGCCGGAGCCATGCCTCTCGTATTATTGGTTAGGCTATGTAAGTAGCGCGATCCATTCGAGCCGTCCCAGCGGCCGCCGAGGGAGGCTGAATGGGCGTACGGACCAGCCGGAAACCGGCCACTCTCATACGCGCCACCTCTCGGTCGCAAGGCGAGTGACCTCCCACCACGTAAACCGCCGCTGTAGCGTCTGCCGCTCCCATCGTGGAATCCCCCGCCTGTCCGGAAACCACCGTTCCCCGCGTGGAAAGGCCCGACTCCACGGGCGACGCCGCCATGGGAGCGGCCGCCACCCCGTGAACCCCGCCCAGCGTTCCGAGCGAATGCTGGCCCCGTCGCGCAAGCGACAGCCGCAGAGACAATCCATAGGACCAGAGTTCTTGTGAAAGTAGATTTTGAATATAGAGAGTCTTTGCGGACTAAACTAACCGGAACCCTACGAGGCGGGTATAGCGTGAGCCATTGCGTCTGCTCGCGACAGAGGCGTCTTGTATGCGGGAAGGCGGCGTCGATCAGCATGACATCGATCCCTGCCGTCGCAGCCGCACTGCAGGCCGTCCCGCTTCCCTGAAACTGGCGATTCGCATCGTGTCCTCCGCTGTGCAGTCATGAATAAGCGATAACACCGTTTCGACGCGATGCATTGCAGCTCAAATCCGCTCAACAGAGACTCATTTCGTAATCGCCGTATGATCAGCATGTTGGAAGAAGTTCTCATTCAAGAGGACGGCATTTGTCAGGGCTATCTGGGGTACCACCACCCAAGCGACGCCTGTTTTGCTTCGACGTTCGCGAACCTGTTCGGAATACCACGGGATTGCTTGAGCACGGCAGACGATGCCGTTCAGGGCGGCGAGGAACCCGTGTTTTTGCGTCAGATTTAGCTCGGACAAGCCACGCGGCAGCCGCGATCCAAGCGCCTTCCTCGTGTTTGGCAAGCGGAAACCGTGCGAACGTTACACTTTTTTAGGCTTGGTAGATTCGCTCAGAGCTGGCTTGCGAGATGGGCATGAGAGCGCTCGAGAACACATTACTTCGGCATCACTGCAGGCAGTATCGGAGTACAACCGATCATCTTGGCATGTCTTTTCGTTCCCCAAACGTTAGGGGGTCGCACCAGCTGATTGCTCAATGGTTGTCTCTTGTCTGTGGAAAAGCTGCCAGCGACCATCTCGCTTGACCCACGCGCGAATGACGTGAAAGGGGCGCGCGGCGTTCGGCTGGTGTTCGGCGATCATCACTGCTGCATCGTCAAATACGAACACCTGGAGTGACACCATCTTCGGCAGGATCACGGGACCGGAGCCACGCTGCTTGATTTGTCCAACGCGCTCCGCTTTTGTGTCGGGTTTTCCCGTGTACCGCTGACCTATACCTACGAACTCGTCGGCGATGTGATAGGACCAGTTATCCGCGTCATGGCTCGTGGCGGCTGTTTCAACGGCCTGGTAAGCCTTGACAACTTCCTGCTCAGCCGCCGCTTGAGGCTTGAATGGGACAAAACGGCAAGGATTGTAGCAGTCTGGCGTGCCAGCCCCGCCGTTCCCGGAAACAGGCACCTGCCGTTTCGGAGATACTCCCGAAAGAATTCTGGTGCCCTGATAGGCAAACAACCGCCAGCCCGCTGGGCGCTTCGCCCAAATCCGCACAAAGAACACGTCAGTATGTCCTTGATGCTCGACTGAGCCTGTTACAGCTGTGAGGAGCGGCCCATAGCCGCGCGCCTTCAAATCGGTGTACTCGGTGTCGATGCCTGCCGAAGCCGTCCCAAGGTCTCGAAGAAACTGCGCCTTGTTCTTGGTCTCCCCAGCCTCGTTCGTCCAAGTCAACTGGTCGTCGAGCAGCGCTCTCACTGCCTTTTCATCTGTTTTTCTGAGGGCTAACTGCAACGCCTGTTCAGACTTCAGCACCGCCGGGTCAGCGCTACCGATCGAAGCGGCAACTAGTTCCGGTCGTTGCACCGCCGATGTGCTGAAGCCAACGGCGACGATGACGAGCAGATTCGTGACGAGTCTCATGGGGCCTCTCTGGATAAAGAGTAGAATCGGCCCACCTATTCTCTTCTAAAAACCGGTTCACCGCAGCTGCAGGTGGACTAGCTGGCGCAAAACAATATGCCTACCACCGACTGCTGTCAATCGCAGATCGCAATAGGGAGAACCTCGATCGCCTCTCGGGCCACCTGATATGAATCGTCTGCGTGGGATTGGCAATGTGGTATGCTCCCTAACCTTGTCTGGGATGGCCCCAGGTCATGACGCGAAGTCCCCTGCAGGGGATGGCAACGAAATCGGCATTACAGAGTGGGGGATCTTTCGACGTCGATCGAGAAAGCCGTGTAAGTCTCGCTGACAAAGACAAAAAATCACGGTAGGAGGTGATGATATGAGGGCCCTTCAATTGATGGCTTTTGCGTCGATGATCGGGTTTTCGTCGTTGACTTTCGTTCGAGCGGCTGACGCTGGCGGGGCGGAGACCAAAAGCAACGATGCTAGCGAGGTGAAGCAGCTGATCAAACTCGACCACGAATGGGTCGAAGCGGGAAGGAACCGCGATGTTGCTTACTTGGATCAGTTGTTCACCGATGATTTTGTGGAGTCATCGGCCGGCTCCGGGGGAGAGATTTCAAACAAGGCGCAGTTGTTTAAGAAAATCACTTCGCCGGAGCGCAAGTTCTCGGGCGGAACATTAGATGATATCCACGTGCATCTCTACGGTGACACGGCCGTCGTGACCGATCACACATCCGCCAAGGGAGCCATCCGAGGGCACGACATCACCGGAGATTACCGCGCAATGCGGTTTTTCGTGAAACAGCAAGGTAGGTGGCGCGCCGCGGGGGCTGCAATATGTCCCATGGGGCCATCGGCATACACCTCTGCTGACAACAAAACTCATTAGAAAAACGGCTTCGCCAGAAGAATTCATGGGTACGTATGGGCTTGCCCGGTGAGTGCTATAGGGCGATTTCTGTGATGTGGAAGGTCCCGGAGCCGCGCGATTTTCTCACAGTGACTTTGGGCCTTTTGTTCAGACCCTCAATCATTCCACTGGAGAACTGTTTCTTGGTCTTGCTGAAGAATCAAAGGTGGGATCAAACTGTCACTTCCTCCACGGTTTGTAGCTTGGATCGCTCCAGAGTTGGCAAGAACCCGGCCAAGAGGCCAACGGCCGGCAGGAATGAGCAAACAAAATACACGAATCTGATATCAGTCATATCGGCTAACTCACCCAGAAGAGCTGCGCCTAGTCCCGCCATCCCAAAGGCGAACCCATAGAAGAGACCGGAGATCATTCCGACTCTTCCGGGAACCAACTCCTGAGCGTAGACCACGATTGTTGAAAAGGCAGACGCCAGAATCAGCCCGATTACCACACTGAGCGTGCCAGTCCAGAACAGATTGGCGTACGGCAGCAGCAAAGTGAACGGGAGAACCCCAAGGATCGAGCACCAGATAACATACTTACGGCCGATTCGATCACCGACTGGTCCACCAATGATTGTTCCGACCGCAACGGCGCCCAGAAACACGAAAAGATGAATCTGGGCACTTCGCACAGACACGTGAAACTTGCTAATCAAATAAAACGTGTAGTAGCTCGTTAGGCTAGCTAGATAGACATATTTTGAAAAAAGTAGAGCCATCAAGATCGCAATTGAGAAAGCGATCCTTCTTGCCGGCAGAAGCACGTGCTGTTCTCCATGGCTTGCCCGGAATCCTGTCTTCTTCGCTCTGTGCTCTTTGGCCCAGCCGCCAATTTTCGCGAGCAAGACGATGCTAACGAGGGCCGCTATCGAAAACCAGGCAATGCTCGATTGCCCTCTTGGCAACACGATGAAAGCCGCTAGCAAGGGTCCCAGGGCGCTCCCCGCATTACCGCCGACCTGGAAAAGCGACTGTGCCAGGCCGTGCTGTCCGCCTGACGCCATTCGGGCTATCCGAGATGACTCGGGGTGAAATACAGAAGAGCCCATACCCACTAGTGCCCCAGCCAAGAGGATCATGGTGAAATTCCGAGCCGTAGACAAAAACAACAGTCCGATGAGCGTAAATCCCATTCCGACTGTGAGGGAATAAGGACTTGGCCGCCGATCTGTATGGAGGCCCACCAAAGGCTGAAGAAGAGATGCAGTTGTCTGGTAGGTGAGCGTAATTAGGCCCACTTCCGCGAAATCAAGATGGAAAGAGTTCTTGAGCAATGGATAAATTGCGGGGAGCAGTGATGAAAGCATATCATTCAAGAGATGGCAAACGCTGATCGTCGCCAAAATCTTGAAGACCGTCTTCTGCTCAACATCTGCTGAAGTGTGCGCCTGATTTCCAGTCAACTTCTTTCCCTAGGCATTTGAGCAAGGACTTCTGTGTCGGAATCTCGAGCCAGATATATTATATGCGAGTTAGGGTGGTGTGCGGTGTTCGGCGTGCTCTGATGGGATGTTTCTTCGTGGGTTCGTCGGATTCCCGGATATCCATGTTTCCGGAAGGCCTGGGATTTTCAACTCTCCTTTCCTTGCCATGGTGTTCCCACCGGATGCTCTTCTCGATCGTTGATTGTGATTACCGCGCGAGTTCTACGGCAGGGGTTGCAACATTCAATCTCAGTTTTTTGCCCGATGCGCGCCACTGGCGAACTGGAACTCAGCTTTTTCCTCCGAACGGGTCCGGGCGAGCGTTCGCAAAACCTGGTGTGGGCAGTCGGCGTCACCCGATCGAGCGTCGCAATGCGAGAATTGACAGGTTGCGCGCGCTGCCGCACGCTGGTGTGGCAAAATCCCCTCTGCTAAATCTGGCGGCACCGGCCCGACGATAGAGCTTCAAGGCTTTTTCTTGCCGCAGTTACGCTCGGCGTTCGGAGGCAATCGCCTGTATACTCACATGTAGGAGCAGAATTTCACGGTCGGATCCATGATTGATACCGTATGTGCACAGCCAATGTGTTTCAGGCTTTCGCGGGACACAAATACCTGAACCTAGAGACCTTCCGGAACACTGGGAAGGGCGTACGGACCCCAGTTTGGTTTGCGGAAATTCAACCGGGGCCTACAAACGAAGGCAACGGAGCGCTCTACGTCTACACGATCGGAAATTCTGGCAAGGCAAAACGCATCCGGAAGAATCCACGCGTTCGGATCGCGCCATGCGACTTCAGGGGCCGGTTGTGCGGAGAGTGGGTAGAGGGTCGTGCTGAAATCTTGCGGAACCAGAAGGCCGTGCAAGGGATGCAGCTTCTGAACAAGAAATACGCACCTTGGAAGCAAGTGCTCGATCTATTCGCTCTTTTTCGGCGCCGAGAACATATCGTTTTCATCATACGACCCGCGTGAAACTTTGAGAAGGCACGCGAGGCAGCTGCGATTCGTTTCGACCGCAAGCGACGGAGCCGAAATCCTGAGCAGTAGGCGCACGGAGCGCTGTTGGATCGGATGAGATAATTACCCAGGAAAGGAGTCATCACGTGAAACAGAAATACGTTGCCTTGACAGTCATTCTCGTGTTCGCGGGAAGTCTGGTGGCAGTACGGGCATACTCGCAAAAGCGGCCCCGCGGCGGGCAGTTCGCACGCGGAGTGGCACTCTTGGCTTGGCAATTGGACTTGACCGATGAACAGCGAGGACAAATCAAGTCGATGGCAAAGACCGAGTTGCCCAGCGCGGAGCCGTTCCTCCGGCAGTTAGCTACTGGGGAACAACAAATGGCTGCCGCAACTCGGAATGGCAGCTTCAATGAGACCGAAGTTCAGGCGATTGCCAACCAGCAGTCTCAAGCGATCGCACAACTGATTGTTACAAAAGAGCGCCTCTTGTCACGCGTCTACAATGACGTCCTCACTCCTGAGCAACGCAGTAAGGCTGATGCAATGCGTCAAAACTGGGCACAGCGCGTAAATGACCGCCTGCAGAGACGACCCGCACAGTAGACCGGGACCGCCGACTCAGTCTGATGGGCGCACAAAAGTAAAAGTAGTCGGTATCGTCGCCCAACGGGGGCGAGAAGTCATGTATCTGATTCTACAATCCAAGAGCTGAGACGCTGGCCGCACGATGGGCGAAGAGTCTGCTGCCGCTAGACCAGATATCGCAGAACGCCATCGAGAGATTGCCGGCGCGCTGAAAAAGCGGTCCCGGAAGGGATTGACGCACCGCGATCTGAAACTGCGAGAATCATGCTCACTAAATCCGACTCTCCGCACCGATTCGGTCAGTCCAGCTCAATCGCCACCATTTCTCCGCGAACACGGACGGCCCGAATTACCAAACAAGCTTCAGAGCAAACTGGATCTGTCGCGAAGTCGTGGCCGTCGAGGTAATCTGACCGGTGCCAGGAATGGTAAGGCCATTCCCGTCAAAGAGGGCATAGTTGGCCACTGGGGGATTGAAATTGCTGCGATTCAGAGCGTTAAAAACCTCTGCCCGGAACTGCACGTTGAACGTTTCAGAGATTCGCATTACCGGGTTGTCCTTCAATAAAGACATATCGAAATTAACCAGTCTCGGCCCAACCATGCTGTTGCGCCCGCTATTGCCCATGAGGTTTGCGCAAGTCCCTGGGATCGGTTGTGGCGGCGAAGCAAGAGCGCCGAATGGAATGCACTTCCCCACGAGAGATGCCGTCTCAAGCGGGAGAGAGAAGCAGTTTAAATTGAGGTAGTTCACTCCGCCCTGGATGGGGTTATATCCGCGCACACGGTCGGGATAGTCGATCGGGTCAGTGCTGTTCAATCCGAGCGGATCCGGGGCGATGGTCGTGGTAAACGGAGTTCCACTACTCGCTTGGATGATGCCGCCGAGCTCCCATCCGGTCGAGGCCCAGCCCAAAACACCAGAAACGCCCTTGGGCCGCGGCATGCCCCAGGTGTAGCTAGCCTCAAAATTCTGCGGCACGTTGAAATCAGAGGGACCGCGCCGAAGCCTCGAATCGAATACATAGAGAGATCTGATCCCATTCTGGAACGGTGGTGGAAAACGTAAAGACCGAGAAGGGTGCGCGCACAATGGAGGTAGACCCGAAGACGCACAACGTTTACCTCGTGACGGCGGACCTCATACCTGGACGGCCTCACCCTAAGGCTGTGCCTGGCACGTTTCGACTGCTCATCTTCGCCAAGTAGCAGACCTCCGGTTGCTCGATGATGTCGGCGGTTCGTCGATAGCATGGCCGCTTGTCGCTAGGAACTGGCGACGGATGATTCCGAATTCAATAGCACCAATCGATAGCGGTGGAAGCGCAGCTCCTGCGACCCTCGGGACGGGATCTCCGGTTGTGCAACCTATCTCAGTCGCTGATCGAGAAATCGGCTGCCCTTGGCCGTAATTACCGGAGGTCAGTTGCGACGGCAATTCTCGAATCTTTCTCTAGCCGTTGCGATTCCGCTCGTCGACCCACCTATGCCTCCTTGCTGGTAAGGTGCCATGCCCCGCAATACAGGCATTTGTAGGTTCTTAGCTGCGCCGGGCCTGTTTCCTTGTCGGCCATCCTGTGCGCTGCCGTGGCGTTTGCTTCGCGTTCATTGGCGTACATACGTTTGCCCGATACCGAGCAGGTTCGGGTTGGATCCCACTTTACGTCATCCTTTTCCCAGTGGGCTTTGGTCTTACGGTTTCTTGCAGCCATCACGAAACCTCATTGGGCCTGATGACTGGAGTTGTGATTGTCAGCGCGTTCCTGGCTTACAGCCCACCCCCTGCTGTTCTTGGTTGTCGCCACGGAGTTTAAATCCCCATTTTGCGCACTATTCTAGGGCAACACACTGATGTTTGAACCAGCGTTGCCAAAGTCTCGGATATCCTTTTCCCACGCAGAAAAGCTTTCAGTAATTCTAAGGATCTCTGCGGAGGCTTCACTCTCTTTGACTGGCTGGTTCTTCCACTCCGGCGCTTTCCTTTGCCGCACCACTGACGGCAACACAAACGGCCTTAATCTCTAGGCCGTTCTTGTTCATGTCGAACCTCTGTTTCCGATCCAATCCCTTGACGAATTCGCGTGTGGCCTTGGCTATTGCACCGGGAAGGCTCGACGCATCCAGCTTGACCGTCGATCCCCCGGTAACGTTCATACGATCTTGATAGCGAAACGACACTTCAAATGTTTTCATATTGTCTCCGTTTCATGGTATGCGCCTACGAGTTTCAGTTGCCGGGTCCTGCTCGTGACGTTTCCGGTTTTGCTCATGCTTGTGCGCCGTCTTCGCTGGCTTCTCCCTTGCCATCGATCGGGCAGATCAAGGGTAATGTAGACTTTACGAGGCGCCGGCGATGCTACGGCGTTCAGGCGGAGCAGGGGGATTCTCTCCCGAGACCAAATTGATTGCGTCAATTCGTTTCTAGACCTCATCGTCGAAGTCGAGCTTGAAATATGTGTTCTGCATACCCAGCAGCATGGCCATCAAGTGGTGACCAAGATGATGGAGTTCGAGTCTGAAACGAGCGACGCGGGCCCTGGCATTTCTTGTACTTTTCCCTGCTTCCACCCGGACCAAGGTTCATTTAGATCCCTCTGCTTAGAGGTTACGCTGCGTTGGCGCTATTGGTCAAAGGATTGAAGAGCCGCAGCGACTGTGCCGAACCGAAGCCGGGTGAGTCCCCCTCGTGTTTCGCAAGGGTAAGAGCTACCGCAACGAGGCCACTAACTTGGGGAGTTGCCGGCAAGATGGTGTTTACGGTTCTCGGTGCCGTGGTCGCTACGTTCCCGATTCAACGGAATCCACTGAAACTCCGTCTGCCCGAAACTGCAGCGAGTTTGCCCAGAATCACAAAAGGGTGAGTTTCACCGCAATTGGAACTCACGGATTCTTCCAGCGTTCGACGTCACGATTTCTTCTCTATCAAACCATTTAATTCGATACGAGCACCGTCGTAGTGGAATGGTCGGTTGCGATCATCCCGAAGTGCTCTGGCGTTTGTCGCAATCTATTGACTCGTACCCCATTCCGACTATCCGGACAAATCAGCGGAAGAGCAGTACGGCGCTGAGATAGTAATGGAGTGGTCCGCCGCCTTTACCTATGAGGCTCTTGCGGAGGAGGCGTCCCATGGAACTGCACACCATCGGCTTTGCAAGACAGTTTTTCATCTGGTCGGGCTTAACCGGCGTGGCGAGGTCGTGGTCCGCAAGAAATTCTCGCGCACCTAACTGCTGTGCTTCACCGCCAACGTAGACGTCGAATTGATTGGTATGGAGGCTTGCGGGGGTGTTCATTTTCTTGGCCGGGCACTGTGAGGGACACGAAGTGCGGGCTGATTCCGGCGCAGTATGTGAAGACGAACAAGAGCAACAACATCGAGCCCGAGGCGATCGCTGAGGCTGTCGCACGACCGGCCATGCGCGCTTTGTGCCGGTCACGACCAAGGCCCAGCTGGATATGCAGTCCCTGCATCACGTGCGCGAGTGCTGACTGATGCGTCGCACAGCGGTCATCAACCAACTTCGTGGCTTGCTACTCGAAGGTGGCATCAATTTGCGGAACGGACTTTGTCATGTCGGTGCTGCATTGCCAGGGATCCTTGAAGACGCTGACGCGAGGCTATCGTTTGTATCGCCCGTGCTGCTCGCGAAAACGAAGCCTGCCAACAGCTTCAGAACTGTGAGGTTTCTCCGGTCGGCGTCATCGTAGGAGAGGCGAATCTCGGTGGAGTGCCCGACGAGATTGCCGACGGAATACCACGCGTGCTTCCAAAAGTAGCGGACGCCAGAACAATTGACGGACGAAACGCTGCTCCGCTTTCGACCAGCAGCCGCCTATATTTGCTCACCGCAGGCGCATTTATCATGAGCCCGCCAGGCGCTCGTTTTGCAAAGAGAAGAATCGCGACCGAATAGCGGCGCCGGAAGGCGTTAGCACGGGCGTGACCAATCACGGTGACCCGCTTTCTGAACGACCCCTTGGGGGCGTCGCGTATGCAGGCAGCGTCAAGTAAGTTTGACTAGCGTCGCCAAATACTTTTCAAAGATGTACAGTTTCGGACAGATTCCTGGCACCGTGGCGTGCAAGACTCTGTGTAACCCTTCCTGAGTCGTTCAACGGCTTAAACCCACGCAAAGGATTTATAAATATGAACCGTCCATCGCGGTCAGGCTGGAGTCTGCTCGGAATGACTATCGCGCTCGCCATATTGGTCTTGGTGGCACCTGCTTCCGCTCAGTCGACGGCGGTTTCTCGCAGCTACAGCAGCGGCTTCAGCTCCGCGGGCCTTATGCTGAACGGCAAGGCTGCCATCAACGGTACTCGCCTGCGGTTGACGGACGGCGGGACTGATGAGGACAGCAGCGCATTCTTTAATACGCCAGTTAACGTACAGTTGTTCACCAACGACTTCAGCTTCCAGCTGACGAGCGCCGCGGCTGATGGGTTCACCTTTACCATCCAGGGCAACAGTCCGAGCGCCTTAGGTTCTGGAGGCGGGAACCTAGGGTATGGCAGGTCCGGTGCAAACCCAGGGATTGGTAAGAGCTTGGCGGTGAAGTTCGACCTTTATAGCAATGCGGGAGAGGGGAGCGACTCGACGGGTCTCTACACCAATGCAACTTGGCCCGGCACGCCGTTTGTCAACCTGAGCAACACCGGGATCGACCTGCACAGCGGGCACACATTCGACGTGCACATGAGCTATGACGGCACGACGTTGGCGGTGCAGATCACCGATGCGACCAACAGCATCAGTTTCCGTGCAAGTTTCCCCGTCAATATTCCCAACATTGTTGGCGGTTCGACAGCCTACGTAGGGTTCACGGGAGCCACCGGAGGGCAGACCGCCCTCCAAGACATTCTGAACTGGACTTATGTTCCATCGGGATCGGTCGGTCCGCAACCGCTACAAATCACTACCGGTGCCGTGCCTGCTGGCGCGGTGAGTGTGAACTACAACGCAGCATTGACCGCGGCCAACGGGATGCCGCCCTACACATGGAAAGTCATGGGCGGGCAGTTGCCTTCGGGTCTTGGTCTTCAGGCGTCAACCGGACAGATTTCGGGCACGCCCACGCAGGCTGGCGCATTCTCGTTCTCGGTACAAGTGAAGGACTCCTCCAGCCAAACTGCTTCCGGCAATCTCAACGCGAACATCGCACCTGCCTCATCCCCAATCGTCAGCAGCATTTCTCCTGCTTCGGGTCCGACTTCCGGCGGAACCTTGGTGACGGTCAGCGGATCAAACTTCCATGCAGGAGCGACGGTTCTGTTTGGTGGTAGTACCGCATCGTCGGTGACCGTCAAGAGTGCGACTCAAATTCAGGCTGTGACACCCATCCACATTGCTGGGACAATGGATGTTACCGTCCGCAACGCAGACAGCGAGTCGAGCACGCTGAGCAGCAGC
>Ga0209526_10000924_pt1 | contig 19394 bp, 15 predicted proteins | sample JacPinW_OM2H0_M1_FD_188566 | JGI IMG/M metagenome (GOLD analysis project Ga0209526, IMG submission 188566) | Forest soil microbial communities from Algoma, Ontario, Canada - Jack Pine, Ontario site 1_JW_OM2H0_M1 (SPAdes) (version 2) | ecosystem: Environmental > Terrestrial > Soil > Boreal... | reverse complement strand
GCTTCGTTCCGACGAGACGAGATACGGTGTTTCGGTATTTTAAGAAACTTCACACCAAAAAATGTCCGTTCGCCAATCTGCCGGAGAGCAAGAAAGGACGGTGGGGCGAAGGCCTCACGGCTGCCAAAATGAAAAACTGCATCTGGCACAAACCGGAGCTGGTGGCGGCTTTCGAGTACGCGGAATGGACGTCGGCCCATCACTGCGGCATTCCAAATTTATATCTCTGCGAGAAGACAAAGATCCGAAACGGGTGACAGGGGAACGGTCGGCGGGGGATGATCGAGATTCTTGAAAATCCCGCGGGCAGTGTCGTCCTTGTTTACGTTGCCTCTATGAGCGACTAGGAAACCCGTTGTGGACGTGGAGTCGACCTCGCTGTCAATGCCTGTTAGTCGCGCGCGGTAAGGAGACGCTCACTGAAGGACGAGGATTTCGTGCGTTCGGTGGCCGACGTCTGATGCATGCACTTACTGCCTGTCAAAAACAACCATGTCGTTGACCGGCTGGCCGCTCGCCGTGGTTCCCTTTGCGTTTAGCGTCATCACTTTTCCGTCTTTGGAAACCACGAGTTGATTAGTCACAACGACCTTGCCGGCCTTCTTTAATGTCGCTTCAAACGTGAACGCGTCAATGCGCTTGAACTTAAGGCGCCGCACTTTTAACTTGCAGAGCTCCCTACGATGCGCCACGATAGCGTAACGTTTGTTTATCGTGTGATCGACAGGGGAGGGATCATATGGGACGCACTCAGACCAAGGCAGCGCCGATGCACTTGGGACAATGGTGCAATCGGACGTGCCCCAAGGTCGAAATGGAAAGCACAAACAGATTGTCCTGACAATCCTCAAGGACCTCGACGGTCTGAAATCTGGTTCTGCACTTAAGGTGCCACTGGCTGAGTTGATGGAATCCAAAGAAAAAGTTTGTTCCGCACTGAATCGTGCAACTCGGAAGGCTGGACCGAAGGTTGCGACTGCCAGCGACGCCACTTTCTTGTACGTGTGGAACGTAAACGCGTAGCGGAACCGATCTGGGCCTTCCGGGCCAGTCATCCGTCCCGGCAGGGGCTCGCTGCTCCTTCCCTGCGCGCACGGCTCCAAAAAACGACTGACGACATGCTTCTCCGCAATCAGGAAACGCGTGGTAGGTGATGCTCTTCGATCCTCGGGATGATTGCACGGCATACGTGCGAAGAAACTGCTCCGTGTCTGCAATGGCGATCAGAGCAGGCATGCTTCCAGCGCTTTGAAAAGCAACTCCCGGCTATCGAGATTACAGCCGATACCGACGATTGACGTAGTTCGATTTCTTGCCGAACTGATGATGCCGCGAACTCTGGAAGTTACTAAGGAGGACTGGAATGTCGAATGACTCTGATGTTTCGCGCAGAAGCTTCCTTGCAGGCGCCATCGGCGCTGCACTTGTGTTACCAGAGAAAGCCACTGCGGATGCGGCGATAGAACCGTCGAGCCTCACGCAAGCCGATTTCGAGCGAATGATGACGGAACTATCGAACTGGGGCCGCTGGGGTAAGGACGACCAGATGGGTACGGTCAATCTGATAACAGCAGCCAAGCGCAAACATGCCGCATCACTGGTTCGCGAAGGCACGACCGTCTCGCTTGCCCATAACCAAGATTCGGAAAAGTCTTTGGACAATCCACTGCCCTTGATTCACGTGATGAACAGTTTGGGTGGGGTCGACCATCCCGGGCTCAGTTTTGCGGTCGATACATACACGATGACGTATCACGGCATTTCCTATTCCCACATGGATGCGCTCTGCCATTGTTTTTACGATCATAAGTTGTACAACGGTTTTCCACCAAACGTAGTCACAAACGCGGGCGCGTCCAAGCTCGATATCACAGCCTTCAAAGACGGCATCGTCACTCGCGGGATCCTGATGGATATCCCGCGTTTGAAGGGCGTTTCCTATCTCGAACCGGGGACTCCCATTTCTCCAGAAGACCTTGACGCGTGGGAGAATAAGGCGCGTGTCAAGGTCACGAGTGGAGACATGGTCTTCATCCGTACTGGTCGCTGGGCGTGCCGCGCTGAGAAGGGCCCTTGGGCTCTCAATCATAGTGCTGCCGGTCTCTACGCCACCTGCGCTCGCTGGCTCAAACAACGTGACGTCGCGGCTCTAGCGAGCGACGCGGTAAGCGACGTCCTCCCGTCGGGGGTCGAGGGGGTGAACAACCCCATCCACGGGCTCGTGATCGTTGCCTTGGGAACTCCGATCTTCGACAACCTCGATCTCGAAGAGCTGAGCAAGACTGCAAATCGGCTGCGCCGGTGGGATTTCATGCTGACTGCGGCGCCGATGCGGATTCCCGGTGGGACGGGATCACCGCTGAACCCGCTGGCCATATTCTAAAGGGCGACGCGAGGGCGCAGCGAGTCAGCGTGTGTCGGCGACTGGCCGCGGCACGTGCAGCGTCATCAGAACGAGCGTTCGATTGATCGCGCTAAACCGGTGTGGCGCGTTTCTCGGAACATCAATGAAATCCCCTTTTTCGACGGTACGCGACGTCCCGCCTTCAATGGCTGTGCCTGTGCGGTTCTCCGCGTTTGTCCGAGCCTCGTTCCCGAGCTTGCCGCTAGTCACCATCGTCGCGGCGGCATCGATCACGTAAAACAGTTCCGCCTCCCTTTCGTGCACGGCTGCTGTGCCAATAGACGCGCGGTACTCGAGATTCGCATGGTACGGGGGGACCCGAAGAATATATTCCGAGGCGAGCGCTTGACCCTCTTTTCGCTCGCCCTCTGCCTGAGCGACGAGCGCCACGACGTCTGCAGACGAGGCAAAGGTTTTGATTGCCTGGACGGCCGGCTGCCCGGCCGGTTGCTGTGCCACCGCCGCTGCGGTCGCAAGTGTGAGACCGAGGCCGATTACGAAGGCGTGCATGCAACCCTCCCGTTTGCATTCTGCCCGTTGCCGGGCTAAGGACATACGAGCACTAGCACGCCGACGATACGCCGCTGTTCTGCTTGGAATTAAAGCGGAGCAGGTGGATCTGGAAAGAATCGCTACAGAAGTGAAGAAAGAGGCCAGCTCAATCCGTAAATGGGCGGAGCCAAGAAAGAAAAGTTCCAAGAGGGTCTCAACGCAACCGGTGAAAAAGCGTTCGAGTCAAACTCCGATTTGGATTCGTGCTAGGCATACCGAACTATTTCGCGTTGTGGTTAGTATAGGATTTTGAGTGGACCTCTACTGGTTGAGCGTGCTGTCTCGCTGCTTCGACCAGGACGCGTTTGCGGTTTTTGTGATGAAGCGGGCTCGATGCGTGTGGAGGGCCGCCTAGCAGGAACCTTTGATCGCCCGTCTACGCCCCATTTCAAGAATAGATCATCGTCGACAGGCACACGCTTTGCGCCAGCGGCCGTTTGTACCATTCCGGACTGGAGTCCCCCGTGAGACAAGGTTCCAGACCCGGACGGAACAAATCTGGGCACTTCGGAAAGTTGTACTGGCGGCGATCTCGCTGACTCCTGGCTCATGGTTAACGGGTTCGTGCTCCGGACCGAAGTACCGAGTAGGACGCGAGATGTTGGTACAATATCCGCCGTCGCGAGGAGGAACACAATGTGCCGTGCTACCGCCGCGTTTCTGACCACGTGTTTGTTTGTCGCCCTGGGATGCGTCTCAGGCGCGCAACGCGCCGGATCGACCGCCAAGAGCCTGTCACCCGCCACCCAGCCCGCACTGTATTTCCCCGATCGATTCGACTGGCAACACAAGAAGCCCGAAGAGGTCGGCATGGATGCTGCGCGACTCGACGAGGCGGTGAAGCAAGTCATCGCGAGCGAGAATCCGGCAACGAAAGACATGGGCCTTTACCTCGCGACGACGTTCGGCGCCCATGAGCCGTTCGACACGCCGATTGGTCCCGTCAAAGACCGCGGCCCTGCCAACGGACTCATCATCCGCCATGGGTATATCGTTGCCGAGTGGGGCGACCCGAGGCGCGTGGACATGACTTTCAGCGTCACAAAGACTTTCCTCACGACAGTGGTCGGACTAGCCTGGCAGCGAGGCCTGATTCACGACGTGAACGATTACGCGCGCGACTACATGCCGTCGGGCGTCGATCTGTTTGAAGCGCCGCACAATCAGACGATCAAGTGGGACCACCTGTTGCGACAGACCAGTGACTGGCAGGGGACACTCTGGGGCAAGCCCGACTGGGCAGACCGACCCGAAGGCGAAAGACCAGCCGATTGGCCGAATCGGAAGTTGTGGGAGCCGGGCACGCACTATAAATACAACGACACCCGCGTGAACGTGCTCGCCCTCGCGGCGCTGCAGGTGTGGCGACGGCCGCTAGCGGATGTATTACGTGAAGAAGTGATGGAGCCGATTGGTGCATCGTCGACCTGGCGCTGGTACGGCTATGACAATTCGTGGGTGGAGATCGACGGCCAGAAAATGCAGTCTGTCACCGGCGGCGGCCATTGGGGCGGGGGTATGTTCATAAACGCGTATGACATGGCGCGGTTCGGGTATCTGTTTCTGCACAACGGCAAATGGAACGACCGCACTATCGTCACAAAGAAGTGGATTCAGATGGCCCGGGCCCCGGGACCAGCGAACGCAACCTACGGTTTCGCGAACTGGTTCCTGAACACCGGGAGAAAGCCCCTGCCGGCGGCGCCCGAATCAGCTGTCTACTTCGAGGGCAACGGCAACAACATCATTTACATCGATTGGGACAACGACATCGTCGCGGTCGTGCGCTGGATCCAGGGCGGCGACGCGTTAAACGAATTCCTGACCAAGATGCTCGCGTCGCTAAAGGCGCCTTCCCCATAGGACAAAGACTCGGGCGGTGTTCAGGACTGCGTTCATTCCTTGTCCGCGCCGACGAGCATCGGAACTGCCTTGTCAGACGTTCGGCAGGCCTGCTCCCCTCGACGTAGTCCCTGCGCCCCACCCAGGTAGTCCCGACAAGAGGCGATTTGAGATTTTGGAAATCTCCGCGCCGCACTCAATGATCGCCGCCATGACGGCGGCAAACTTGGCGCCCATTTTCCGTGCGGCAACGAGCTTATGGGGGTCTGGTCCGGCCATCTTGCGCCTCTCTGATAGGCGGAGATAACGCGGCTTTGGCAAGGCACCGAGGCAAATTCCGGGGGTGAACGATTGCCTGGCAGGGATGGCCAGCAGAAAAGATCCTCGATTGGCCGCTGACGTGGACTATGATAGGCGCCGGATGGGATCCCGACCAGCAGTGAGAGGTTCGGGCCGGGGCTCGGTGCAGAGGATTACTTCTGCACGGGAGCTACCTATAAACGGAGTATGGGTCGACTCGTGCCACGCTCTCTCGCTGTGCTAAATCTCGCAGCTTCCATATGTTTGGCCACTGTCGGGTGCTCGAAAGTGCAGTCATCAAACGGACGCACGAGCACCGGCCCTTCGATCAGCGTACGCATCTTTCCGGTACAAACAGAACTGGTTCACAAACGAGTGGAAGCCGTCGGATCTCTTTTCGCGCTCGACGAAAGCACCATCAGTTCGCAAGTGGATGGCCCAGTAGCCCATCTCTGGGTGGATGTGGGCGACACAGTCAAACAGGGCCAGCCACTAGCTACGATTGACCCGACTGAGCTGCAGTATGCGGTAGACGCCCAGCGCGCGGCGGTTCACCAGGTGCGGGCGCAGTTAGGCATCGGTCCCGACGAACCGCCACCGAGCGACCCATCGAAGGTCGCCTTTGTACAACGTGCCGCCGCAGATTTGCTCGATGCGAAGCGGAAGAACGACCGCGCTCAACTCCTCTTCCAAGCCCAGCTAATTCCACGGGAACAACTCGATGAGACAGCGACGAAGTACGATAGCGCCCGTGCGGCACATGAATTGGCCATCGAGCAAGTTGATCAGCTTGCAGCGCAGCTCCAGTCAAGCGAGGTGCAACGACGGTTGGCAGAGAAAAAGCTCGCCGATGCGACGATTCGGGCTCCGTTTCCGGGCTCGGTCAAGGAGCGCAAAGTCAGTCTCGGCGAATACCTCAAAGTGCAAAGCCCGATTATGGTCATCGTGCGCACAGATCCCCTGCGGGCCCGCCTAGAAGTACCTGAAAAGTGGGCCAGTACCATTCGGACCGGAGCCGTGGCGAATGTTTACGTCGATGCCTTTCCCAACGAGGTATTCCACGGGAACCTCGTGCGCATCAATCCGTCGGTGAATCCCGACTCTCGGGCATTTGAAGTCGAAGCAATGATCCCCAACCCGGACAACAAGCTCAAACCGGGATTCTTTCTGCAAGCGTCTTTACCGAGCGAAATTGAAGAAAAGACGCTGACGATTCCGGGCGAAGCGCTGATATACACCTTCGGCACTTACAAGGTCTATGTGGTGAACGGTAACCGTCTGGCCGAGCGTTCGGTTAAGCCGGGGCAGCAGGCCAATGCGTCTCATGGCGTGCAGGTAGAAGTGCTAGAGGGGTTGCACGCCGGAGAGCGTGTGGCCGTGGCTCCAGCGAGCACTATATTGTTTGAGGGCGAGCAGGTGCGTGAGGAGCGCCGCTAACATTTCGGCCCACTGCAGTAACCAAGAGAATTTTCGATGAAAATTGCCGACGTTTGCGTCAAACGCCCAGTGTTCGCCGTGATGTTGATCTCATTTCTTGTGACGCTCGGCATCTTTTCGTACCGCTCTTTGGGAGTGGATCTTTTTCCGAAGGTCGATCCCGCCACAATCAACGTCAACGTCAGCCTCCCGGGAGCAAGCCCTGAGGAAATGACCTCAAGCGTGGTCCTTCCGCTTGAAGACACCATCTCGTCGGTTAGCGGACTCGATGAGATGATGGTGAATGCGACGGAAGGCTCCGCGTACATCACATGCACCTTTCTGCTCGAACGCGATATCGACGGCGCCGCGCAGGACATCCGAGAAAAGGTCGCCGTCGCAATGAACCGTCTCCCACCCAACGTCCTGCCTCCGGTGATACAGAAGGTGGACCCGGACTCCGACCCGATTTTGACGATTATAGTCTCGGGGCCGATGAGCCGGCGTGAGCTCACCGAAATCGCGGATAAGAAAGTTCGCCGCAGCATCCAGACCGTAGACGGCGTTGGCGAAGTGGATCTGGTCGGCGGGCAGAACCGCCAGATGCGTGTGCTTATTGATGGGGAGCGGTTGACGGCTCACAACCTGACGATCACGCAATTGCGCGACGCGCTGGTCAACGAAAACATCGAGGAACCAGGCGGGCATATGATCCACGGACCACAGGACGTGGGCCTGCGGACGCTCGGCCGCATCACGAGCGCCGAGCAGTTCAACGATATCATCGTGGCCTACCGCGGCGGCGCCCCGGTGCGGGTGCGCGACATAGCTCAGGTCGCCGACGATGCCGAGGAACTAAAGATCTGGGCCATGTTGGGCGGAAACGATGTCATCAGCGTGCAAGTCCGGCGGCAGACGGGCACAAACACCGTCAAGATAGCAGACGAGGTAAAGCGTCGGATCGAAACGCTGAAGATGGAGTTGCCGCGCGACGTACACCTCCAGGTCATCGGAGATACTTCGACTTTCATCAAAGCTTCCGTAAATTCCCTGCTCGAGCACTTGATCCTAGGCAGTTTGCTTGCAAGCCTAGTCGTCTTGCTCTTCATCCGCAACCTGCGCGCCGTCATCATCGCTTCGCTGGCTATCCCGGCCTCGATCATCTCGACTTTCACACTGATGAAGTACATGGACTTCACACTCAACAATATGACGCTGCTCGCGCTGACACTCGCCGTGGGCATCGTAATCGACGACGCCATTATCGTTCTGGAAAATATTTTCCGCTATATGGAAGACAAGGGTGCCGGACCGGTACAGGCGGCGGTCGAAGGCACTCGTGAGATCGGCTTCGCCGTCATGGCAACGACACTTTCGCTGATCATTATTTTCCTGCCTATCGCATTCATGACGGGTTACGCACGGCGTTATGTCAACTCGTTCGGGTGGACCATGGCACTGGCCATCGCGGTGTCGCTGCTCGTGAGCTTTACATTGACGCCAATGATGAGCTCGCGGCTTCTCAAGCCGAAGCAAAGTGGCGAGGTGGGTTCCCGGGATTCGAAATTCGCGAAGTGGCTCGACCGCACCTACACCCGCGCTCTCGAATGGTCGCTCGATCACCGCGCGGCGATCATTGCAGTATCCGTCTTGGTCTTTCTCTCGACCTTCCCACTGTACCAACTCGTGGGTCGCGACTGGATCCCCGCCGACGACCAGAATGAATTAAATACCGGCATGGACTTCCCGGAGGGGCAGTCGCTCGAGCGCACGATCGCCATCGTTAGCGATATGGCAAAACACGTTCAGCAAGTACCCGAGGTCGATTTCGTCGAGCCATATACACAAGGGCAAACCAATCACGCGCATCTTTACATACATCTGGTTGACCGTTCCCGGCGTAAGCGGTCGAGCGCTCAAGTCGGCGCGGATGTAAGAAAAATCATGCAAGAGTATCGAAACGTCACGTTCGGCGTGCGATTACCTTCTGTGCTGGGAGGCGAAAACTATTCCCCGATCCGCGCGGTCATCCGAGGCCCGGATCTGCTCCAGCTCGGGGAGATCAGCCAGCGTGCTGCGGCGATTATGCGCCAGTATCCCGGCATGATTGACGTCAACCCCGATCTGAAGCTCAACACCCCCGAGCTGCAAGTTAAAGTGGATCGTCAGCGCGCCGCCGATCTCGGTGTCCACATGGCGGACATTGGTTCCGCGGTGCGGTTGATGTATTCAGGCGAAGACGAAATCTCCACCTATAAGGAAGGATCCGAGCAGTATTCCGTCACCATGCAACTCCTTCCTGAGCAGCGTGACAACCCTGACGTGCTTGCACGACTCATGGTGCCTTCGGCCAAGCAAGGTCAAGTGCGTTTGGAAAGCGTGGCAAGCATCGAGCACGGCACCGGTCCTTTAGCGCTTGCGCGCTATAACCGCCAGTTCCAGGTGTCGGTCAGCGCCAACGTTGCCGCGGGCTACCCGCTCGATGGTGCAGCGGCTGCTACGCGGCGTGCGATTAATTCGCTCCATCTGCCGCCAGGTTATTCCTATCTCTTCTCCGGCCAGGTGCGCATACTCGATGAGACCACGCGGAACATGGTTTTGGCCGTACTGCTCGCCTCGATATTCATGTACATGGTACTGGCTGCGCAGTTTGAGAGCTTCTCCTATCCATTCATTATCATGCTCACACTCCCACTGAGCATCCCATTTGCCCTTTTCTCGCTGTGGGTCACGCACCGAGCTTTGAGCTTGTGGAGTTCTCTGGGCGTCTTCCTGTTGCTTGGCATCGTAAAGAAAAATGGCATTCTGCAGGTCGATTACACTAACCGGCTTCGGAATGAAGGCATGGGACTGCGCGAAGCCTTAGTGGAAGCCAACCGTGTGCGTCTGCGCCCCATTTTAATGACCACTTTCTCTATTGTGGCAGGATTAATCCCTGTAGCGCTCGGCATCGGCGCCGGGTCGGAGCAACGCGGCGCTATTGCCGTGACCATCATAGGAGGACAGACGCTGTGCCTCGTCCTGACTCTGCTGGTTGTGCCCGTCGCCTATTGCTATCTGGCTGAGCTCTCGCTGTTCGCTTGGAGGGTCCATGTGGGCACGTTGTGGGGTCGCTTGCGCATGCAGCTAGCGCGCCGTTTCGGCTTGTTTTGAGCTGTGTCGGTTCACCACCCGATCGACGTAGCGCAGGTTCGAATGGGGGTTCAGATGCGGCGCAGCCACGGTGCCTATGACTTTGTTTGTCACATAGGGTAGTTGCCCCTCGCAGCCAGCTCGGCCAGTTCCTGTGTTGCGCCGTGCAGAATCTCCACGTCGCAAGCGAGGTGTAACCGGAGTGCACGAATCTGCGAGACTAGGCACATATCCGCAGAGATTTACCTGCGGGCGAACGGTGCTATCCGGCTATTGTGCAGAGGCTCGCCGGTCCGGTGTGTGGGCATAGTGAACCATCGCGAGCCTTCGCGACAGCGTGACCGTTGCTCCAATTTCTCGCCATGACACTGACCTACACTGCACACGGAGGAGGACGAAATACTTCGTGGCTGCGCGCGGCTGGAACCGATCACTGTTTTGCGCGCAGCTGGAAAGTGTCTCGTGCCTCCCATGAGGGGGTAGCGGCAACCGTGTCGAGTCGGTACATCGTGCCCTTCAGCGTGTCGCCCTCTAGAACAAGCTTCACGTAGTGAAAATTGGGAAACGAACTCTCCTGGTAAAGATCACTCGGGGTGCGCTCGACAGGATAAGGTTGGGCTCCCCCGCCACCAGACACCAAGTACACCACGTCGTCTCGCAGGAAGCGCTCGTAATTGTGGATGTGGCCGGCAATCACCAGAAATTTCGCCCTGCTCGTGCCCGCGGCGCTCGTCAGGAAATCCGCCAAAGCGATCTCGTTGGGACGAGGATTGTGATCCACGTAAAGGATCCTTTGGATGTCGGCAACGGGCGGATGGTGCATCGTGATCAGCACAAAACGGACGCTGGTGGCTAATGAGGAAAGCTGCGCTTCGAGCCAGAGGCGTTGATCGCTGCCGGGCAAAAGGGACGCATCGCTATCAAGCGCCATGGCATACAGTTGTTTACCCAGTGCGACTGAATACCACCGATGATCCCTAAGTTGTGGGAAGGCGGTCCACCAATTTTCCAGACACTGCTCAACTTGGCAACCACCGAATTCGTGATTGCCGAGCGCCGGATAGATACGCAGACGGTTTGTTCGCCATACCTCGGTCTCTCTTAGATAAACCGAGTAATCGTCGATATTTCCGCCGCGCCAGGGCACATCACCACTCAAGAGAACTGCATCGGGCTTCTCCAAGGTAATGCGGGTCACCAGCGCTCGCCGTGCGGAGGGATTAGTGGCCGTGTGATTTGTCGGGTCAGTGAAACGCATGTCTCCGTAGGCGATAACAGTGACGGGCGTAGGCAAATCACCCTCAGCAACGGTGAGTGTTGGGCCAGTTGGTCTAGGCGGTGCGCTATTCTGCACATTCACAGCAGAATTGCTGAACTGGGCCTGCTGTGCAGGAACATCGCCCATTTCAAACAGACTCAAGGCGATGGCGACTGACAAGACGTGGTTATAAATTCGTCGCATAAAGTTTCTCCCTTAGTGGAGCCTAGCCCCCCGATGAAGCCTACCCGCTCTGAAAGTTCAAAGATAACCGAGACCACACCCGCAATCCAAAGGTCCCCTCTGAGTGTAACGGAATATCCGCAACGCGTTTCGGCGGAAACAGAGCAAGGCTCGTTGGCGCTTTCGATACAACGACTCAGACCCCATAGAATTGCGAACTTCTTTACCGGAAATCCGACTCTCGACGGGCAAAACATGTGCTTTGCGAAACCAGCCAGGCTATCCGTATGGCTAGCAGCACTCGTGGAGCCCCGACCCGCCCGAGGAGCGATAGACACCGGATCCAAATCGTGTGACAATCCCCTAGCATACGGTGAGTGGCGGGTCGATGCGCTCGCAACGGAGGTTCTCATGGAACGGCGAACGTTTCTGACTTCTACGCTCGCGGCATCCGCCCTCGCCGCGACAGCACCCCGTAGCTACTTGCAGGGTGCTCAGGAAACCGCAGAGGGAAAGGGCCGGGAGTTCTATCAGCTTCGGCGGTATCACCTCATCAGTGGACCCCAGAGGAAAATATGTGATGATTTTTTTCGTGACGCGCTGGTTCCCGCTCTAAACCGCCTAGGCAGCTCTCCCATCGGAGTTTTTGACGTTTCGATTGGTCCCGAGACACCCTCGATTTACGTGCTGATGCCGAGCCCGTCGGCGGAAACTCTCCTGTTGGCGGAAACGCGCCTGGCGCAGGACGCCGAGTACTTGAAGGCCGGTGCTGCCTTTTTGAACGCCCCTGCCAAGGAACCCCCCTTCGACCGGATGGAAAGCTCATTTTTGCAGGCGTTTGAGAAATGGCCCAAACTCGTTCCGCCTCCCGCCACGGCTACACGAGGTCCGCGAATCTTTGAGCTTCGAATCTATGAGGCCGCTACAGATCAAGATCACAAACGGAAGGTGGAGATGATGCAGTCGGGGGAAGCGGAGATTTTCACCAAGGCGGGTGTGACGCAGGTGTTCTATAGCGATACCCTGATCGGGACGCGGCTGCCGAACCTGACCTACCTGCTGGCTTTCGATGATTTGGCTGACCGTGACAAGAAATGGGCTGCCTTCCGGGGGTCCGCGGAATGGAAGACTTACTCGACCCAGCCTAGATATGCTTTCGAAACCATCGTGTCAAACGTCAACAACTTCATCCTGACGCCGACGCCGTACTCACAGATATAATATAAGGGCGTTAGGATTCGGCGACACTTCGTTCTGGCGTATTGGCCAAGACCATAGCGGCAGCTTTCGAGGTTGCACTTCAGCCGGCAGAGGATCAAAGCATTGATTCCCGTAGGTCAGGGTGTCGCTATGGAGCGTCTCGTCTCGGGACTACGGTCACCCAAGACAAAAGAAATTCTCTGTGAGAGTTCCGCTACGACTGTTCCTCTACACGCTTGGCGCCCGACACTACTGAATTGAAATTTTCGCTGTTGAGGGGCGTTCATGATCCGCTCTCTCACCAACCCGATACGCCCGGGGGTGCGGTAAGGACAGAGCTGAATCAAAACGGAAATCCAGGATAAGTCAGCTCACCGTGACAAATCTGCTCGCCCGCCGCTTGGAGGCGAGGGCATTCTGTTTGCGCCGTTGACGCCATGTCACGGGCATCCGACATCAACCATCCCGCCACACCGAGTTCTTTGACTCTCGGGCAAGGCCCGCCGGACAACCTCTGTCCGGGCCATGCGGAATCCAGCCGAAGGAACTGTCCATGATTCTTCAGTCACCGAAGGTCGCGAGAAGCCGTCCGACATACGTCGTACACCTTGGGTTCCGTATTCTTTACAAGTAAGCGTACATCCTAGGAGTACCGCAGGCCGGCTTCCAAACAGGAAGGCCTGGCACAGGTCCAGAAGCGCCTGAAATCCCTCCCGCGGAAATCCTTCATGGAAATTGTGGTTGCTGCCCCTCGAGTCGCTGCCCGTACGAAGGCATGCGGGCATGGGTCCTACGAACGTGGATGTCATCTACGTGGTCGGCAACCTCGGGACAGACTGGCTAACCAGGGTTGTGCCGTGGCGAAAAAAGAATCGAACATAAGAATCAGAAGGGGCCAAAGAGCACACAATACAAAAATGACAATTTCGGCGATCTTCTATCGCGCGTCCTGGGTGGTCAAGACAGGCACGAGAGCCTCGTCGATGAATTCCTGTCGTCATTTCGTTCGCGAAGGGCTGACTGAGATGGCCTTTCGTTCGTCGTGCTACAATTGGTTTGTACTGACTTTCCGACTAGGAGTCGCCCGATATGCAACCCTCGAACGAAGTGGTCGCCGCGATACTTGTACAGACACTTGCCCAGCAAAGCGACGCGATAAAGGGGAAGATTCACAGCGCTGGCGAAAACCCTGAATCATTGGCGTCGGTCCTCGTCCCCCTTTACAACGAAGTCTTGAAACAAATAAAAATGGATCATTTTCAAGCGCGTGCGCAGCGCGTTTGAGCTTCTCTTCACTTCCCTTCTCCTGCTGCACCCATGGTCCATCCGTCGCACGCTTGCCGGCTAGTAAAATCACTCCTTGCTTGTCCAGCAGAATAGCGCATTAAACGCACGGCCCAATTGGACTCGAATCTGGGTAGCAGCCGATAGCAGATCAAGTCGTCTGGTAACAGGTTGTGTACGTACAGCTTCAGGTATATTGACGAGGCTCCAAAGCTCCACGACGGTTCGCGATGCGGTGTCGCTGGCAAGGACGAATGCCTCTCCGAAGATACCCAGGACAATGATGATCAGGTATAGCGCGCCGCCGATTCGTGCATATAGTTGTGGTGAGGATTCAACTTCGTAATCGACCATGTCGTTAGCCGATCTGAAATCTGCAGGAGCGGCACAGTGTACTACGTACTACCACGCACGGCATGGCAATGGCTAAACACAAACGATCTTATTCTCCGATGCAAGAGTCGAAGGAGGGGGTCGATGGTTTCAATTTCGCAGGTACGCACGGTCGATTGGGACGCCATTCTCCTTAACCGCCGCGAGCGTAATCTTCCCAAGCCGCTCAGCCAGGATCGATGACGTTCTTTGGATGGTGAAACGACTGCCCTAATCCGTGATGCTCCTGTGCCTGGCGCAGCTGGTCTTACTGGCTCTTCACAGGTCTAAATCTCTGCACCCTACGGCCCCAATCCGTTTCGGCTACATAAATGTTGCCCTTGGAATCGACCGCCAGGGTGTGACAATGCGTAAATTCGCCCGCTTGGTGGCCCGGACGGCCAAAACTCGAGAGCACTTGACCAGTGGCGTGATCGAGGATCTTGACCTGCTCATCACCTCCATCAGCCACATACATGAATTTCTGCTCCCGGTCAGGAGAAAAGCCTATCCACCAGGTCGTGCCCCAACTATCCGGCAAGGCTCCAGTCCCCCTCTTGACCCAAATATTCTTCTTGAAGTCTCCCATTTTGTCGAACACCTGAATGCGGTCACCCTGCCGGTCACAGACGTACACGAGACCATCATTGCCAATTGCCACACAATGAACAACCTGCATGAACGCCCCAGCCACTCCCGCGTCGGCTTCAGCCTTCGTCCCCTGGTGGCCCCACTGGCGCAGAAACTTCCCATCGCGATCAAATACCGCTATGCGGGTGTTGCCATAGCCATCGGAGACATAAACGTCTCCATTCGCCGGGTCAACCGCGACACCAGACGGCATGAAGAACTGCGTGTGGCTTGAATTCAGAGCCCTGCCTTTGATGGTGCCGTCGGAGGTATCGATAACGCCCCTCTTACCGATCTGCAGCAGCAGTTTTCCCTCGTGGCTGTACTTCTGGATGATCCCGTCACCATTGCCGGCCGTCCACAGGTTATTTTCGTAGTCGATGAAACAGCCGTGGGTCGTATTTGGAACGGCTTTCCAATCCCCGAAACTACTGACCACCGTGCCGCTGGGATCGAACTCGATGAAAGGCGGAGCTTGTTGCGCAACCTCCGCCTCCTTATCGGTTATGTTATTCCGGTTAACAATGAACACGTTGTCCTGGGCATCGACGCACACGCCACTGACCTGGCCGGTTACCCAGTTATCGAGCAAGGGCTTGGGCCAAGCGGTATCCACCTCGAACTTTGACGAGCCATCCTGCGCTTGGACCGGACACCAGGTCCCAAGGGCGATAGCGAGGCCCATGCAAAACCAAACCTTACTGAGAAGGCTTGTTCTTCTCTTCATTTCGCCTCCCGTGGTCAGATCGAATTCGGAGTCTCCCGTCGTATCTGGCATTTTTGAACTACGATTCGAGCAACTGCGGGGGTGTTTCAAATGTTCATCTAAAACGTGAAATCATCCGCCGATGCTTCCTCGGGCAATCCAGCTCAGCGTGTTCCTTATCCCTTCGGTAAAAAAGGTGCCGGTCGAGCCGGATTCTTCAAATTTTGAGCCCCTATCGCAGCTCAGCCAAGAGCACGGTCTCAGGAGTGCTGACTATGGTTCTGAACAGGGTGGCGGAGCGCGGAATGGGTCATGGCAAAGCGTCGGCTGGTGCGCATGACTTTCAATTCTGCGGAACTTGTTTCGTTTCCCGTACGACGTCGCCGATGACTGACTTTATTGACGACGTTGGTTCGCACTCAGGCGTTGTTTGGACCAGACGGCGGAGTGCTGCCGTGACTCCTCCCTCCTTGTGTGGCACAGACGCCAGTTGAAGCCCCATCTCGATTCCGCTCAGTGTTCCGGCTAGCATAAGATCGTTAAAGCTGCCAAGGTGTCCGATCCGAAAGACTTTGCCCGCGAGTTTCGAAAGGCCAGATCCGAGAGACATGTCGAAGTTCTCGAGAATGATCGCTCGGAACCGGTCCGCGTCGTGACCTTCCGGCATGAATACCGCTGTCAGGGAACTCGAGTATTCCCGTGGCTCCTCGCAAACCAGTTCCAACCCCCACCCACGCACCGCGGCGCGGGTAGCAGCGGCGTGACGATCATGGCGACGAAAGACATTGGGGAGGCCCTCCTCTTGCAGCATTTGAAGGGCTTCTCGCAAACCGTAGAGGAGATTGGTAGCCGGCGTATAAGGGAAAAAGCCACTCCGATTTGGTTTCAACATCTCCTGCCAGTCCCAGTAAGACCTCGGCAGCTGGGCGCTCTTGCTCGCACGCAGCGCTTTTTCTGAAATGGCGTTGAAGCTAATGCCCGGGGGAAGCATGAGACCCTTCTGCGAGCCCGCGATCGTGACATCGACTTCCCAATCGTCGTGGCGGTAGTCGATCGAACCCAACGAGGAAATCGTGTCCACCAGCAGCAGCGCCGGATGATGGACCTTGTTCATAGCATCGCGAACCTCGGCGATACGACTGGTTACTCCGGTCGAAGTCTCGTTGTGAACTACCAGCACGGCTTTCACGCTGTGATCTCGGTCCGAGGCCAGACGGGCTTCCAGCTCTGCAGCGTCGGCACCCCTTCGCCAGTTGCCGGGTACGTATTCAACATGGATGCCAAATTTCTCCGCAAGTTGGCGCCAAAGTTGCGAAAAGTGCCCAGTCTCGAAAAGTAACACCCGATCGCCCGGAGACAGGGTATTCACAATAGCTGCTTCCCACGCCCCCGTGCCCGAAGCTGGGTAGATTACCACTGGACCAGTTGTTCGGAAGATCGTGCGCATGCCTTCGAGTACTTCCGTACCCAGTTTTGCAAACTCCGCACTGCGGTGGTCAATGACCGGACGGTCCATGGCCCTTAACACTCGATCCGGTACGTTCGTCGGGCCAGGGATTTGCAGAAAGTGACGCCCTGTGTGAATCATGTCCATTGTGCAGAACCAGCTCGTAGTCGCGACTCGCCATTCGTTGTGCGAAACCCGCACTGGAAAAAGCGCCAGTCAGCGACCAAGCCCAGCCTGCTCCTCCTGTCGACTGTCGAATCACAAGTGAAGGAAGCCGCGCCCCGACCGGAAGTCCCTTCTTTGCTGCTACTACCGTACAACATACACCGGCGAGACTGATATTAGTCACCTGATAGTTGCATGCAAGAAAGCAGCCGCGATGGAGCCTCCGCGCAAATTCTTCTCAGGCAGTTACGACTGCTGTCCGACCGAAATCCGACCTGCCGCGTCCAGGCGATCATAAGCGGGCAACGTCAGAAACTCGACAAAACGTCCTGATTGAATCAGATTGCGCAGGATTTCGGCGGCCTCGTCATACCGACCGGCGCGGAACTTGTCGTCTCCCACCGATTGCCGGAATTTCATCAGTTCTTCGTCGATCGTCTTGAGGCACAGCTCGACGGTTACAACACGACCATCGGTCAGGTGCGCCTTGTGGTGTATCCACTGCCAAAGCTGGGCACGGCTGATTTCAGCCGTAGCGGCATCCTCCATGAGATTGAAAAGCGGAACACATCCTGTGCCGCGCAGCCAGGATTCCAAATAACCAATGCCCACGGCAATGTTTTGCCGCAGCCCGGCTTCGGTGATCTCAACCTGGGGAACAGCGAGTAAGTCGGCAACCGTGATCTGCACATCTTCGAGCTTCCGATCGATTTGATTTGGCTTAGGCATATTTCGATCAAACACTTCCTTAGCCAGTGCAACCAGACCGGGGTGGGCGACCCATGTGCCATCATGTCCATCCGCAACCTCTCGTTCTTTATCGGCTCGGACTTGCTCCATCGCGATCTGATTTGCTGCGGGATCGCTCTTGTTCGGAATATACGCTGACATGCCACCGATCGCGTGCACTTCACGTCGATGGCAGGTCTTAATTACCAGCTTGCTGTAGGAGCGCATGAAGTGCGTTGTCATGGTCACACGGGCGCGATCCGGCAACACCGCGGCAGGGTCGTTGGCAAATTTCTTGATGAAGCTGAAGATATAGTCCCAGCGGCCACAGTTTAAACCGGCTGAATGCTCGCGCAATTCATACAGAATTTCGTCCATCTCAAAAGTAGCCAGGATTGTCTCGATGAGGACAGTAGCTTTGATGGTTCCTCGTTTTAGTCCTTGCGCCTCCTGGGCGTAGAGAAAAATATCATTCCAGAGGCGCGCTTCCAGGTGACTCTCCAGTTTTGGGAGATAGAAATAGGGTCCGGTCCCCCGGGAGAGCAAATCCTTCGCGTTGTGCCAGAAGAAGAGGCCGAAATCGAATAATGACCCAGACATCGGCTTACCGTCGACGATCACGTGCTTCTCCGGCAGATGCCAGCCCCGAGGTCTCACTAACAAAACAGCCACTTGGGGATTCAGCTTGTAGGGTTTCCCTGTGGTCGGATCCGTGTAAGTAATCGTGCGCCGGACGGCGTCGCGCAGGTTGATGTGGCCCTCGATGAGGTTGCTCCAGGTGGGCGTATTCGAGTCTTCAAAGTCTGCCATGAAGACGGTTGCGCCCGAATTTAAAGCGTTGATGATCATTTTGCGGTCAACGGGTCCGGTGATCTCAACCCGGCGATCCAACAAGTCGGGGGGCAAGGGAGCCACCGTCCAGTTGCTCTTGCGGATTTCGGCGGTCTGCGCCAAGAAATTGGGGCGTTCACCCGTATCGAGTCTGATTTGGCGCTCCGCACGTGCCGTCAGCAACTCCCGGCGTCGGGGACCGAAGCGCCGCTCGAGAGCAACAACAAAGTTCAGGGCTTCGGGGGTCAGTATCTCGTCGTATTGCCTATCGCGGGCACCCAACACCTCGACGCCCGACAATTGATTGGGTTCTCGAGCCACTTGTCTCTCCATTCTGTTCTGCAAAAAGAACGGGTGTTCGCTGGTCCGGGATATCCGAATTTAGCCCTTAAAGTCAGACCTACACTATGCTGCCCCAAAGTTCTCTGCGATTCAATGCGAATTGAAGGGATTTCCCGCCTTCGGTTTGCCCCGGATCGCCGCTCTCGACAGCGGAGTCCGGGAAACGATCATTACCGACGCCAATTAGCGGCCTCGACCTTGACAACCGCAGTCACTCAAGTGCTCGAAGCCCAGCCTTCGCAATTTGCTCGTCCTCATGCGACTTCACACCCGAAACACCAACGCCACCAACGCACTCTCCCTGGTGCATGATGGGCAGCCCTCCCTGAACCGCCAGTCTGCCCGGGAATGCCACCGTGGCAGGCCGCTCCTTGACCATATCTTCCAGGGCTTTGGTAGGCAAGCGCGTCGCCGCGGCAGTTTGTGCCTTGCAAGTCGCAATTGTGGCGCTCTGCACTACGGCACCGTCCAAGCGCTCGAGATGAAGCAGAAAGCCAGCGTCATCGACGATGGCGACGCTAACATTCCAATTATTTTTCTGCGCTTCAACTTTGCAGGCGGCTACGATTTTGTGCGCGTCTTCGGCGGTTAAGCACAATTT
>Ga0209526_10000923_pt1 | contig 19401 bp, 21 predicted proteins | sample JacPinW_OM2H0_M1_FD_188566 | JGI IMG/M metagenome (GOLD analysis project Ga0209526, IMG submission 188566) | Forest soil microbial communities from Algoma, Ontario, Canada - Jack Pine, Ontario site 1_JW_OM2H0_M1 (SPAdes) (version 2) | ecosystem: Environmental > Terrestrial > Soil > Boreal... | reverse complement strand
CGTTTTCCAGGATGGTCCGGGTGATGTTGCCGCCCCCGTTGCTGGTCCCTCCGGTGAGCTTGCCGGTCACCAGAACGTCGACCATGGTCCCGGGCATAACGAACCCGGCCACCGCCACAACATCGTTCACGGCGACGGAGAGCGCTCGCATGCCTTCCGGGATCGTAGCGGACAAACCGCCGCCCGATCCTTTCGGAGCCAGCTTGTTTTCGAGAATGAGTTCGTTTGCGGCCACCGGGGTGATCAGGGCGCGGTTCGCGCAGTCTTCAATGCGCGTGAACATACCGGTAACGGGTTCATCGGCGGGCCAGGAAATCAAGCGAAGATTGTTGGCATCGACGCGTGTGCCGAGCTGCAAGGGCGCAGCGGCCACGACGATGCGCTGAGTAACAACCGGCTTTACGGAGCTTACTTGTTGGAATCGACGGTAGACGAACGTGCTCAGCAGGAAAGCCAGCACGATGGCCACTGCCAATCCGAGGATCATCCGGTTCTGGTTCATGAGTACAATCTCCTCGCCTTAATCACGTTCGAATGCGAAGTGGTCCATTTCAAAGGCCCCACCGGGCCGCATAGAAACAGGCCACTGTCGATATCGCCACGGCCACGCCGAAGGGCAACTTCAAAAGTCTGGGATTATCCAACGAAATTTCGGCGTTAGGCCGCAACCCGAAGGAAAAGAAACCGTGGACCAGCACGTACATATTGTGAAATGTTTCTTTCACTCGTTGGGTTCGCATCATTTCGACGATCGCCATCATTCCAGACACCAAGATGCTGCCGAGCAGAACGAACAAGAACAAGACAGGTCCCAGACAGGCCCCCACCGCGCCCATCAACTTCCAGTCACCCGCTCCAAGAGCTCGCATCAGAACGAGCGGCAACAACAGAATTAGAGCAAGGCCCGCTCCCTCAAGGGATGCTTTGGCTCCAAGCCAGCCGCCGAGTACGGTGCGCATCCCGACGCCGAGGATGAAGGCCGATACCGTGAGCCAATTGGGAATTTTGTGCGTGCGAAAGTCTACCCAGCCGGCGAGGAGTGTCACGCCGACGGCGAACGCCCAAATGGTCTGTTGCGGCGTCATTGAAGAGGAAAGGATTCTATACATCTTGTCGTCCACGGCCCGGTTCGATCCGACCTTGCGCATACGCGGGGACACAAAAACCCTGGCTCGTGGTAGCAAGCTGCCGAGGCTGCCAGGGTTCACTGTAGCCTGAGAGATGCGTCGGAATTTCCTTCGTTGGCCCTGGGTCCCGAGCCGTCCCTAGGTGCCACCGCCAGGGGCCAAGTTCTTGGTCGCCGTGCTGAATACGCCATTGATCGCACCCGCGAGACCCTGCAGCGAGCCGATCGCTGCTAGAACGAGCAACACCAGGAGCAAAGCGTACTCCGTGAGGTCTTGTCCTTCTTCTTCCTTCCACAACCGTGCGAGCACTCTCATTTTCGTCCCCTTCTGCCTAACTGGGCCCGGCAGCTCTCCAAAGCTATCCTTGAAACAAGACACGTCGGGAATTTCTTAGTTGGCCTGGGTCCCAAGCCGTCTTAGGTGCCAGCGCCGCCGGCGCCCAGGTTCTGGGTCGCTGTGCTGAACACGCCATTGATCGCACTCGCCAGGCCGCTCATCGAACCCACCGCCGCCAGGGCCAGAAGAACCAAGAGGAGCGCGTACTCGGTGAGGTCTTGGCCGTCCTCGTCTTTCCATAGTCTCAACAGGAAATTCTTCATTATTCGTTTCCTCTCAAACCGGGGCAGGATGGCTACGGATCCACCTTATCCGGTTCAATGTAAGCATCTGCAGAACCAATGTGTGCGCCGCTCCAAGTCATGCTATATCTATCAGTTAGAGGGTTCATTGGCTGCCCCCTCCTTTCGACGGACACCAGACGGACGGAAAACTGTTACCCATTGTAGACGCTCCCGAGCCTCGACGCTCGCGCTTTGGTGACATTTTCCGCCCAAATCCTCCCAGGGCCTCGAGTACCCAACGCCGCCCTTCCTCCAGGCCTTTGACCCGCAAGCCGGCCCTGCCTAGGGTTTCGACGGTCCCATGCTTGGCCCGTTCAATATCGGGTACGGCCCGCTACCAGGTTCGGCGCATCCGAACCTGTAAATGCGCACGCGGCCGTGGCCACCCCGGAATACTTGCGGCAAGACTTCCTCATAGTGTTTTTCTCTCGCCCTCCCCAACGTGATAGCGGGCTCCCATTCGGCGTCGAAATCGTCATCGGCGATGAGCCAGTACTCGGCGCTGATCATTCGTGCCCCTGCCGTGATGCAGCAAAGCTCAGACTCGAGTTTCTCCGGCCGGAAAGAGCCACCGGGAGAAAAAATGAGGGGACGCATGGCCTGCCTATGCGAGTAAAGATAGGCGGAAGCATCTTCATAAGCAATAACTTTCGCGTTGCTTGCACTGTTTTGCCGCAGCCATGCGTAGGCTTCCCGCTTGTCTATCAGTATTTCCCCGCGACGTTCACTATTTTGTCGAACAAGGATCAGTCCTCGCTCAAACGATAAGGCCACGCCCAGCATCAACCCCACGATGGCCAGGCATAGAACCACTATGGCAAATCCTTCCTTCTTCAGACCTTGTGCTCGGAGACTCGCTTGCATACGTTCGATCACCAGCCTGCCTTCTAGCCAGATCGCACCCACAAAGAAAGGGAGAAATGGAATCAGAAACCGCTCCGCCAACGAATAATTCCACATGAGAATGGGCAGGACATAAAAAAACAGCGCATAGTGCGCGGGTTGCCAGTATCCATTCCGCGTGCGTACGAGCAAGCCACCGCGTATCGCTCCAGCGGACAAGACAACGGCCGGCACGGAAGCAAACGCGGCCAAAACACGAACCAAACCCGGATCGACCAGATAATTTCCAGGCTGGATTAGAAGGACAATCAGGTTTTCCTTCAGCAAATGCCAAATCGCATGGTTTTCGAGAGCATCCGCTTTCCAGAAGCCTAGATAGCTCGTGTAATACAGCCAAGTCGTCTGCCAAGCGCGAGCACAAGAGGAAACACTGATCGGCGCCTTTTCAGGTCCCAGGGCCATGGAGCGCCAGAACCAAACTGCGAAAAAAGGCAACGCGCCTGCCGCGAAATAGACAGATTTGCGCCAGCCTTTGCGCACCAAAATCGCCAAGTAGAGTCCTACTGCGATGGGAGCACCCAGGACTCGCATGAGGATGGAAAGCCCTGAGAGAATTCCCGATGCCGCTGCCGACGCTGTTTCTCGTTCACCGCGAATCGTTTTCCCCGCCAAGACGATGGCGCTCAGCGAGAGGGCGGCAAACGGGATTTCCGCTATCAGATTGGAAGTGTAAAACAGAACAAAAGGATGGAGTGCACAGAAGGCCGTCAAAAACAACACTTCCGCGTCGCTCAACCCGCCTAGTCTTCTCAAGAACAGGAAGGCGGCCGCGAGGAACGCAAAGCCGAAAACGACGTTTAGCGCGACTGCCTCTGCCAGATTCGCGGGGAAAGATGGATCCCCACGCCAAATCCACGAAAGCAGCCAGGAATAGAGAACCGGATACTTCGTGGCTCGCGGCGCTCCGGGAACGCTGGGGAGAATATATCCGCGGCCTTCGGCGAGGGCTTGCGCGGAACTAAAGTAAATGGAGTCATCTTCGGCGAGGCCAAAGAAATTCGTGGGTTTGAGCCTTGCGACGGATCCTGCGTAGACCATCAGAATCGCGCACAGACCAAGCCAGGGCAGGATTTGTTTGTACCGGTGCGTGGTATTCAGTGGGTCTGCAGTGGCAATCTTGGACCCGGCGTCGGGTGATGGCGTCATCGCCGGACGAATACCTCGCTCACGTCGTCTCTGTAGACCCGCGTCCAGTCCTGCGATGCCGCCAAAACGACGGTCAAAGGCTCGTCCCGCGCCAACAGACAAGAGCGAACTCCATATCCATTTAGAACCGCGAGAGCGCCGGGTTTCAAAAGACTGATGTGCATGTAGTCGGAAAGCACGCCAGCCCGTTCGTAGACATCAGCCCGGCCATCGATAAACACGGTTCGGCCAGAATAAACGAGATATCCGCCGAAACCATAGCTGTTGAGCATGGGGCCGGCGACGGAGTGCTGGCGCAGGTATTCCAGGGCTTGCACGGGAAATTGCTTCGCCACGACTTTCTGCAAGTCTGCCGCAGTGGGGAAGTAACGCAGCATGGCCCCGAGCATTACCGCCATCAGTAGGGCGTTCAAGACGAAGCGGTCCTTTGCGCGTTCGTACGGCGGCAGCCAGCGCGCGAGAATCGCCGCGAAAACCGGCGCGAAGAACGGCACGAAGAGCAACAGGAAACGCACATGAAGGCACGCCATCATCACGCCAAAAAGAAACAGCGCGAGTTCTTCGAGCCGCCAAGTCAATCGAAGAGCCGCTTGCAGGAAAAACGTTAAAAGCAAGAGGCCGAGAAAGATCTTTCCCCCGAGTAAGTTGAAAGGCATCGGTTGCCACTCCAATATGCTCGCGACGTTGACCGGCTGAGCCAACGCCATATCGAACGGGTAGACCGCGACCTGGGAGCCGTACGGTGTCAGCGGCAAGACCACCAAACACAGAAGAAAAACAAATGCCATCTGGATACGTTCCCGGGGGGTCCAGCGGTGCGTCTCGATTCCGCTCCACCGCACGTCCAGCAGGCCGGTCACCCAGTAAACCAACAACGCCCCAAGTCCGATGACGAACGAGCCGTGCGTGTTGACCCAGACTACGAAGACCGGAGGGAGAAACCATACCGCTCGTGTCTGGCCCTGACGGAAGCGTTCCAACGCGATGAGCGTGATGATCAGAAAGAAATAGCCCATCATCTGCGGACGCAGCGTAAAGGAAGGGCTGGCCAGAAGAAGCAGCGTTGCAGCGCATGCAAAACCCGCCTTCGAGTTTCCGGAGCGAAGCGTCGCATAGTAGTACAGCGACAGCATAATCGCGCCGCCCAGGAGGATGAGCGAGGCGTCCAGCCCACGGACTCCCCCCAATCGATTTGCTAAAGCCAGCAGAACGTCACCGAACCACTCGTAGGCGATCCAAGGTTGGCCCGCAGCGGTGAACGAATACGGATCGGTGGTGGGCCAGTGATGCGTCGAAAGGATGCTCTGGCCGGTCTTGATGTGCCACCAGAGATCGGGGTCGACAACAAAGTTGCGTCCCACGACAAAAACGCCGCCGACCAAGAAGGCCCCAAGCATTGCCGGAAACGAAAAAATCCGGCTCAAGAACGAATGGGACAGCATGGCCGCCGCTACTGGAGGCGGCGGCACGACTGCCTCCGGCGCACAGGCTTCCGAGACAGACGCAATGGGCCCGCGGTCAACTCCTCCGCCCGTGTGGGTCGAGATGTTCGCCTCGCTCATGCACTCTACTTACTGGGGTCGATCTGGTATTGCCGGTGGACCGCCGGTCTCAATTTGCGAGCGCCCTCTACCAAAGTGTCCTGATCTGGATACACCTCGCCCGCTTTAACGGGTTTCTGCCACCGAATGGAGGCAGTTCTCATTCCAAACCATCGGTCTTTTCCGCCATCGTTCGAAAGGTTTCAAGCACTGCAAAGGGGGTGCGAACACCTCCAATATCGTCGCCAAGTTGTTGAATTTTTTCGGGCTTAAGGTGCCCTAGAAGGGTTCCTGCACGGTGGAGATATTTTACCCGCTCTGGAATCAGCCCCATGACACGGCAGCACGTGGCGTCTACCGCGACCGGATCATTTCCGAAAACCAGTACTCCGCTGGACTTGGGCGTCCCTTGAATCGGCCCGTTTCCTTCCATCCCGACGATACCGTCGACGATGGCAAAGTCCGGCCGAGCGGCCGCATTTATATCCAGGATCGCGCGGTCGATACCAGCCCAGTGGAGCACATTCTTAGGCCAGCCGTAGCAGCTTCCGGGAACGATGCCAAACATGTTCTTCAGTGATAGCGTAACGCCAGCCCAATGGTGGGTCTTCAGCTTGGGCATCGAGACGAGGAAATCGACGCCGAGCGCGGTCTTCGGCAGATAGAGCTCCTGCAATCGCGATGCGTGGGTCTTGAGGCGCACGCGTTCCACGTCATCCACGTTCAGATCAACAAAGGTGTGAGCCAGGGGGCCGGTGTATTCTCTCAGGCGCACGGACTCGATGATCGCCTCGGTATCCCGGTCCATCGCGGGACCATCACCGATCAAAACTTGCGACGCTCCGAGACGCAGGAAGCATTCCCGTGCGGCAGCGATTACGGCCGGGTGCGTGTTCATTACTCCGAGAGGATCGAGGCCGACCAGATTTGGTTTCAGCAAAACTGTCTTGCGCTTCATCGAGAGGCTGAATTCACAAAGACTTTCGTAGAGAAGTGAAGCCAGGTCCTGCTCGTAGTTCGTCGCGCGGCGGATCATTACATTCGACGGTGGGCGCTGAAAGGAGGGAATCAGGGTACGGTCGCGCATGACTAGGCCACCCTGCCCGCCGCGGCCGTCAACCAATGCCGCCGCGCGCTGGATGCCAAGCACGCCCAGGCTGTAACTTGAATATTTTGCAGGAATTCATTCTCGCGGTAGAAATCATGAAGCGCTGGCGCGCTGGCTGGCCAACCGCGAGCATAGGCCTCAAGGCAGATCCGCGCGAGAGCGAGTGATCCGGCGCCATAAATATTCCTGATGTTATTCTCGAGCCAAGCCAAACTCATCCTGTTCTCTGGCCGCTCCGGATGATCGCGCAAGGCGAGAAGGGCCCAGGCCGTCGGTACCACTAACGGTTCACCGGCCACGCCATAGACGCGGGGATTGCCACAATTCCATCCTCCCCCTGGACACATACGGTCGTAGAGCATACCTTCGGCCAGTTTGCGGCGCCGCATCGCTGCCGGAGGCAACAAATCTTCGCGGCACTGTCTCAAAGCAAGAAGAGCAAAGGAGGTGGGCTCTACCCAACTGCTAGTTCGCGGAGTCCATCCCCAGCCGCGAAGGGCGTTGTTCATCGGAGCAACCTGCTCTTGCGAGGAAAGTCTTGCCAGGAAACGCCTCCACGGCGTGCTGTCTTGCGGCCAATCCCGACATAGCCAACGCAAGCCTGCCGCAACGGCCTTCGAGGAATGCTTATCAGCGACGAGTACGCAACAAGCGAGCGAAGTTACCCAGCAGCCCACTTTTTCTTCGGGCGTTGAAGGCCAAGATCCGTCAGGCAATTGCGCGGCGCGCAGGAACTGAAGACCACGCGTAACACTTTGCGGAGTTTCAGGACTGAACGAGTCGACGAGGGTCTGGAGCGCCCAACACGTTGACTCGACGCGGCTCTGGGATCCCGGATGAAAACCCCATCCTCCATCCGCATTTTGCGCGTTCAGCAAGTAGGGCCGGCAAACAGCCTCGACGAAGATAGTCTCTGGACTGGCTTCCATTGAGTCAGAAGCTAATCTGAGAGCTACTGCCAAGTCCATAGCAATCTGAACGAGTTGTTAGGGGTTACATGACCGGGCCAAGAGGAGGAACTTCTTCGCGCCGATCCACGGCCGGATCGCCTTCCCCTTCTTGAATCCCCAACTGGTTGATCAAGCGATGAAGGTAACCGCGAGCGACCCCCAAGCTTCGCGCGCATTCCGCTTTGCGCCACCCACACTCGCGCAAAGCGCGCAATACAAGACTCCTCTTGAACCGCCGCACTTCGTCCTCGTACGAACGGCTGAGCTGCGAACCGTCGGAGCTTTCAGGAGGCGTCGCGCCGGCGACGTTGCCGCGCATCGCCGCGGGCAACTGGCTACTGTCCACGGTCAGATCTTCCGAGAGAACCACCGCGCGCTGCACCACGTTTTCCAACTCGCGCACATTTCCAGGCCATTTGTGCTCCTCGAGAGCATGCAAAGCCTGCTGAGAAAAGCGCTTCGCCTTTTTTTTGAACTGCTGCGCAGATTTCTGAAGGAACTGTTGCGCCAGGAGCGGAATATCGTCGCGACGCTCGCGGAGTGGCGGCAAATGCATCTGCACGACATTCAGCCGGTAGTAAAGATCTTCGCGGAATTTACCTTGCTGGACCATTTCAGCCAGATTGCGATTTGTCGCGCAAATCAGCCGGATATCCACATTGACCGTCTTGTTGCTACCGAGACGCTCGAAGTTCCGCTCCTGAATCACGCGCAACAGCTTGGGTTGCAATCCGAGACCGAGGTCGCCAATTTCATCGAGGAACAGCGTTCCGTGGTCGGCCGCTTCCACGCGGCCCCGCCGTCCGATCAGCGCGCCCGTAAACGCGCCCTTCTCATGGCCAAAGAGCTCGTCTTCGACCAGCGTTTCCGGTAGGTTCGCGCAAGAGAAAGCCACCAGCGGCCCGGTGTTCCGGGCACTCAGCTGATGAATCGCGCGTGCCAACAACTCCTTGCCGGTTCCGGTTTCTCCGGTGATCAGCACATTCACGTCGCAAGGCGCAATCTTGCGGGCCAGCCCGAAGAGCTCCTGCATTGGCGCCGACGTGCCGAGCAATTCGTGCAGCCTTCCCGTTGGCCGCTCGTTGGCCTTGAGCCGCTGCAGCTCTCTTTCAGCGGCATGAAACTTGTGCGCACGGCTCAGACTGAGCCGGAGTTCCACCATGTTCGGCGGGTTTGTGACGCTATCGTCGGCGCCGTGCTCGATGGCCCGGAAAATCAGCGCCCGGTTTTCTTCTTCGCACAGCACCACGAGTGGAGGATGGGAGGGAATTTTACAAATCTCGTCCATCAATCGCAGGATGGTTTCGTCGTCCCCCTGCGTGTTCGCGGACCGCAGGTCGAGCAGTATGACATCGGACCCCTCGCGAACCTCGGTGAGTTGATCGAATTGTTGTTCGCTGATCGCGCGCGTTGCAAAACCATCGCCCAATGCCCTGGCAATCGCTTCTCCCAACCCCGAATCCTGCGTCAAGAAGCTAACTCGGACTACTTTTTTGTCCAATGTTCCAAACTCCTGGCAACCGAGCAAAGCGCAAGGGCTGGGAACCCGGCGCGGGACGAACCTCTAATCCGGAGCCGAGGTGGTTCCCAAAGCGTGTATTTCGTGTGGCAAAGAGCTCTCTTTCAACCCCTGTCCGTTAAGGGCGGGAAGTTGTAGTACCCGGGACGTCAAAACAGGGCCCGGAGCCAGCTTCGAGTGGGGCTGCACTCGGAATGCCAAGAGTTTTCCACAGCGGGGAGGGGGCAGGTAAACCTCTCAACCCATGGCGAATCAACCAAATCGGCTCCGGGAAAAGACCCGATACGTCTACAAAAAGAGACTTTTATACCAAATGTGTGAAAGTTTCTTCCATTCCGTGAACCTTTAGTGAACCTTTGTGGTACTGCGCCACGGGGCAGCTATTGGGTGTGGCCGGGCGGAGGCTCCGTCGGCACGCCAACCAGGATATCGACCGCAACGGCCTTGCCTTCTTTTATCGCCGGCTTGAATTTCCAGCGACTAAACGCGACCCGGGCTGCTTCGTCCATCCCAGGCACGATGCTCTGATAGACCTGGAGACCCGCAACGGTTCCGTCTTCCTTAATTACTCCCTTCAGAACAATCATCTTATTCTTCTTTTCGAAAGGTACCGGCAAGCGCCGGAAATCGAATCTTGCCTCGACGTCGGGTGGAAGAAGCCCGTTTTCGAGGTGAACGACTGGCGAGCGGTCTTGCATTGCCGGTTTGGCTGCGGTACTACCCGATTGGCAAAACTGCAAGGTCCAGCCCCTTCCCGGCATGGGCAAGAACACCGTGTAGATCTTTCCGCAGTGCAAGGCCCCGTAAGCGTCCAGGCCTCCGCCGCCCATCGGTCCGGCGGAAACGATGAGAGCGTTCCTGCGCAGAACAAGGGACGCAGGCACAGGATAAACCATGTCTCTGATGATAGTTGGGTCGAGCATGGCCTCGCCCTTGCCTCCTGCGCTGCCGGTGATGCTCAGGGTTCCTGGCGAACCTGCCCTGCCGCCTCCGCCACCTGATTCCCCGGCCCCGACTCCCGTACTCCGGTCGCCTCCGGCTCCACCGCCCTCATGGCCAGCACTCGCAGCTCCCGCCGTGGTGCCACCTGGTGATCCGGGCCGTCCGCCGCCTGGAGAGATCGAAAAGTCCCCCCAGCGATTGCCCGGTGGGAGATTGAGCAGAGTTGCTGCCTCGGAAGGGTCGACGCCAATGATCACGACGCCGCTTCCATCACCGGCTGACGGCATACCACTCTTTGAAACCGACACGGTCTTACCGTCCCCGGAGATCTCGCCTGTCGCCAGGACTTCGGCAGGCCGAACCGGCGAGTTCGCCTGCGAAATCGAGGAATCTCCAAGGTTCATCGCTGCCGTCGCGCTGGGCGATGCCAGTGCAGGAGCGCTTGCAGTTGTCATTACGCTCTGCCACTGGGCGGGTCTCGAACTGTTTGCGTTGATCGGAACCGGCAGATGCGGCTGGGAGACCGATGGATCTGGAAGATTCATTGCGGTTGCGGGACTGGCTAGCGAGGGTGCAGCAGCGTTCGCGATCACTTTACGAGCTTGTGCGGGCTTGGAATCCTTCGCATTGAAATGAATTTGCGGTTTTGCGACGTTTGCCGATGTTCCACCAATTATATTTGGAAGCTTTAGATCCATCGTAATCTTCAGGTCGGGCGGCGTCACAGGTTGATAGATCGTTTGCCTGTGATTGTCTGGATGAACGGGTTTTGACACGATGATAATTCTCTGGTGAGGAGCAGTGGCTCCGAGGATCGGTAAACGCAACTCTGAGGATCCGGCACCAGGATGCCCACCTGTGCCTGAGGGGGCGATACGAGGAAGCTTCTCAAACGGATCATGCACTGTTAGCCGGTAATAGATTTTCTCCGGCTCTGTATACGCCGCTGCGGAAGTGAGGTCTCCTCCGGGAGGCAACGCAAGCAAGAAGGGAAGCACGAGCATTCCGACCAGGTGCAAAAGGATGGAAGCCGTAACCGAGCCACCGGGGAATCGAAATGGGGCCACGGGAGTGCTTCGAAAAAGCACGATCGATTCTTTTAGCGGAGACAAGCGCACTCGCGCGCACAGGGCCTTCAACGAGTGCCACCAACCCCAGTGTTTTCCCTCCCAACGAACCAGGAATTCCGGAGACCTCGCTCCCACGGCAGAACGCAGCGTCGCTCGCGGAGTTCGGTTAGACGGCACGGGCGGGCGAGCCCGCAAAAGAGTCATCGCGGAATCTTGATCTTGAAACATTACGGGACCATCCCGCCCCAGCAGTGCGCTTGGTAAAGTGCAAACATAACCGCGGTGCTTTTGGGTCTCATGCGCATCGGGTTAGGGTGAATTCGCAATTCGCCTCTTGGTGGTCGGCCGGGAGGCTGCACGCGGCGTACCAATGGTCAGACGCTCTAAACTTGCGCGGGTTTGCCTAGGGCCGTCATCGCGCGATTACTGAAGTCACCATTAGGGTACACCATCCATACCTTCCGCTTCAGGGATCTTGGTGGCGCTAACAACGGTCTCACTTCCGCGGCTTTCCCGATAGTCACTGACTCTAGGACACTTAGGCATGCTTCAGGCGATGCTAGAAAGCCTCCCCGGGTGCGCGGCGAGGCGCAAAGGGTTTGCCGGCGCCGAATCGCGGATTAGAACCACGCTAACCAGGGCAAATTCTTGCGAATGGTAACCCTAGTTTCTCTTTTCTCCTCCCAGTCACTTGCGCAAATGCGGCAGCAGAACGGTTGCTTCAACCGGGGCTTAATGCTTTCCGACCGGAAGAAAATGAGCCCGGCACGCCTGAGCCACCGCATAGCGCGTGATATGGGGTTCCACACCCGCGTAACGAGCGGACCAGAAGATTTGATTGATCAGGTCGCGCGGATGACATTGCGAGAGCGGCTGGTTCATTTCCTGGGTGATGCACTGAATGAGATATTCCGGGACCCCTTCCTCGCAGGGAACCAGGCGCACCTGACACTCTCTTCGGAAAATCTCGAGGAACTGATCGACTGTCGCATAATCCACGTTGATTTTGTTGGGGATTCTACGTAGGAAGGCCTCGTCGGCCAGTTGCAGCGGATCGATGTTGGTAGAGAACACCACAAACAAATCGAACGGGACGTCGAACTTCCGCCCTCCGGGGAGAGTGAGAAAATCAACGCGGCGATCCAGGGGAGTCATCCAGCGATTAAGAAGTTCGTCGGGGCGCATCCGCTGGCGCCCGAAATCATCCAAGATCAACACCCCGTTGTTGGCCTTCATCTGCAAGGGCGCGGTGTAAAAACGGCTGATGGAATTGAATTGCAAATCGAGCATTTCCGCGGAAAGCTCGCCGCCGGCGAGGACGCACGGCCGCCGGCAAAGGACCCACCGTTTGTCGGATTCTGCCGGTACCACGTCGGAACACGGATAATGGACGCCTGGATCGAAGACGGAAATAATCTGATTGTCGACCTCGATGGCGTGGGGGATCCAAACATAATCATCATATACGGCCGGAATGGTGTTCGCGATGGTTGTCTTGCCCGTTCCCGACGGGCCGTACAGGAACATGGATGTTCCAGAGGTCAGCGCGGTACCCAGCCTCGAGAGCATCTCTTGATTGAGAACGAGCTGGTAAAAGGCCCGGCTCACTTCCGCCGGCTTGATCGCTATTTGCTGCACGCTCTGCATGCTGACGCGCATCCGGTAGTCGGCAAGCGAGACCGGCGCGGGTCCGGTGTATTGGTTCAGGGAGAGTAGCTCCGTGGCCCGCTGTTTGCCCTGTGTGCTGGCAACGATGACGTGGCTCCCAGCGGCCATCCGCTTCACTTCGCAAAGCTGTTCCTTTCTCAGGAATTGGAAGAGTTCGTCGATGACTCCGAGGCTTAGGCAAGTGCGCTCGCTCATCTCCACCAGAGACATTTCGCCGTGAAGGTACAGAACCTTCATAGCAAGATCCTCTAGCAGTCCTTTTCGCACCCCGGTCCGCTGGACCTGGTGCGGCACCATCAATGTGGTTACTTCCATCATCACCGTCCGTAGAGTGACGTAAACCTGCTACTGAGATATGACCATCCGGGACGTGCTCGACATGGTGAAGCCCGAGGGGAGAAATGGAAAAATGAACTGGTAGTCATAGTTCACTCGTACCTGCACGACGCAGCCGGGTTGGTCCGGGGGCGGCGGGACGCAGCCCGCAGTGCCATTAGGCGGGGCGACCCAAGAGGTGGTCGTGGTGATCCTGGCTGGATCGAGTCCCATCCCTGAAACGTTAGACACAAACGTCTGGACATCAACGTCGCCGGCCGGGCATCCCGTGAGTGCTTTGTTGCAACTAGAGCCTCGCACGCTAGCCCAGCGGCTCGCTTCACGCGCTGCGTTAGAGACGAAGTGATATGTGTACAGTGCCCGGCTAAAATCGATAATACCGAATAGCACGGTTAGGAGAAACGTCAGAACGAATGCCAGTTCGACCAAGCTGCTGCCGCGCTGTGCCAGTCTAGTAGTTTTTCTAATTGGGCTCTTCCGCTCCGGCGATTCGCGTTTGCGTCTGTCGGTCATTGAGCTACGCGCATTTTCTCCGTGCTACTCAAGTCGATTGTCGTTGGAAGCCCGGGGTAATTAAACATGGAATTGAATGTCCCTCTTGCGGTGACCTCTACGTAGACCAATGCGTGGTTAGGCAGTGTGCAGGTTGCAGGACACGTATCACTTAAGCCCGCTAGCGTCCCCGTGCAGCCGCACGTCCGCTTTGCGGTGGCGCTCAGGGGAGCGATACTTTCTCCGTCGTTTGTCGCCGCAGTCTCCATACCGTTTTGGTCCGCAGCGGTTGCCAGTCCTTGCGCTCCATATTGTGCTCCGGCCCGGGCTGCATTGGAAACCAGGATGCTGTAGTAGGAAAACCGTCCGATTTCGATAACGCCTACGAGCAGGAGCAGCAGTATGGGTAGGACCAGCGCTAGTTCCACGAGACTCTGCCCGCCCTCTCGGCGGAAGCAAGCGCGCCTTCTAGGCGTACTAGAGCATGGGCTTGACCTACTTGGCGATTCGGCGGTTTTCATAACGATACCAACAGAGAGCTCAAAAAATAAGGTAGTGCAATAGTCGTTCCATTCGTGGTACCGCCTGTTCTCTCATTCGGGCTTGCAGGTTAGGAGGGCACGAAAAGCGACGACCTGGAGCCGCGGTGTGCACATTTGGGAGCACATTACCTGCGTACCCACCTTCTTGCCAGAGGTCGGCCTATTGCGCTTGAGGGCGAAAAAGAGACTTATTTGCCCTTTTACTCCAGTTGACTTCGCTTCACCAGTCGGACTAGGCTTGCAGCGTCGGTAGCTGCGTCCCTATCCTCACGTGCTTGAGCGCTGCTAAGGGCAATTCCTGTTCCAAGTTCCGTGCCCTCCGCCGCGTCCGGAATCTTAGGTTCCCGCGCGCGGTCTTTTGGTTCAGGTTTTGCTCACAATTCTCCGGCGTGTTGTACTCGCTCGCGGCAGAGTTGCGCGGCGTTCGTCACAATAGCCGGACGGAGAATGCCATCATGATGAGGAAGCGGCAGACAGGCCAAGCTCTGGTCGCTGTGACTTTCGGACTGGTTGTCCTCCTTGGAGCTGCTGGCCTAGCCATCGACATGGGTTACCTGCGCTATCAGAAGCGGCTTCAGCAGTCCGCTGCCGACAGCGCGGCGCTTGCGGCCGCCGGCGATCTTGCCTATGTTCCTGGGCTAGATATTAACACCAGCGCGACAAACGAAGTCGCTTTGAACGGTTTTACCGGCGGCGGCGTGACCGTGAAAGTGAACAACCCTCCCGCGACGGGACCCTTCGTAGCAACAGCGACCGCCGGGAACAAGCAATACGTTGAAGTCCTCATCACTGTCGTCCAGCCCACGTTTTTCATGAAGATATTCGGAGTCAACACGGTGAACATTACGGCCAGAGCTGTAGCGCTAGCCGCGGGAAAGAATTGCGTATACAGTCTAGGTACCACGACCGGGATAACCCCGCCACCTCCGCTTTTCCCAAAACCCCCCTGCGGGGTCATCGACAATCTGGTGTTGGTTGGTCAAGGTGCTGTGCCCGCCGCTGATCCGCTCGCTTACCTCACAGCTCCCCCTATACCTACAGGCTGTGCTGATGGCACAGTGAATGGGAGCAAGCCACCGAACCCTCCCCCGCCGATCGTGACACTAACGTCCGGTTGCTATACTCGAATAGCAGTCACCGGCAATGCGAGTGTCCAACTGAATGGCACCTACATTGTCACAGGTGTTGACGGAATCACGTTCAACGGCACGGGTAGTTTGATCGGTAGCGACGTAACCTTCTACCTCGGCCCTACGGCAGGACCGGTTTCGATCAGCAGGGCGGTTAACCTTGTTGCGCCGACGGCCGGACCCTACGCGGGAATTCTCTTCTATCAGGACCCGGGAAATGCTAACGCGGCTACTATTACCGGCACCGGAGGTTCAACGCTGCAAGGGGCACTCTATTTTCCGAGCGCGACGTTGAGCCTGACCGATACAGGCACGGGCGCCGCTTATACGATCGCCGTGGCAAATTCACTCGTCTTGGGTGGAACAACCAACTTCCCGGCCGACTATTCCTCACTTCCCGGCGGCTCGCCCATCAAAGCCGCCGTACTCGTGGAATAGTTTTTGCGCTCTCGTAGAAACAAGCAGACAGCGAAAAGCAGAATGATTTGACGGTGATTCCTTCCATCATGCTCCTTGCGAGGGCGTCCACCGCGACCGTTTCTCCAGAATGTTTTGCGGCTATCGCGGCGAAGCTTCCTGTGGTTATGCCTTTGATCCTCGGCTGTCTCTCCATCGTGGTGGTCATCTCTTGGGCGGCCGCCGGAGGGAAACTGCACATTCCAGGGTACGCTGGTCTGGCATTTCTCACCTTTGCCATCGCTTTTCTTCTCGGGCGTGTCACCGGGGCCCGCGGAATTACCGGCACCACGGCGGGTGTTTTCGTAACCTTCGCGTTTTTCTTGCTGGTTGCTGCGGGTGTGGGTTGCATTTTGGCGCTCTTCTTCTATCGCGATTCGCCTGAGGCGTAGCATCGGTCGCCACAGCTCTCGGTCACCCGGGCTCGGGAATCGGCTGCATGCGTCCCAACAGAAAAACGTAACCCGCGATACCCAGCAGCAGAAATGCGGCCGCTGCGGCGAATGCCCAAGCGAAGGAATGCGTCGCCTGCGCGATGTATCCGGTAACAATCGGCGCGGCAATCGCGGCGAGTTGACTGGCAAAGTTCATGATAGCGCCGACGGTGCCGACACTTTCCCGTGGAGCGATCAGCGACGGGATCGACCACGCTACGGGCGCCGCGGCCGCCAATCCTCCCAGGGCCAGGCTGATCCAGAACAGCGCCGTAGTGGCACTGTGCGCATTCGCCACGCCGAGAAGTCCCAGTCCCAGGCTCATTCCACCAATCAGAACCGCTTGCCGCACGCGAACAGAGTTCCAGCGCCGTTGGATCAACGCGTCCACGAGCCATCCACCAACGGCAAGATCGGTGCACGTTGCAAAAAGCCAAGGAACGCTGGTATAGAGCGCCGAATGAAGCAAATCCACATGTTGCTCGGTCGCAAGATAGCTCGGTAGCCACGTCAACAGCAGGTAGAAACTATAGTTGTAAGCCGCGAAACCCAACGCCAAGCCCCATACTTTGCGCTGCCGCAGCAAATAGCCGAACGGCGCTCCTTTCCTAGCTCTTTCGCGGTCTTCCTGCTGCGCTCGGCCCCGAACGACAAACTCTCGTTCCGCTCTGGAGAGAGATTTGTCCTCGCTTGGGTTTCGATAAAACGCATAGAACAAAACAAAATACACGAGACTCACGCAACCCGTCGCCGCAAAACTCCAACGCCAGCCGAAATGCAGCAGCAAGATGCCAATTAGCGGCACTCCGATAGCGGAGGCAAATTTTGCCGCGGCGTCAAAAATTGCGGTTGCTAGGCTTCGTTCTTCTTCCGGAAACCAGTAGCCGATGGCTTTCGCATTTGCTGGAAACGTCGGGGCTTCCCCTATCCCCAGAAGAAGCCGCGCAGCAAAGAAGCCCCCGATCCCTGAAGAAACCGCCGCGGCAAAGGATGCGACGCTCCAGATGAGGGTACTGACGCAGCCGACACGGCGCACTCCAAATCGGTCCAGCAGGAGACCAGAGGGCATTTGGACCAACGCATAAGTCCAGCTATATGCGCTCGACAAATAACCAAACATGACTGCAGATATTCCAAACGCACTGTAGAGCGCGTCACGCGAAACAGACAGGTTCACCCGATCAAAGTAGTTCACCAGTACGCCGAAACCCAGCAGGCACGCGATGCCCCAGCGCCTGTGAGGCACCGACCCCGTACTTTTATTCGCTGGTCGCGGCTCTGGACTCATGGGAAGGTTTTTCGCGCAGCGGGCGCTTTACTGAGCTTGGTTTTGAACACGGGCCCCGGAAATATTCTTGGCGTGAAAAATCGCACGCGAAGGTTCGCGCGCGCATTTTACACGGATGGCACGCGCTTGCGGCCATTTCCGCGCTCACGCCCGCTCCCAGCTTCGCGACTGCCAATCTTGCAGGAAAGGGCCTGCGGGCGCGTCAACCTGATCGGAGAGCTCACCGAGTACGACGATGGCTCGCAGCGGAATATATCCGCGGAAGGCGCCGCCTCACGGCTAACAGATGGACCTTGAATTCACTATCAGAAGTATTGCTCTGTGCGCGATCTCCACTCACCGTTTAAGAAGAAAATATCCGCGAGCCGAACACGCCGTGACCTCAACTAAGAAATTTGGCTCCGGGGCCTGGACTCGAACCAGAATAGCCAGCTCCAAAGGCTGGTGTCCTACCAATTAGACGACCCCGGAGTAGTTGGAAACACTAGGTTTATATCATGCCGCAATCACGACCTGAGGGTCAATCGGGTCAAACTCAGCAATTTTCGCACCGAGATTGGGAATGTAATCAGGTGTCTGCCCAAGCTCGCTCTGCAGAAACTAAGGGCGACCAGCTTCTCGGTTCCACCCTTCAAATGCTTCTTGAAATCTCCATGATGTACGGCTTGACGTTGACCAACGTGTTGCATTGTTGGTCTTAGGTGAGCTGACCTTCCGGCGATAGGCATGCTTATTTGAAGCCGAGACGACTGGTCTCCTTTGGCGCTCCATTTGACCCGGAACATCCCCAAGAAATCTGCCACGCAAGCCCCATTTTTTCAATCGTTCCGTTCTGTCCTGTTCTTCAGGTCATGGGCCGCTCTAATCGTAGCGATGCCGAGGGTAGCAGGTGCGGGGCTCCGATGGCTTCACCCATGCCAGGCTTTTCTCCAGCAACGGCGGGAACCGCAGCGATCTGTTTGTTAGTCATCTCGGGCGTAAGAATATTGATTCTGTCCCTTGGAATTTCCAGCGGCACAAGTTCCGCGCCGCTGCGCTCTGCATCGGATCGTTTTGAAGACCCCAACCACGGCTTTCATGATGCTTCTCCTGTTTTTTAGATGCGTAGCTGGCAAGAAGGACCGATGCAAGAAGGGCTGAGTCAAGCCAGTCGCCGACGACCGCGAAATCGGCACAAAGCCGTTTCGCACCCGAGCAACATAGGTCAATTCGGTGCTCCGGTAGGATCTGATGAAATCGGAGCGCCGGCTGCCATCGACAGCGACACGACCGTTGCAGCAGACAGATCGGCCAACTCCTCCACGATGTAGGGGAACTTCCAGTTCAGCGAGTTTAACGCCCTACCGTTTTCACCCGATTGCCGGTACGCCTGCGTCAACCAAGACTGTGAGAGCAGTCAGCGTAGGGGGAGTATGAATCAGATTGGCAAGGCACGGAATTTAGAGCTAGGCGATCCGAGGCCCGAGCAGCCCGGGCCTCATCTACCTCAACCCGAGGAACCGACCCCGCAACCGCCCAGGCCAGAAATGCCTCCTGTAGGACCGGAGGAGCCGCGCCTCCCCCCTCCGGATCCTGATCCGTTGCCAATTCCCGTGCCCGGACCCACTGCTCCAGGATGGTCTGTCGCCAACATGTTGCAGGCAAGATGGACCGCTTTCGATTCCGCGCTAGCCTCCTCTAGGTGGACAACGAAGGTGGCGCAGTGGATCGCCGCAGCTTGCCTCCGGGAGGAGACAAACATTTCGCGGCTTGAGTGAACCTCAACAATTCAGCGTGAGTCATCCCGGCGGAGACGCGTCCACAACTCGGTTAGGTCGGGAGTGCCGTCTTGAGTGAATTTGTACAGGGATCGACCTCAGACCATGAATCTGAGTAACAGGCCTCGCCAATGCTGCAGGGACGTATCCGCCGCCTCGAGTGAACTCGGTTCGCGCGACTTGCCGCTTTCTGCTAAATTAATAAAGTACGTTGGCCCATGGAGAGGTGTCCGAGCGGTTTAAGGAGCACGCTTGGAAAGCGTGTGTAGGAGAAATCCTACCGTGGGTTCAAATCCCACCCTCTCCGCCATCTATTTATTTCCCTGTAAAAACGCATGAATTTACTCCTTGCCACGGTATCGCGGAGTTTCT
>Ga0209526_10000922_pt1 | contig 19409 bp, 14 predicted proteins | sample JacPinW_OM2H0_M1_FD_188566 | JGI IMG/M metagenome (GOLD analysis project Ga0209526, IMG submission 188566) | Forest soil microbial communities from Algoma, Ontario, Canada - Jack Pine, Ontario site 1_JW_OM2H0_M1 (SPAdes) (version 2) | ecosystem: Environmental > Terrestrial > Soil > Boreal... | reverse complement strand
GCACCTGACAACCGCACTGTAGCGCCGCGAGCAGTGCGCGCTCGGTAATAATTGCGGCCCGCGTTTCCGGGTCATCCAACTTGGACAAAAGATCGCCGGTCTCATTGTCCCCGAGCCGAGTTTCTACCGCGATGGCCCCTTGTCCCACAGCCGGCATGAATACTTCCGGCGCGAAAGTCTCCGAGATTCGCTGGCTCAATCCCAGGCGGTCCAGGCCCGCCTTGGCCAACACGATAGCGTCATACTCGCCGTCGCCCACTTTGCGCAGTCTGGTGTCTACATTGCCGCGCAGTTCGCGAATATCAAGGTCCGCGCGTAGATGTAGCAGTTGCGCTTGACGACGCAGGCTGCTGGTGCCCACACGCGCGCCCTGCCGCAAATTTTCCAGCGTCGAACCGGTCGGGGAAATCAGGCAATCGCGAATGTCGTCGCGCCGGCACACCGCAGGAAAGCTCAATCCCGGGGGCACCTCGGTAGGAATATCTTTGACACTGTGCACCGCAAGGTCGATCGACTCATCCAGCAGCGCATCTTCCAATTCCTTAATAAAAATTCCCTTACCGCCAATCTGTGCGAGCGGTGACTGCTGCATTTTGTCGCCGGAGGTTTTGATGATCACGATTTCCGCTTCGACTCCCGCGATCGCAAAAAGTTGCTTGCGCACGGACTCCGCCTGCCATTTCGCCAGCAGGCTTCCGCGTGTTCCGATGCGCAGGTGCTTCATTGTTTCTCCCGATTGGAAAGGAACAGATCGCGCAATGCTTCCACGTTCTGGATCTTGCGCCGCAATTCTCTTTCGCCGCGCAAGCGCTCCGCCGGTTCCAGCAATAATTTCTCCAGCAGCTCGCCCATCAACGTTTCCATCTGTTGGCGGTCTTGCGCGCTCAGATGTTTCATCGTCTCCATGCGCTCGTGCACGAAAGCCGTGCGCTGGTGCTGCAAACGCGCCCGCAACTCGTCGACCAGGCCCACCAACTCAACGCTCGCCTGCCAGGAAAGAAATTTGCCCACATGTTCGTCGACAATCGTTTCCGCCCGCGGAATTTCATTTTCTCGCATGGCTTTGCTTTGCTGCACAATTCCACCAAGATCGTCGAGGTTATAGAGATACACGTTGTAGATCTCAGCCGCTCCCGGTTCGATATTGCGTGGCAAACCGAGATCCATAATAAATAACGCGCGGTTGCCGCGCGCCGACATCGCGCGCTCCAGAATTGCGCGCCCCAGAATCGGCTCCTCCGCCGTGACCGACGAAACAATCACATCCGGACTTCTCAGCGCATCGCCCCATTCACCCCATGGCACCACTGTCCCGTGAAATTCGGCGGCCAGTTTCTCGGCGCGCTCCCGCGAACGGTTCATCATCAATAACTGTCCGATGCCGCGATCGCGCAATTGCAGCATCACTTGTTCGCTGATCGTTCCCGCTCCCAACACCAGCGCTGTGCGTTGACCCAATTTTCCGAAAATTCGTTCCGCCAATTTCACGCCCGCGGAGGCCACCGACGTCGGCCGTGTGCCCAACTCGGTTTCCGACCGTACTCGCTTCCCCACTTCCAGCGCGGCTTGAAACATACGATTTAAGACCGGCCCGGTCGCACCTTGCTCATATGCAAATTTATACGCCTCCCGAACTTGACCCAGAATTTCCGCTTCACCCAGCATCATCGAATCCAGCCCGGCGGAAACTCGAAATAAGTGGCGCACCGCCTGCTGGTCGTAATGGTGGTAAAGCGAGACGCTCAAAATATCGGGCTGTACCTTGTGAAACTCGCTTAGAAACGACGAAAGTCCCGCCGCGCTCTCATGCGAAGTCTCCGGCGGCACTCCATACACCTCGCTGCGATTACAGGTTGACAACACTAAAGTCTCTTCGAGGATACCTCGCGAACGCAGTTCGCTCGCCGCTCGCCGCGCCTGTTCCGCGGTGTACGACACACGTTCACGCACCTCCACCGACGCGGTGCGATGATTCAATCCGACGAGGACAATTTCCATCAGGCTCGCCACTTATTCAAGTTACTGCTCCTAGAAATATCTGTGGCTGTGCGATAAATACAAATTCACAACCGTAAAGCTCAGCACCACCACGAAAAAATTAAACACGCACAGTTTCGAAGCGCGTGCGCCGCGCCATGCTGTAGTGCGCGCCAGTTGGAAGTACAGCAAATAAAGAAACAGCACCACCAGCGTGATTACATATTTTGGATCGTAAAACCAATATTGACCAGTGAGCCGGTCTACCCAGATAAATCCCAGCACCGTGCCAATGGCGATGGAAATCACCCCTACCAGCACGCTGGAATGGCTCATGCGCTCCAGCAGTTCGAGCGACGGCAAGCGCCATACCACGCTGCTAAGCTTGTGGCTTCGCAACAATCGCTCTTCGGCGAGAAACATCACACTCAACACAAACGACAGAGCGAACGCCGCGTACGCCAGAATACTGAGCGTCACATGCAACGCGAAAACCACCCCATGCGCCACCGTCGGCGATAGCCGGGCCGCAGGAGCGAGGTGTGCCGTTAGAAAAAATCCCAGAATAAACGGAAGCGCAAACGCTCCGACCGAGCGTTGCTGGTGATAAAACTCGAGACCAAGGTAGGTCAGCGCCAGCAACCATCCGAATAACGACATTGATCCGTACAGGTCGTGGTACGGAACTGTGTGCAACCCGCGTGAGCGCTCCAGCAACGCAAAATAATGCGCCACCAGCCCAAGTCCTAACAGCGCTGACCCGCAGCTCCCCAGCACTGACCTACCAGTATTCAGAAACGCCAAGTAGAAACCGAAACTCAACGAGTACGCCGCAAGTGTCAGTATGAAATAGAGATGGCTCATTTTAGTTCTATTGCCAGCCGCACCGTTCCCACGTTATGTTCACGAAGCACGCAAAATGCCGGCGGGCCTATATCTTGAGTATAGCCCACGGGGACAACCACCTACATAGGAGTACCAGCAGTGATGCGCTGGATTTGCTATCCTCTGTAAAGAACCCCCTCAGTTAAATGGGTGATATGGCTCCTTTAAACACACGGACGCCCTTCGAACGCGACGCCATCGACCGCAAAGACCTCTTCCTGCGCGCTTGTCGCGGTGAAGCGCTGACTCGCGTCCCAGTTTGGATGATGCGTCAGGCCGGACGTTATCTACCGGAATATCGCGCCATCCGCGCCACACACCCTTTCTTAGAAGTTTGCAAGACTCCCGATCTGGCCGCCGAGGTCTCTTTGCAGCCATTTCGCATCCTGGGAGTCGATGCCATCATAGTTTTCTCGGATATATTGATTCCTGCCGAAGCCATGGGCATGCATCTCGAGCTCAATGACGCCGGCCCCAATCTGCCCGGTCCCATACGCAGCGCGGCCGATGTGGCTAACCTGCGCATCTTCGATCCTGAACGGGAAACCAAATTCCTGCCGGAAGCCATTCGCCGCATCGTAAAAAGCGCCGGCCCGGAAGTTCCAGTTCTGGGCTTTGCGGCTGCTCCTTGGACACTGGCCTGTTACATGGTCGAAGGGAAAACCAAGGAAGGTTTCTCGACCGTTAAGAGCTTTCTCTACCATGAGCCCGAGACCTTCCGTCAACTTCTGAGCAAAATCGCGCAGGCCACCATTCCCTATTTGAACGCGCAGCTCGACGCGGGCGCTTCCGCCGTTCAGTTGTTTGATACCTGGTGCGGAGAACTCAACCTCGAAGACTACGAAAATTTCGCGCTACCCGCAGTTCAACAGGTCATTGCAGGCATTTCCGGCAAAGCTCCGGTCATTTACTACACCAAGGCTTCCAATCACCTGATGTCAGCGGTAGCCCGCTCCGGAGCCACGGTACTGAGCGTCGATTGGCGCGTCGATCTCGCCGCCATCCGAAAAACTCTCAGCCCGAAAATCGCTCTGCAGGGCAACGTCGATCCCGCTATTTTGCTCGGGCCCACCAGCAAAATCCGCGAGGCTACACAAACTGCCCTTTCAGTATTGAACGGAGTAGGCCACATCCTGAATCTCGGTCACGGTATCTTTAAGCAGACGCCAGTAGAAAACGCGCGGCTTTTTATCGAGACCGGCCAGCAAGCGGTCGTCGGCTCAACGGCCAAAACGAATCAACCGACTTCCGCTGTGTATTCGCGTTGAGGAAATGACGTGACGCTCACCACTCCAAGCCTCCAACGCATGAGCGACGAACTCCGGGTAAATGAAGAATTTCTCGCCCGCTATAATCGCCCCGGGCCTCGTTACACCAGCTATCCGACTGCGCCCGTCTGGAATGACGCCTTCGGCCCCGACGATCTAACGTCCGTCCACGCCGAAGCCCAAAGCGCGCAGACACCCGTTTCGCTGTACATGCATCTTCCCTTCTGCGAAAGCTTGTGCCTTTTTTGTGCCTGCAACGTGATTATTCAGAAAGATAAGCGCGCCGCGATACCTTATCTCGATGTTCTGAAGCGCGAAATCGAACATGTTGCTCTAGGAGTTTCGCGCGACCGACCAGTGGTGCAATTCCATTGGGGCGGCGGCACACCTACCTATCTCACACCGCAGCAACTTGAGGATTTATTTGGATTCGCGCGCGAACATTTTAATTTTTCGCCCGACGCGGAAATCGGAATTGAGATCGATCCGCGAGTAACCACCCGCGAACATCTCGAAACTTTGCGTAGTTTGGGCTTTAACCGTCTCAGCATGGGCATCCAGGATTTTCATCCCGAGGTGCAGGCGGCCATTAACAGGATCCAACCGTTCGAATTGACCCGCGACTTACTGCTCACCGCGCGCCAGTTGCAGTTCGATAGCATCAACGTCGATCTAATTTACGGTTTGCCGTATCAATCGCCAGAACGTTTCAGCCACACCGTCGATCAGATCCTCGAGCTGCAACCCGACCGCATCGCCCTCTTCAGCTATGCCCATGTGCCCTGGCTCAAAAAACAACAAGGCGCCTTTGCCACTCATTTGCCCGAAGGCATGCAAAAATTCGAAATCTTCCGCTCCGGCCTCATGAAATTTATCGAAGCCGGCTACCTCTACATCGGCATGGACCATTTCGCCAAACCCGGCGACGAGCTGGCCGTTTCGCAACAGCAACGCACCTTGCACCGCAATTTTCAGGGCTACACCACCAAAGCCGGAGCCGATCTCTACGGCATGGGCGTCACCGCCATCAGCGCGTTTCAGAACGCCTACGCGCAAAATCATCGCGACCTACCAAGCTGGCAAAAAGCCGTGCAGGATCGCGGCATCGCCACCATGCGCGGCTATCGCCTTTCCGACGAGGACCGCTTGCGCCGCGCGGTCATCAATCGGCTGCTCTGCCACACGGTAATCGTGAAAGATGAAATTTCTCGTGAATTCGGCGTCGACTTCGATCAACACTTCGCCGCTGAGCTAAGCCAGCTTGAGGTCCCGCGCGGAGATGGCCTGGTCGTGCTCGACAATAAAGAAGTGCGCGCCACCTGGCTCGGCAGAATCTTTATCCGCAATCTAGCGATGCTTTTCGATCCGTATCTCGAAAAGCAGCACTTGAACGTCCTACCGCTATTTTCAAAAACTCTGTAGCATCAACCACCATGCGCTCATCATTACCGTGACCCCTCACGTCCCAACTTTGCTTGTCGGCGCGGGAATATCCGGCCTGGTGTGCGCCGACGCGTTGCGCAAGGCGGGCATTGACGCACACGTCGTCGAATCCAGTGCCACCCCCGGCGGTGTGATTCGCAGCGAACGTCGTGACGATTATTTCCTCGAATATGGCCCGCAAAGCTTTAACGCTACTTCCGCAGTGCTAAACCTATGCCGCGAATTGCACATCGACGATCGACTCCTCCAGGCGCCACCAAACGCCCCCCGTTACGTGCTCGTTAAAGGTACGCTGCGACCCGTTCCGCTCAGCCCGCCTGCATTCATCGCGTCATCTTTGTTCAGCCCGGTGACCAAACTGGCAGTACTGCGCGATATTCTCGGTCGTTCTACGCCGCCTCAAAGCGACGTATCCGTCGCCGCTTTCACCCGTCGCAAATTTTCACGTGAACTTCTCGATAAGCTTATAGGCCCGTTCGTCTCCGGTATTTATGCGGGCGATCCAGAGAAGCTAAGTCTGCGCAGCGCGTTTCCTCAGTTATACGAAGCGGAAAAATCCGCAGGCAGTATCATTCGAGGGTTATTGTTCTCTGCAAAAAAGCGCACCGCCTCTGCCGAAAAACCCACCTTGCAAACCTTTCGCGGAGGCAATCAAACGTTAATTCAAGCTCTGGCTGCGAATCTGGGATCCAATCTCCGTTGTGGCGTCACTGCGCAACGCATCCGCGTCACAACAATATCCCGCGAGGCTACGATTGACACTCCGACCTTTGAAGTAACCCTCCTAGCGAAGGGCCGGGAAGAACTTCTCACCACCAATCGCCTCATCATCGCCACGCCAGCTCAAGAGGCCGCCACGTTGCTGCGTGACCTTAATCCCCAATTCGAATCGGCGCTATTACCGATCGCGTACGCACCGGTTGCCGTAGTCTCGCTGGGCTACCTCAAGAGCGCAGTCCGTCACTCGCTCGCGGGTTTTGGTTTCCTTGTTCCGCGTTCCTCCGGACTAAAAATCTTGGGCACGGTTTGGAACTCCTCGCTGTTTCCCAACCGCGCTCCAGACGGGCACGTCTTGCTCACAAGTTTCGTGGGGGGCGCCACCGATCCCAGCGCCGTCTCGCTCCCTGAATCTGAAATTGTCTCCACCGTACATCGCGAACTGGCATCCGTACTTGGCATCTCAGAGCAGCCAACGTTTTCTCACGCTCACCTCTGGCAACGTGCCATACCGCAATATAATCTCGGACACGCCCGACAAGTACGTCAGCTGGACCAAATGCAGAGTAAATACCCATACATCCGGTTAATCGGCAATTATCTCTGCGGCCCCGCGATGGGCGCTTGTGTTGAACAAGCCTTGACCGTCGCCCAGGAAGCGATTAAAAAGGACCGCGCAACATGAGGAATACCCGCAATTGCACGCGCTCTCATGCAGTTAAAGCTCTCCGCCAGAATTATAGAATTATTTTCCGAAGCGCAGCCTCAAGCGCGTTTTTCTTCGCTCCGCTGCTTCTCGAAAGCGCCGTTTTTCTTCCGCAGTTTTTAACAGCAGCGGCCGCACCCTTTTAGGCTGCTTGGTATATTCGTCGATGGCCACAAACGTCACATAAGCGGTCGTAGTGTGCTTTCGCTGGCCGGTAAGAATTTGCTCCGAAAAAACTTCTACGCCTACTTCCATCGATGTGTTGAATACGCGATTCACCTGCGACTTCAGAATCACCAACTCACCAAGATTTACCGCGTTGCGAAAATCGATGTAGTCCACCGATGCCGTAACCACATAGCTGTTCGAATGGCGACTAGCAGCCATCGCCGCCGCCATATCCACCAGGTGCATTACCTGGCCGCCTAAAAGCTTCCCCAGCGTGTTCGTTTGCGCCGGAAGCACCACTTCCGCCATCTCCGACCGCGAAGCGCTCACCGGCTTCGGCTTCAGCTTCGAATTCTTTACCAGATTTATCGTTCTATTCTTCTCTCGCTTCATTCGTCCCCGCAGCCCCAATTTTGGAACCTCGCGTTCCCTCCGTATACTACGGTAGCCATCATGACAGACCAAAAGAAAACCCGCAGGCAGGTGCTGGAAGAATTTGTACAGAAGTCCCCGGCAGACGCCTTCTCGCGCTACGGACTCGCCATGGAATGTATGAGCACCGGCGACGCTCCGGCAGCTATTCACAATTTCGATCTGCTGCTCAAACAACACGCCGACTATATTCCGGCCTACTTGATGTACGGTCAGCTGCTGGTCCGCGAATCTCGGCATGGGGAAGCTAAGCAGATCCTTGCAACCGGTATTGCTGCCGCTGGCAAAAAGGGGGACCAGCATGCCGTGTCGGAAATGGAAACCTTGCTGTCCGAGATCAGCTGAACAGCCATTAGCATCACAAAGTAAGCTTTAACCACTCCCGACGGTGTACAAGTCCACACCTCATCAGCAGCCATTGACTCCCTCTGGTATCATCACCTATGGTGCTTGTGCGGCCAGATCGCATCCCGCTTTTCCCTCTTAACGTCGTCCTACTCCCCGGCGCTGAACTGCCTCTGCATATTTTCGAGCCGCGTTACCGGAGAATGGTCAATAAGTGCATGAGCGAGCGTTCCGAGTTTGGAATGTTACTTTCCATGCCCAACGGCGTAGCGCGAGTCGGTTGCACCGCCGAGATTATGGAAGTACTGACGCGGTATCCCGACGGCAGGATGGATATCGTATCCGTCGGGCGCATGCCTTTCCGCGCCGTCGAACTTTTCACCGATAATCCGCTGCTCGAAGGCCAGGTTGATTATCTGGAAGACCGCGAAGTTTCCAATCAGCCTCCCAAATCCGAGCTGATCGAACTTTACGAAACTTGCCATACCCTGATCTTCGGCGATTATCCAAAAAATCTTCCCGGCGACGCCGCGCTATCGTTTTCTTTTCAAATCGCCGCGGCCTTGCCCATGGATTTGATGTGGAAGCAGCAACTCCTGGAGCTTCGCACTGAAACAGAACGCCAGGAGCGATTAATAGGCTACCTTCGCGGCTGGGCCCCGCATCTACAGAAAGTAGAGTCTGTGCGCGCCCAATCGGCTGGGAATGGGCACGGACTGAATTGATCATGGTGGAAGAAGTATTCGCCACCCCGAGCCGAGCCGTTTTAAATCTTTGGAGCAGCAATCGTAACCTTATCCATTTTGGGGACCAATGACCACTAGCATATCGATGAAGTCTCACTCGCAACGAGCAAAGCCTCGTACTCTCGGCGAACTGAAGAGTATTCCCGATTTTGATGCCGGAAGTGTCTCGCGTTCCGTGAAAGATGAAATTCGCTCGAACCTTTTGCGCCTGATCGAACGCGGGGAGCCGCTCTTCCCCGGCATTCACGGCTATGAAGATACCGTTGTGCCGCAGATCGTCAACGCGCTGCTCTCCCGTCACAATTTCATTCTGCTGGGATTGCGCGGCCAGGCCAAAAGCCGCATTTTGCGCGGTCTGATCAATTTGTTGGACGCGGAAATTCCTGTCGTGGTCGGTTGCGAAATTAACGACGACCCGCTGAAACCCATCTGCCGCGCTTGCCGCGACAAAATCGCCGCTGAAGGCGATAACACGCCCATCGCCTGGATGCCGCGCGACAGCCGCTATGTCGAAAAGCTAGCCACACCAGACGTCACTATGGCCGATATCATCGGCGATGTTGATCCCATTCGCGCCGCTCGCGGCGGCCGCGATCTATCGGATGAGTTGACCATTCACTACGGTTTGCTTCCCCGCGCCAATCGCGGAATCTTTGGCATCAACGAACTGCCCGACCTAGCGGGTAAAATTCAGGTCGGTCTCTTCAACATCATGCAGGAAGGCGACATTCAGATCAAAGGCTACCCGCTGCGTTTGCCGCTCGATGTGCTGCTCGTATTCACTGCCAATCCTGAAGACTACACCGCCCGCGGAAAAATCATTACCCCGCTAAAGGATCGCATCGGCGCGGAAATTCGCACTCACTATCCTTCCAGCGTCAAGGAAGGCATGGTCATCACCGCACAAGAAGCTTGGGTCCGCCGCACGGCCGGCCGCGCCATCGAAGTGCCTGCTTACCTTCGCGAGACCGTAGAAGAAATCGCCTTCCAGGCCCGTGAAGACAAGCGCGTCGATCGCCGCTCGGGAGTAAGCCAACGCTTGCCCATCACCACGCTGGAAAGTGTAGTCAGCAGCGCCGAACAACGCGCCGCCCGCACCGGAGAAAATAGCTGCTACGCCAGCGTTGCAGATATTTACTCCGCGCTCCCCGCCATCACCGGCAAAATGGAGTTGGAATACGAAGGCGAATTGAAAGGCGCCGACACCATTGCGCGCGAATTGATTCGCACGGCAGTCGGCCGTGTTTTCACCAGGTACTTCGGTGAAACAAATTTTCAACCGGTGATTCAATGGTTCGAACTGGGCGGTGAGTTAAGACTTCCTGAGCTCGCTTCCACCGATGAACGCTACCGCCAACTATCTAAGATCCAGGGCCTCAGCGAACACGTTGGCCGTATCGGCGCGACGGATACTAAGAATCACGCTGCCGTAGCCGCAGCTTCGGAAATGATCCTGGAAGGCCTGTGGGCCCATCGCCGCATCGGCCGCAGCGAAGAGCGCGGTTACTACGCCGAAAAACAAAAACCGCAGGAACCTCGCGAAACTCCGTCGTCGCGTGGCCCGCGCCGCCAGTTCAATTAGCAGAAGCGCGCAACAAAAGTAGTTAGCCAGGGCCCGGGGAACATTATGAAAGTAATTCGCTACGGAAAATATGTTGGTGAACCGGCGGACGCCGTCGACCTCGATGAGCTCGTGAAGCGCATGGGCGACTTCTTTCTGCAGAGCGGTTTCGAATCCCAATTTTACGGCGTCTCGGAGATGGACAACCAGCGCTCCATGGAAGCGCTCCAGGAGGCCATCTTGCGAGCCCTGCAGGGAGGCGACTTGCTACCCGAAGACGCCATGAGTGAAGAGCTGCGCAAAATGCTGCAGAGCCCGCAAGCGCAGAACAGCCAGGCCGTCAAAGATTTGCTGGAAAAATTAATGGACCGCCTCGCGCAAGAGGGTTTCATCAATCCACAGCAACCTCCGCAAGTCACGCCGCCACACCAGAACACTGCGCGCGGCAGCCTCGGCCAGCCGCAGGAGCGCCAAACCGAAGCGCGCTTCGAAATCACCGACAAGACCATAGATTTTCTCGGTTTCAAAACACTGCAGGACTTGATGGGCTCCGTCGGTCGCAGCAGCTTTGGCCGCCACGACACCCGCGATCTATCCACTGGCGTCGAATCCGGCGGCGTCTCGCGCCCTTACGAATTCGGCGACACCTTAAATATGGACGTCAGCGAAACGCTCTTCAACGCCGTGCGCCGCGAAGGCGTCAAAGTACCCATTGAGATGACCTACTCGGACCTGATGGTCCATCAGTGCGAATATCACAGCTCATGCGCCACGGTGCTGCTCCTCGATTGCAGCCATAGCATGATTCTTTACGGCGAAGATCGCTTCACGCCTGCCAAGCGCGTGGCCATGGCCCTGTCGCACTTGATTCGCACGCAGTACCCAGGAGACACGCTCAGCCTGGTCCTGTTCCACGACAGCGCCGAGGAAGTGCCGCTCGGCGAACTCGCCCGCGTTCAGGTCGGCCCCTACTACACCAACACCCGCGAAGGTCTGCGCATGGCGCAACGCATTTTGCTCCGCCAGAAGAAAGACATGCGCCAGATAATAATGATTACTGATGGAAAGCCCTCGGCACTCACTCTCGAAGACGGCCGCATTTACAAAAACGCTTTTGGCCTCGATCCCTTCGTAGTCGGCCAGACGCTCGAAGAAGTAAATAAGTGCAAACGCGCCGGTATCCTAATCAACACCTTCATGCTGGCGACCGATTACAGCCTGGTGCACTTCGTGCAAAAAATCACCGAAATGTGCCGTGGCAAAGCCTATTTCACTACGCCCTATACGCTTGGCCAGTACCTCCTGATGGACTACATGCAACGCAAAACCAAGCAAATCCACTAATCCCCGCGCGTCGCGCCCGCGAGACTTGCGATAAACTATCCGCATGGGAATCTTGCAGCGGGTTTCACGCTGGGTGGGTTCAAGCGAAAAAATGACCACTATTGTTGCCGGCCAAACAGCGCCGGATTTTTCACTGAAATCGATCGACGGAACAGAATATTCGCTGGCAAAGATTTTAAAACGGGGCCCGGTTTTCGCTTCGTTCTTTAAAGTCTCCTGCCCGGTTTGCCAGTTCGCGTTCCCGTTTTTGGATCGCCTCTACAAACGCTACGGCGGCAAAGAGGTCACCTTCATCGGAATTTCTCAGGACAATGCGCGCGCCACCAAGGAATTCGCCGACGAGTACGGAGTCACCTTTCCGATGGTCCTGGACACCGAAGGCTATCCCGCTTCGAACGCATACGGTTTGACTAATGTGCCCACCAGCTTTCTGATCGACACTGACGGCTCCGTAAAAATCGCAAGTATGGGTTTTAATAAGAAAGATCTGGAAACCATCGCCGCGGAACTTTCCCAGCGGCATAAAATCCCGCTCTCCACGCTTTTCCGCCCAGACGAGTCTGTCCCTGCCAACCGACCTGGTTGAGGATCGAAAAACTAGGTTCGGTCGAACCTATCAAAATAAAGAGCTCCACTGCTGCGCTCAGTCTTTAGTTACCGCAGGCGATTAGGGAATTATTTCCACTACTTCCTTCTCCAGCCATTTCTTCTTGTGCTTCGGGGGGCGCTTCCTCTTATCTTCAATCACGCGCGTATTCGCCGGAACGATGCCCGACTTCCGCGCCACGCGACGCGCTTCCGTCCCCTTCTCAAATTTCTTCTTCTCCGTCTTTCTCATCTGCCCCGCCCCGCAACAAACATCATATTCCCTTGCGTTTCCTGCTCGTCGCTTCGTAAGCTCTTGCCGGACGATTCTACGATCCCGGAGCCCATGTGAAAACCAGTTTAAAATTTCCAATCCTCGTTGGCGTATTTGTTCTAAGCACGCTTCTCGCCGCCAGCTCGCGGCCGCAGTCGGAGCCGGCGCGATCGACGGCGGAGAAATCCATTTCTGCGTCGCCTGTTGCCATCCTGGCAGGCCGCCTCATTGACGTGCGCACCGGCCACGTAACTACCAACGCATATATCGTCGTCGAAAAGGATCGCATAGCGCGCATCGTCGCCGCCGCCCCGGCCGGCACGAAACTCATCGACCTCTCTAAATACACCGTCGTTCCCGGACTGATTGATTGCCACTCGCACTTGCTCGGCAATCCCAAGGATCAATCTGCCATGTCTGGACTGCGTATGTCCGCGGGGCAAGCGGCCATCTGGGGCGTGCACAACGTAACGATCTGGCTCGATCATGGCTTCACTGCGCTGCGCGATGCGGGCGAGTCCGACATCGGATATGGCCAACTGGCCCTGCGCAACAGCATTGAACGAGGACTGATCCGCGGCCCGCGCATCGTGTCCGCTGGCAACTTCATCTCGCTCAACGGCGGTCATGGCGATGCCGATTTGCTCGCGCCCGACAAATCTCTGCCACGCGCTCCAAATATCGCCGATACCGTCGACCAAGTGAGCGTCGCCGTGCGTCGCGACATTAAATACGGCTCCGACTGGATCAAGCTCATGGCCAGCGGCGGCGTCATGGATCCCATCAGCGATTACACCGTGCAGGAATTAAGCCAGGAACAAATGGCCAAGGCCGTCGAGATTGCTCATCGCGCTGGAAAAAAAGTTATGGCTCACGCCGAAGGTTCCGAAGGCATCAAGGCCGCCGTTCGCGCCGGCGTTGATTCCATCGAACACGGCACCGTGCTCGACGAAGAAGGCGCGAAGCTCATGGAGCAACACGGTACCTGGCTCGTCCCCACGCTGTTTTGCTTTCAACACGACATGGAGACCGGCCTGTCGCAGGGCCGCGATCCCGCTAGCTTTGCAAAAGGCGTCGCCATCATCAAGGAGCAAGGCCCGGCCTTTAAGCGCGCGCTCGATCATCATCTAAAAATCGCCTATGGCCTGGATGACGACCCCGATTTTGTTTCCAAAGAATTTGGCGCCCTGGTTCGCGGAGGAATGACTCCCATGGAGGCCTTGAAAGCCGCAACCATCAATGGCGCGGAATTAATGGGTCGTTCCAAAGACATCGGCTCCATCGAACCCGGAAAATACGCGGACATCGTTGCCGTGGATGGCGATCCGCTTTCCGACATCACCGTAATGGAAAAAGTTACCTTCGTAATGAAAGGCGGAGAAGTCTACAAGGCCGTCGCCCAGTAGTTTGGTCAGAATTAATTTTAGAAATTAAACGACATCTGCAGATCGATTTTCCGGTTGGCCGCTGCGCCGCCACCGCCACCGCCGCCTGGTCCCCCGGGGCCAAACCCGGTCACTATTCCATTAGATTGTCCAAATAACGGCGAGCCCAAATTGCCAATGGGCGTAGCGAGGTTCACATTATTAAAAATATTGCGCGCGGCCACGCTAAAGGTAAGGCTGTAGCGATGATTCGTCGCGCCCGCATCGGGTCCGCCTCCGCCGCGACCGCCGAATCCGCCGCCACCGCCACCGCGACCACCTGGGCCGCCGGGTCCGCGTCCAAACGTTCCTCCCGCGCCACCAGGACCACCGGCCAGAGTATTTGTGGCTTCCGTCTTTTTCCCGAATCCAAAACTCTTGCTCAATCGCAAATTCATCGAAAACCGCCCCGGCCCGGTCAGATAATTAATCGGAACCCGCGGATCTGCAGGTTGCGGACCTACATCGAAAGATCCGAAGCGGTTGGTCACCACGTTAGCGGGAATCGAATTCGGGGTTGCAAATGACGGCCGGTCGTTAAAAATAGAATCGGCATTCAAGTCTTGCCCGGTGGTAACGTTGTAGGGTGTGCCGGAGCTGGCCATCATAAAGGGGCTTAATCGGAAAGCATACGGCAGCCCGATCGTTCCGCCGAAAAAGAAACGATGCCGGATATCAAAAGCCGATCGCCCGTAATCGAGGCTGACATTGTTGTTGATAGATGGAAAGCTCCCAGCACCGGAGCCGGTATCGCTGTTGGCATAATTCAGCGTGTAGTAGCCGAACAGCGAAAGTTTCGCGCCGATTCGCACACTGCTATTCACAATCAACTGATTCTGCTTAAAAATGCCCTCCGATTGGTACTGGTAGATATTGTCCGGCGATCCCAGCGGTCGCGGTGCGGTGGCCGCATTGCACGGTAATGCGGCGCATAACGGAGCATTAATATTTTCCGTGAAGAATTCATGCACACCTCGGGAATTCAGATACGTCACAGCCAGGTTGGCGTTCTTGGTGAGCTGCCGCTCTACGCTGATTCCCGTTTGCATGATGTAAGGGGTTCTTAAGTTTGGATTGCTGCGATATATCGTCGGAGCAGTCGCGCTCGCGGGCAGCACGCTCGGATCGGGAATGTTGCTGAGAAAGAATTCTGGATTCGTCACCACGAACTGCTGTTGCGTCAGGCCATTCAGCCTCTCCTGCTGCAGCACCAGATCATAAGTGAAACGCTCGTAGAAAATTCCGTAGCCGGCGCGCAGCACAATTTTTGGCGCGCTGTTTTTTGCGCCCGCGCCCAAGCCCCACGCGAACCCGAATCGCGGCGCCAGGTCGGCATGATCGCCAACGTTATTTTGGCTCTCAAATCGCAAACCGTAGCTCAGCGTCATATTCGGCCGCAAATGAAAGTCGTCCTGAACATAAAGCCCAGCATCGAAATAGGTGACATCCGCGCTGGCGCTACCCGCGGTCACAGAGTATTGGCTCGCCCCACCGCCCATGGCCACAATTTGCGGGAATCTAAGTCCAGCGGCCAATCCCTGTTCCATAATTTGGTACGCCTGCAGGCCGCTGATAAACGGGCAAGTCGCGGGCGTGGCGTTAGCCGGGCAAGCGGGATTTTGCCGCGAACCAAATGTAAAGTTGCCGTTGAAATTCGATGTCGCCACGTTCGCGTCGCGGTTAGCGCGTAGTCGCACTCCAAATTTTAGAAAATGTTTACCCAGCGCCATCGACGTGTAGTTTTGAAATTCATAGCGGTCCAGCACGTCCTGCAACCTTCCCTGCGGACTGCCCCCATCTGTAAACGCCGCTTGCACGTTTACTGTCGGCGCGGCGCTGAGGGGAGCCTGGTCGCTCGTCTCGCGGATGAACTGAAAGCGCGTCTCGTTAATTATCTTGGGGCTCAAAATCTGCGTGTCGCTTACTTGCAGAGTTTGCTCGGTTTCCAGGCTGTTGTACCCGGTAGCGGGCAGATTGAACAGCCCGATGCCATTGTTGTCCTGGCGATTGTGCTCATACTGATAGCGCACCGTCAGCGTGTTGTTTTTACTGATCTGGTAGTCGAATCGCGGCCCCAAATTCGTGCGCACCCGGGGATTGGCAACCGCATCGCTGAAATTAATAGTATTGAAGTTGGGGTCAAGAATTTTTGCGCTCACAATGGAGAGGTCATTGATGTCCCGCCGCTCGAAGTTAAAGAAAAACGACGCCTTCTTGGTCAATGGTCCCCCGATGCTGCCGCTGAATTGCGTGGACTCGTAACCCGGTGGCTGCATACCCGGCGGAATCACTTCGAACGGGTTACGTGAATTGAATCCCGCGGCGTTTCCCGTCAGAAATAACTGCCCATGAAATTTGTCCGTGCCCGGTTTGGTAAAAATCTCGATTCGCCCGTAGCCCAGTTTGTCGTACTCCGCGGAAAACGGATTCTGGTTAATTCGAATTTCCCGAATAGAAGCCTTGGGCGGCAGCTGCCCACCCGTAAATCCATCGATATAAATTTGTCCGCCATTAGGCCCCGCGGACGGCCCCGCCAGAGCTTGGAGTTCTTGCTGCAATTCGTCTGGATCATCTGAAAGCGCTTCCAGATCTTTATCTTTTAAAATAATGGCGCCCGCGTTGTTTTCAGGGTTCACATCCAGTTGCGTCGGAGAATCCTCGACATGTATCTCCAATTTTTGCTCTTCGAGCGACAAGGCAATCTTCAGCGTTTGGACCTGCCCCGGTTTTACCGCAATATTCGGCGCCGTGAATAAGCCGAACCCTTCCGCTACGACTTTTACCGAGTACGTTCCCGGCGCCAGGCCCGTGACTTCATAAAATCCGTCCTTATTTGTAACCGCGTCCAGCGAACTCCCATTTGGTGCGGTCAGTAGCACCGCCGCGCCGCTAACCGAAGCATTCGAAGGATCGGTCACTTGCCCCCGTAGCGTTCCGGTCGCTGGCAGCTGCGCCCCGGCGCTAAAGTTCACACCCAGAGTCACTGCCAAAAAAAATAAAATGGCTATGTATAAAACCCGAACTTTCATTAACTCTCCACAAATTAATTGCCGCAGGTGAGTCTGTGTATGGTGCGCTCTAAGGTGTTCCTGCTTCTCCGCCGGGCGCCCCGCTCAGGCTCCAGGGCGAGAGAATCGACGATGCCCCGCCATTTGGCGAGCCTTGCAAAATTGGCTCAACCCCGGCCAGCAGCGTGATGGCCGTCACCGCATTGCCGCCCCCTTCAGTGCCCACCAGCATCACCGCGTCGCCCTTCTGTAGATCCGCAATTGTGGAAGCCGGCATACGGCTGATCATTTGCTGCAAATCCATGGCGCCCCCGCCGCTGGGTCCGCCCGGTCCAGCGCCCCTGGCTCTCCCGCGTCCGCCAAAATCTCTCTGACGTCCGTCCTCGGCGGCAGATGCCGGTGTTTGTCCCGAACCCGCAGCTGGTTCTCCCGCCGTCGGAGCAGCAGTTCCTGACGCGGTTCCGGACCTTGGGGCAGCCGTTTGACCGGAACCCGCTTGATCTCCATTCGCACCGCCATTCGCGCCGCCGGATCCATGCAATCGTTGCGCGATGCGTTGCGCCATCGGCGTGGGCAATTTACGAAGCTGCGACTCAGAAGTAATTCTCACCGCAACGTTTTTCTTCGTGGCCAGGTCCTGTACCGTGATAGTTCCCTGCGCGCTATCCAGCGATGAAATCGTTCCAGAAATATTTCGGAAGCTGCCGGACACGATCTCCTGCGCCGTTAGTTCGCTGCCATCCGAGTTTTTCTCGCCTCGCGCTCGCAATTGATCGCCGGGCCTGATTTCTCCCAGGGGCGCCGGCTTGGCGTCGTCAAACTTGACGGAGCCCGGTGCGTAGCGCCGCAGGACGGTGTCTTTCGTTACCTGCACCGCGACCGTTTTCTTTTCTCGTAACGACGGCGTGGTAATACTGATTAGCCCCCCCGCCGCATCCACATGATTTACCAATCCCCCGACACCGGATTTTTGCCATTCGTCTCGCTCGCGGCTTTGTTTTTCCGCGATGTCCGCCTTCTTCATCGCAATAATGGAAGTCGCCGAGAACGTTTTATTATCGTCTGCGGCCTTGCCCCGCACCAGAATGCGGTCCCCTACTTGAAGATCTGTCAGTACAATGGTCTGAGCATCCTTCAAATCTTTTTGACCAGGGGTGATGCGGACGATTTTTGTGGAGTCCCGAACGTCTACCTTCATTTCAACGCCCGCATCGCTGGTCAATACCAGACTATTCCCCGAAATCGATTTAATAGTTCCCAGCGCCGGCGGTGATTTTGTCGTTCCCTGATTATCTTGTGGTGGCTCTTGTGCCGCCGCTTCCACTGCCATCAAGCCGCCATTATTCCACGTCCCCACTGCCATCGTCGCAGCCACGACACACAAACGCAGCAACTCAAGGTATCTTGCGCGCTTTAGGAAAATGTACTGTTCTGGGGACTTCATGATCCTTCCTCGATTCGCATTCCGCGCGAAAGCACACGTATACGTTTTACCGATTAGACGTCTCACTCGCCCAAAATCGTTTCAAGCTCCCCAATATCGCGGAAAACTTTTTTGGTGGCGCAGGGATATTCCTATCTTCTGCTAATCCCACGTTTTTCGTATGATCTATTACTGCCGATCTTGCGGTCGAAACTACTTATGTTTGCTGGAGATCGATGCCCATCAACTTTAGCTCTATTCTTGCCGGGAGGCGCGTTGGTAAGGTGCGGAGTTCATGAGCGAGCCCCGCGCATAGAAGCTTGAGTTGCTCGCGCTTCAGAATCGCCTGTCTTTAGGGGGATGGTCACTTCGATCAACGTCCCCGGGTCTGCATTTTTCAATCGTAACTCGCCGCCAAACTCTTTAGCGCGCTGGCGCATCCCGCCAAGTCCAATCCCCACGCTCCCTGGGCGCAACTCCACAATATGTCCGGCGATACCTTTTCCAAAATCGCGCACGCTCACCGCCACTTGATGGTCGTTTTTCGTCAAGGTGATGCAAGCCTTCATCGCTCCCGAATGCCGAAAAACATTTGTCAGCGCTTCCTGCACAATACGAAAAACGGTGGTCTCGACTTCCGGCGCCAGTCGTGGAAATTCCGGCGGGTCCACATCGAAAACGGTCTCAATTCCGCTCCGTTCCGTTAATCCATCCAGATACCACCGCAACGCCGATTGCAACCCAATCTCATCCAGCAACGGCGGGTGCAGCAGATGCGAAATGCTGCGCACTTGCTGCATCACCCGTTCCAGTAATCCGCTCGCTTGCAACGACGCTTGATTTTTCGCCTCTACGGACTGGTGTCCCATATGGATTCCGTCCACCAGCATTTTTGCTGCGCTCAGCTCTTGCCCAAGCCCATCATGCAGATCGCGCGCGATGCGCCGTCGTTCTTCGTCCTGCGTGCTCAGCAGTCTTCCCGAAAGCCCGCGCAACTCCGTGTTCAAGAGTTCCAGTTGTTGGGCGTTGCGATGCAACTCCGCGAACACGCTTACTTTCGCGCGCAGCACGTCCGGCACCACGGGCACGGACAAATAATCTAC
>Ga0209526_10000920_pt1 | contig 19414 bp, 17 predicted proteins | sample JacPinW_OM2H0_M1_FD_188566 | JGI IMG/M metagenome (GOLD analysis project Ga0209526, IMG submission 188566) | Forest soil microbial communities from Algoma, Ontario, Canada - Jack Pine, Ontario site 1_JW_OM2H0_M1 (SPAdes) (version 2) | ecosystem: Environmental > Terrestrial > Soil > Boreal... | reverse complement strand
ACTTCCCCTCGGCCGCATACCGCTCCCGGCACTTCGCCAGGCCCCAGTTCCACCCGAACCGCGCCGCCCCCGCATGCGAGCACAGCATGCGCTCCTGCGCCGGCGTGGGGTCAAGGGCGAACCGGTACGCCTGGACAATCCTCACCCCGCCACCCCCGCCCCGGCCCGGCACCCAACCAGCTCATACACCCACCATGCCAGGAACATCTGACATTCCCAGCGCCCGCACAAACCCAGAGCGCCCCGCCGCCGACCCGCCGCACACTGCACACCCAAGCCAGCCAGAGCGCACCGTCGCTTACCGAACAGCCAACAGTTGACAGCCCCCTCATGCCGCTCCCCCGCTGTCGGCACAACCACGCTAACGCGGTGATCGCCGGGCGACCGGACCCGGGGACCCCGGAGCCCTGAAATGCGTGAACGGGCTAATCGGACGGCCTCCAACTCCCCACCGTCCCGGGCCGGGGGTTCTTCAGCCGTCAGCCACCACGGCGGCGAGGTGCTGGCGGTACAGCACCAAGAGACGCCACAGCTCGGCTCGGGAGGCATCCGGCGTGGCGTTGGCGGTCGCGGCGAGGAAAATGCGGGCGAGCGCGGCAACGTCCTCCAGGGCCCGCTCAGATGCCGCAGTGGTCATCCTGGTCCCGTTCAGCGCGCAGTTTGACCACAAGCTGGTCAAGGTCCTGGCCGACGATGGCCTCAACCGCGGTCACGGTCGGCCGCCTCGTCGCGGTCCAGCAGAAGTAGCCTCGCGCAGCTGCCAGTCCGGCCCGAATTCATCGCGCACGTCAGCGACGGTGACCGGCGCCCGTGCGCCTGAGACGCCAGTCATGTCGAGCTAGACCCGGCCGACAGCACGCGGGCGATAACACCGGCCGCCTCACTGACCTCGGCAACCGGCGCGACCTTCTCCCCCCACGACCACCAGTACCAGTCCTCGCCGACGATGACCGTCTCACTTAACGCTGTCGCCTGCGGGTTGGTGATCGCTAACGACGGGACGTGACCTTGCGGGACGGCAAGCCGGGTCTCGAACCCGCGGGCAGTGAGCTCGGAGGCGAGCTTCTCCAGGGATGTGACTTCTGATTCGCGTGCGTCGTCGTACACCATGGCGACCACTGTGGAGTGCCAGGCGGTTACGGTGGAGGTGTTGACGAGACGCGGTCAACGGCAGTCAACCGGCCCCGGTCATCACGCGATTGGTGTACGCGGATGGACTTCGCGCAGGCATTGCGCGCTTCCATGGACGAGCGCGGCATGAGCGGGAACGCCCTCGCTCACCGGGTGCATTGCGACAAGGCGCTCATCTCCCGGTTCGTCAACGGCAAGCAGGCGCCGTCCGCGAAGCTGGCCCGGCTGATTGATGAGGCGTTAGGCGCGGGCGGGGAGCTGGCCGAGCTCACGGCGCCACCTCACCCGCTCGGAGCAGCACCGGACGGGACCTTCACGCCCGACGACGAAGACCGGCTCCTCGCCGCCGCCCGTTCCCCGTCCCGGATCGGGACCGCCACCGTAGAGTCGCTGGCGGTCATCCTGGCCGCACAGCGAAACCTGGAGGATCAGGTCGGGTCCGCAGCCGTACGGGAACCGGTGCGGGCACAGATCGCGGCCGTGGGAAACCTGGTGACCGGCGCGCGGGGCACCATCCGGCCCGCGCTGACAGACGTGGCCGCACAATGGGCCGAGTTCGCCGGCTGGCTCGCTATCAGCACTGGCCAGCCAGCCGAAGCGAGGCGGATGTATGACCGCGCCGCCGAGTGGGCGGCTGAGGCAGGCAACACCACCATGGCCGCAACCATCTTGTCGTTCAGGGGGCACTTGGCGTTCCTGCTCGGCCAGTTCGGCGCGACGATCGGCCTGTCCCGCGCCGCGCAGCGCGACCCTGCAATCTGGGCTGGGCAGCGTGCCTATGATGCGCACCAAGAAGCCCGCGGCCTCGCAGTGACTGGCGAGAGAAACGCCGCTGTCCGCAAGCTCGGGGAGGCGGCCGGGCTCGTGGCGCTCACGGAGGAGCAGGGCGGCCAGCCGCCGCCGTGGATCTACTACTACACACCGTCGTTCTACGCCCTTGAGCGCGGCTGGGCCTATCTCTACCTCAGCCGCCGCGACCCGGCGGCGAATGACCAGGCAATCCGCTACCTGACTGAGGGCCTCGCGGGGCTCGACGAGGGAACTCGCCGTTCGGAGTGGGCCGCCGAGCATCGCCGTCACCTAGTGAACGCCTACGCCCAGGCAGGCGCACCCGACCGGGCGGCGGCCGAGGCAATGGAGGTGGTGCGCGTTGCCCGCTCGGCCGGCTCGGCGAGTCTGCTCGGCGCGGTCCGCAGGCAGCACGCCCGGCTTGCTGCCCGATGGCCGGACGATCCGGATGTGGCGCTGCTCGGGGAAGCACTGCGCTGAGCCGCGCTTACACCAACGTAGCTGCCCCGACGCCGCCAGCCACCCGAACTCATCGCGCACGTCAGTGACGGTGATCGGCGCTGGCGCGCCTGGGACGCCACGGCCTGTGTCCCTTCCATGATCACGGAAGATTCCCGTCATATACGACCACCAGTCTTCCGTGATCATGGAAGGGTCACGCTAACGCAGAACGATTCTTTCCGCATTAGGTTCTAGCGTTCCCTGTATGAGGGGAGGCAGGGACATGGCGGATAAAATCCTTGGCCCGCGGGCGCTCAACCGCGCCACGCTGGCCCGCCAGTTGCTGCTGCGCCGGGCCGAGATGACGGCCGCGGAGGCCATCGAACACCTGGTCGGGATGCAGGCCCAGGCGCCCGAGGCGCCCTACGTGGGCCTCTGGACACGGCTGAACGGGTTCCAGGCCACGGAACTGGCCGAGCTGATCTCAAGCCGGCGTGCTGTGCGCCTGCCGCTGATGCGCGCGACCGTGCACCTGGTGACCGCCCGTGACTGCGCGGCGCTGCGGCCGTGGGTCCAGGTCGTCCTGGAGCGCAGTTTCTCCGGTCAGGCCTTCGCCCGCAACCTCGCCGGCCTGGACATGGCGGCGGTCAAGGCGGCCGGGCACGCGCTGCTGGACGAGCGGCCGCGCACCCGAGCCGAAATCGGCCGGCTGCTGGCCACCCAGTGGCCCGATCGAGACCCTACGTCCCTGGCCCACGCGATCACGTACCTCGTGCCGGCGGTGCAGGTACCGCCGCGCGCCGTCTGGGGTACCGGCGGCCCGGCCGCTATGGCCCCGGCTGAATCCTGGATCGGCCGCCCGCTCGACCGTGACGTACCACCAGATGACCTGGTCCTGCGCTACCTCGCCGCCTACGGCCCGGCCACCGTCATGGACGTGCAGACCTGGTCCGGCCTGACCCGGCTCAGCGAGGTGACCGAGCGACTCCGGCCCCGCCTGCGGACATTCCGAACGGAGCAGGGCAGCGAGGTCTACGACCTGCCCGAAGCGCCGCGGCCCGACCCTGACACCCCGGCGCCGCCGCGCTTCCTGCCCGCGTATGACAACGTCCTGCTCTCGCTCGCGGATCGGGCGCGCCTCATCCCGGATGGCCGTCCGGTCCCGCTCCCCCCAGGCCACGGCGCGCGCTCCGGCACGCTGCTGGTCGACGGCCTGTTCCGCGGAACCTGGAAAATCACCCGCCACCAGGACAACGCGACGGTATACGTGGAACCCTTCATGCCGCTGCCAGACGAGGGCGGGATCATCGAAGAAGCACGGCGCCTGCTGGATTTCGCCGCGTCCGATGCTCCTCACCATGACGTGCGCATCTCCGCTCAGTTATCTCTTCGCGGTAGCGATCACCCGGCCTGACACAGGCACCTTCTGAACGATCATCGCAGCGTGACGGTCCGCACGAAGCTGGCGGCGTCCAGCCCGGGGACTTGCCCACCCGGCAGGCCGGCGTGCCCGCGCAGGCCGGCGCCCGGCTGGCCGGCGCCTGGCTGGCCGGCGCCTGGCGGGCGTGCTAGGCCGTCGCAGCCTGGTGCGGAGCATGGATCGTCACCCATTTTCATCACTTTTAGTCATCACGCAACTACGTAATGACATATCTGGGCGCCCTGCTGGCTCATCTCATCACTTTGAGTGAGGTCATTTACCCCTAACGAATCAGAGACCCGATCACTCTTTCTCCTAATCTGTGGAAATACGCACCGGAGAGTAAACACATAAAGGACTCGCCAGTACGCGGAGGACACCCAAGACCAGGAGAGGAGGCACACATGTACGGAAAGATCGCCGCTCTACCCGCGACAGGCGCGGGAGCTGCCGTGGCCGGCCCAGCCAGCGTTCTGGGACTCATCCTGATCGCCCTGACCCTGGTTTTCGCGGGGACCGCAATTATGGGACTGCTGCCAAGACTGCGTCGCAACCACTGATTGACCGACAGAACAAGGGGGGTGGGTATCGTGAGCACAACCGTGTTGATTCCCGCGCACAACGAAGCCGAATGGATCGGCAGGATAGTCGCGAATCTTGCGAAGCAGACGAGCCCGCCCTCCCGCATTATTGTGGCCGCCAATGGATGCTCTGACGACACGGCCCAGATAGCTGCGGCGGCCGGCGCGGAGGTCTTCGAAACTCCCCAGGATCCGCATCGCAAGGCGGGCGCGCTCAACAAGGCGCTCAACCGCATCCTGCCTACCATGGCCGACGATGACTTCGTGTTCATCCAGGACGCTGACACGCTGCCTGTTCCGCGCTGGCTCGAGGTGGCCCAGCAATGGGCGGACAAGAATCCGCTGGCCGTCGTCAGCGGGCGCTACGCCACCGCGCCGACGGGCTGGAGCATGCTCAAGATCGTGCAAGAAAATGAGTTCACCCGCGACGGCCGCAGCATTGACCGGCGGAACAGCCTGACCAGGATCGTCGTGGGCACCTCAGCACTCTTCCGGGTCAGCATCCTCCGGGAGATCATCGCCGCCCGGGTCAGCGGGAGACTACCAGGCCCCAGGTCAGCCGATGTGTTCAGCGTCCGGTCCATCACCGAGGACTACGAGTTGACACTCGCGCTGAAGACACTGGGGTTCCAGACCGTGTCCCCGCCCGAGTGCGACGCGGTAACCGACGTTATGGACACGGTTCCGGCTCTCTGGACCCAGCGCATCCGCTGGCAGCGCGGCGCGTTCACGGATCTGCGGACCTACGGGCTGAACAAGGTCACGTTCTGGTATTACGCGGCACAATTGCTCGGATTGCTGGGAATGCTGACGGTTTGCATGATTATCGCCCAGGTCGTACTGGTAGTGCTTATGGTCGGACACTGGGCCCCGGCTGCTGTGTGGATTGAAACGCTACCCCTGTTCATTGCCTACAGGATACTTACGGTCCAGCGCACAGGCTGGAAGGGAATGCTGGTAGCAGCGCTTATGGTGCCAGAGACCGTGTATGACTTCTTCCGCTACGGTGTCTATGTGGCGGCTGTGTGTAATGTGGTCACCAGGAGGGCAACCCGGTGGGCTTGACCAAGAAAATCGAAATCGTCACAGGTATTGTCCTGGGGGGCGTCGCGCTGGCCGCAATCGGCGTAACGGTCGGCCCGGTGCTGCACAGGCTCGGCGTACACCATGTCCACGCTGCCACCGACAGCAACGCTACCGCCGCGAAATTCAACGTCCCGGCTTGGGATTACCCGGCATCGTCCAAGGCGGCCACTTCCTCTGCGCATCCGCGTGAGATCCCGGTACTCGCCTACCACCAACTGGACAATGGATGCGCCGCCACGGCACTCATGTGCGGCCGCACGGGGGCAGGGGTGGAGATCCTGAGCGAGCGCCAGTTCTACGACCAGATGTCGTACCTGCACTCACAGGGCTACCGCACGATCACCGACACTCAATACGTCCTCTGGGCTACGCACAAGGCGGTGGCCCTGCCGGCCAAGCCGATCCTGCTCACGGTCGATGACGGAATTAACAATTTCTACGCCCCGGCCACGGCGGTCCTGCGGCACTTCGGGTACAACATGGTGTCGATGGTCGTCAGCGGCTTCGCCAGCGGCGCGCAACAGGGGGTGCGGCCCTACGGCGGCTGGGATGCCTCGTGGACCCAGCTACGGACCCTCAACCCGGCCATCTGGGGAATCGCGTTCCATGCGGGAGCGCAGGGCCACCTTCTCTTCACCGGGGCGTGCCAGTACTTCTACCCTTGCCAGCGCGCGAGCGAAAGTGCCGCGGTTTACCAGGCACGCGTCTCGGCCGACGTCCTCGGCGGCACGGCCCTGCTGAAGCAGGAGATCCCCTCCGCTGACACGGAGATCTGGACGGTGCCCTGGAATGACCTCGCGCAGACCTTGAATCAGCCTCAGTCCGGGGCCGAGCCGAAGCTCTGGCTGCAGCGATTCGCGCAGAGCCAGTTTCCTGTCATCTTCGTGGACGCCTTCGTTTCAAACGCGCACGGAGAGCATTACCGCTTTGAGGTCCACGGCAACGAGAGCCTGGCGCACTTCATCCAGCAGCTGACCATCAACGCCCATGGCGGCGCCTTCAATGGCTAGGCGCGGACGGGCGGTCAAGCTGATCGCCGGTTGCATGATCGTTGTCGGAGCAAGCCTCCTGCTCTATACGGGATACAAAGTCTGGGACCCGTTCGCCGGGGCCCGGCAGCACGCCGCCCAGGAGGCCCTCACGCGCTCCTGGGGAGCCCGGCCCGCGCTGCAGGGGCCAGTGGCCACCACGGCAAAGCCCGCCGCCCCGGTAAAGCCGGCCGCCCCGGTCAGGCCCGCCGCCTCGGTCAGGCCGGCCGCCCCGGGACTCTGCGTGGTCCCGAGCCAGGACATCCCTGTCGGCCAGGTGTTCGCGATCATCCAGATCCCAGCGTTCAGCCCGACCTGGAAGTTCACCGTTATCCAGGGAACCACCCTGACCCAGTTGGCTTCCGGCCCAGGCCACATCCTCGGCACCGCGCTGCCCAGCCAGGCGGGTGACGTCGGGATAGCCGCCCACGACGTGACGGCCGGCAACGCGTTCCTTCACCTCGATGGCCTGCGGACCGGCGACACGATCGTCATCACGACCAAGGAATGCGTCACGACCTACCGCGTGTACCGTCAGCCTTACCGGGTGCTGTACACCGATGTCGGCGTTCTCAATCCAGTCGGGAGCAAGCACACCCTGACGCTCGTTACCTGCTGGCCCACTAACGTTCTGGACTTCGTGATACACCGCACGATCGTGCAGGCCGAAGAGATCGGCAGCGTAAGAAGATAGTGATGGTCAGGTAGCTGTTGCCCCCTGATACCGCCCTGGTGGCGGGCGAGCGATGCCGAGCCCGGGCCCTCCGGCTACAGGCGCGGGTATCGAACATACGTTTGACAGCGGGGCCGCTCTTGGTGCAAGGTGATCCACGTGTTCCACGATCAGGCGGCCGTCATCAGGACCTTAGCCCCAGCCGACCGGCGCCCCGGAGGGGTCCGCGAAGCTTCAGGCGGCTGACGCCGCGGGACGGCAGCGACACCGAGACGCAGGGAGGCATACCCAGTGGGTCAGAAGACCGTCCGGTTCAGCGACCTCAGCGGCGAGATCATCACCCAAGACGACGCGCTGGCCCGCGTCGTGATCCAAGAGCACCCCGAACTCGGCGACAGCCCGGTGGAAATCGAGGTTCTCATCGACGAGGCCAGGGCAATGGAGAAGGCAGCCCTGCGGGTCGCTGTGGCTGACCTCTATCTCGCCGGCGAGGACGAGCCGCACCGGGTGACCATGGACGTGGACTCGTTCGACAAGCTGGCCACCGACAAGACGATGAGCCAACTCCTCATCACCGCCCGGCCCGCCAGGCGGAGTTCCAAGACCAGCACGCCCAGCCCGGCCCGCGGTGATCGCACCGACTACGCCAGCGTGGAGCACGCGGGCAAGCCCCACAAGGGCAGGATCACGGACGCGGAGAAGCAACTAGTACGCGAGCACCTCGACGAGATCAACGAACGGCTGGCCGCGCAGGGACTCCGGACGATCAGCCTGGCCGATCGCGAGCATGTCGAGCGCTACGGCCTCGAGGAGCTGGTCGGGTCGCGGAACGCCAAGCCTGACCAGGAACGGCGTGACGGGCCAGGAACGGCGTGACGGGCCAGCAACGGCGTGACGGGCCAGCAACGGCATGACGGACCAGCAACGCCGTGACTGCCCAGCAACGCGGTGATGGGCCAGCAACGCGGTGGCGGGCCAGCAACGGCGTGACGGGCCGTTGATGACCCGGTAGGATCGCCGAGGGCCGTGACTGGCGCGCTGGGATGGATCACCATCGGGGAGCGGTCCCGTCATCATGACGCATGCCGAGCGCCTGGGCCTCTTCCGCCGCCGCAGGAGGTCCCATGCCGTCACCGAGTACCGAATCCGCCGCCTTCCGCAGCGCCCTCGACGTCATCCGCGCCGCCGAGCCCCGGGTGGCCGATGCGATCACAGCCGAACTGGCGGGGCAGCGCGCGTCCCTCAAGCTCATCGCCAGCGAGAACTACGCCTCCCCGGCCGTGCTGCTGGCGATGGGTAACTGGCTGTCCGACAAGTACGCCGAGGGCACCATCGGGCGGCGTTTTTACGCCGGCTGTGCCAACGTGGACACGGTCGAGGCGCTCGCCGCCGAGCACGCGCGCGAGTTGTTCGGCGCGACGCACGCGTACGTGCAGCCGCATTCCGGGATCGACGCCAACCTGGTCGCCTTCTGGGCGATCCTCGCCGACCGGGTCGAGACGCCCGCGCTGGAGAAGGCCCAGGTGCGGCAGGTGAACGACCTGACCGAGCGAGACTGGGCCGAGTTGCGCCGTGAGCTGGGCAATCAGCGGCTGCTCGGGATGTCGCTCGATGCGGGCGGCCATCTCACCCACGGGTTCCGGCCGAACATCTCCGGCAAGATGTTCGACCAGCGCTCCTACGGCACGGACCCGGCGACTGGGCTGATCGACTACCAGGCGCTTCGCCACACCGCCCGGGAGTTCAGGCCGCTCGTGCTCCTCGCCGGGTATTCCGCCTACCCCCGCAAGGTCAATTTCGCGGTCATGCGGGAGATCGCCGATGAGATAGGCGCGGTCTTCATGGTGGACATGGCGCACTTCGCGGGCCTGGTCGCCGGAAAGGTGTTCACCGGCGATTTCGACCCGGTGCCGCATGCGGACATTGTGACCACCACCACGCACAAGTCGCTTCGCGGTCCACGCGGCGGCATGGTGCTCTGCCAGGCCGAACTCGCCGGCCAGGTGGACCGGGGCTGCCCGATGGTGCTCGGCGGCCCACTGCCGCACGTGATGGCGGCCAAGGCCGTCGCGCTCGCTGAGGCGCGCCGCCCAGGCTTCCAGGACTACGCCCAGGCCATCGTGGCCAACGCGCGGGCTCTCGCCGAGGGCCTGCTGAGGCGCGGAGCCACGCTGGTCACCGGCGGCACCGACAACCACCTGGCCCTCATCGACGTCCACCGGTACGGCCTCACCGGCCGCCAGGCCGAATCGGCGCTGCTGGAAGCGGGCATCGTCACCAACCGCAACGCGATCCCCCAGGACCCCAACGGCGCCTGGTACACCTCGGGCATCCGGATCGGCACCCCGGCACTGACCACCCGCGGGCTGGGCACCGATCAGATGGACGTGATCGCCAGCCTGATCGCCGCGGTGCTCAGTGAGACCCGGCCGGGCACCAATTCCAGCGGGACGCCGTCGAAGGTTCACTATGCGCTGGACCCCGCCGTGGCCAGCCGCGTCTCGGAGCAGGCCGCCGAGTTGCTGGCCGGCTATCCGCTCTACCCGGCCATCGACCTCGGCTGAGCCAGCCCCTTCCTGGCCACCGCATCCCGGAAACGCGAACGCTGGCCCATGCGCACGGGGCGGCCCGGAGGGCCAGCCGGCCGACCGCAGTAGGCGCGTCAGCGACTGTCCTGTGCGGCGATAAGTTGCTGATACCAGCGGCCGCTGGCCTTCGGGATGCGAGCCTGAGTGCCGAATTCTACGTATATGAGGCCAAACCTGCGGCTGTATCCGTCGGCCCACTCAAAATTGTCCAGCAATGACCAGACGAAGTATCCGCGCACGTCGACCCCATCATGAATCGCCGTTAGCGTTTCACTGAAATGGTCGTTCAGGTAAGACACCCGTTCGAGATCGTCTACGCCGCCCTCGGGATCAACGTAATCGTGAAAGGCGGCGCCACTTTCGGTGATATACAGCGGAAGGGGCGTGTAGTCGCGGACACGGCGCAGGATGCGGCCCAGGCCGGCCGGCCTCACATCGAGGCCGCCCGCGGTAAGGCGCCCGGTCATGGGCATGACCCGGGCGTTGTGGTAAGGCTCGCTGGGATCGTCGGCCACCGTCTTGGTCTCGTAGTAGTTGACGCCGAGAAAGTCCGTCGGGGCCGCCACGACCTGCATATCGCCGTCTCGGATGAAGTTGATCGGTACCTGCTGCCCGTACCAGTCGAGCATGTCCGCCGGATACGCGCCGTGCAGGACTGCGTCGAGGAACCAGCGGTTCTCATACCCGTCACGCCGCCAGGCGGCGGCCTGATCGGCATAGGACCCGGACGCCGCGGTGATGTCAGAGAGAAGATGCGTGATGCCAACGAGCGCCCCGGGCGCGCTGCGCCGGATGATGCCGACTGCCTGGCCGTGCGCCAGCAGGAGGTGGTGCGCCGAGGTCAGCGCCGAGGTGAGGTCGACGATTCCCGGTGCATGCCGGCCTTCGAGCTGGCCGACCATGGCCGAGCAGAAAGGCTCGTTCATGGTTACCCAGAGCGGGACGGTGTCGCCGAGACAGTCGAGCACGACCTGGACGTAGTCACAGAAGTACTGGATGGTGTCGCGGGTGACCCAGCCGCCAGCATCCTGCAGGGGCTGCGGTAGGTCCCAGTGATAGAGCGTCGCCACGGGCTCGATGTTCCGGGCGCGCAGGCCGTCGACCAGCCGCCGGTAGAAGTCGAGGCCCTTCTGGCTCACCGTGCCGGTGCCATCGGGGATGATGCGGGGCCACGCGATCGAGAACCGGTAGGCGGTCAGGCCCATGTCGGCAATGAGATCAAGGTCGGTGTCGACCCGGTGGTAGTGATCACAGGCCACGGCGCCCGTATCACCGTGGGTCACCGCTCCAGGAACCTGGCAGAAAGTGTCCCAAATCGAGGGTGTTCGCCCGTCTTCGTCGGCAGCGCCCTCGATTTGATATGCGGAGGTCGCTGCACCGAAGAGGAAGCCTGGTGGGAAGCGCATGGACAATGCCGGCTGCTCCTTCACTGCGCATCAGGGATGGCTACGGCGGCTGTGTCTTCGCAACGACGGTACACTCTTAGTTTAGTGCTTAGGCTAAGTCTTAAGTAAAGTTTGTCAAGCGTCTGCCCGGCTGGGTGGGGCCGATACGGCCCTGGCCTGCGCGCCGGCGGTTCAGCCGGGTGACGTGACGGATTGGCCGCGGCGGCGGGCGCCGACCTGCTCCGGTGCCATCGCGCCGGCAGTGACCAGCCTGGCTATGGGCAGCGTCGCGCCGCCGAGCGCGACTGCGTCCTTGCCGAGGTCGGCCTTGACGATCTGGACCCGGCTGAACGGCAGGTGCAGTGCGTGGCGTCCCGCAGCCTCGCAGATCCTCGGCAGCAACTCGTCGCTCAGTGCCTGGCCGAGCCAGCCGCCCACCACCACGCGCTCGGGGTTGAAGAGATTCACCAGGTCAGCAATCCCGGCACCCAGGTAGGTCACCGTCTCGTCGAGCACCTGGGCGGCCGCCCGGTCGCCGTCCCTGGCGTCGATGATCGCGGCGATCCGCCGCTCAAGCTCACCGGGGCTGATCGCGACGTGCCGGTGCTTGAGCTGCTGGTACCGGGCGGCGATCGCCCCGGCGCCAACGTATGCCTCCAGGCAGCCTTCCGCCCCGCAACGGCAGGTCCGCCCGCCCACGACCACGGTCGTGTGACCCCACTCCCCGGCACTGCTGGTCGCCCCGCGGTAAACCTCGCCGTTGCTGATGATGCATGTCCCGGCGCCGATTCCCAGCAGCACGATGACCGCGTTGTCGGTGCCGCGGGCGGCGCCGAACCACTTTTCCGCCTGGCCGAGGGTCTTCGCGCCGTTGTCAACGAGAATCGGCAGGTCAATCCGGCGGCGCAGCATAGCCTCGAGTGGGACGGCATGCCAGCCGACGCTCTGGCCATGCACGACTGCGTCCTCACGATGCTCGACCAGACCGGGTACGGCGACTCCGACGCCGAGGATGGCACGGGGGTCCACGCCCGACCCGGCGATCACCGACTCGATGCCCTCGACGATGTGGCTGACCGCGTCCTCGGGATCGAGCACGGTCATGTCGGTCACCGACGTATGCCGCGCGCACATGTGCAGTCCGAAGTCGAACAACTCGACCAGGAACGCGGTCTCCCCGACATCAACGCCGATGACATAGCCGTACCGGGGGTTGACCTGTAGCAGCCCGCGCGGCCGGCCTCCGTTGGAATCCTCGAGCCCCACCTCAACGACGACGCCCTCCGCCTCCAGGGCCACGACAAGGTTGCTCACTGTGGCTGGGCTCAGGCCGGCCAGGGTCCCGACCTCCTGCCGCGTCAGCGGGCCGTTGAGAAAGACCTGCCACAGCGCACGCGACCGGTTGCTCTTGCGGAGATCCCGCACGGTGGTTGTTCTGGGCCTGGGCATTGACCTGCCTGACCGACGAAGTGACCGCGGCAGTGGGGTACGGACCCCCCCTACTTTAAGGCCTGGAATAAGTCGGCGCTGACACCACGACCAGCATCAGGTCTCGCGCGGCAGCAGGCCATCGGGATCAAGCCGCCGCGCGGACGGGTCACGCCACCAGCGCGATGCCAGCGCAAGCCGCCGCGCGGACGGCTCACGCAAGCAGTGCGATGCCAGCGCAAGCCGCTGCGCGGACGAGTCACGCCACCGGTGCGATGCCAGCGCAAGCCGCTGCTCAACCGGTGCGTGTGCAGGCCGGGGACGCCGCCTGGCGGGTGCGGTTGGCCAGTGCGCGGAGGGCCCGATGCACACCAGCCGCGGTGACGGCGATACATGGACCGGCTGACCAACCGAGGTCACAAAACGGAAACGGACACTGTCGCAACGTTGACAGCCTGACCTGACTGGGCAGAGCATAATTTACGGCTTGTAGGAAGATTAAAAAGATCTTGTCTATTTGTCCTGCGCGGCCCGTGTGTGCTCGCGACCACTCCTGGAAGGACACCGCATGAGACCTACGAAGCTCTCAACCCTGGCCCTTGCCGCCGCGCTGGTGGCGGCCCCGCTCGCTGCCTGCGGCAGCAGCGGCAGTTCCAGTTCCAGCTCTACCTCTCACCCGACGCTGACCTACTGGGCGACCAACCAGGGTACTAGCCTGCAGGCCGACCTCAACGTGCTCGGCCCGCAGATCTCCAAGTTCACCAAGGCGACCGGCATCAAGGTTAACGTCCAGGTCATCCCGTGGACGACCGTCCTCAACCAGATCACGGCGGCGACGGTTTCCGGTAAGGGCCCTGACGTCCTCAACATCGGCAACACCTGGTCTCCGTCGCTGCAGGCGACCGGTGCGCTCCTGCCGTTCACGTCCTCGGTCATGAGCCAGATCGGCGGATCCAGCCGGTTCCTCGCCGGGAGCCTGTCAGCGACCGGAGCGCCCGGCCAGCCACCGACAGCGGTGCCGCTGTACAGCCTCGCCTACGCGCTCTACTACAACAAGGCGCAGTTCGCCGCGGCCGGCATCAGCAGCCCGCCGACCACCTGGGCGGAGCTCATTGCCGACGGCGTGAAGCTGAAGAAGGGTGGTCACTGGCCCCTGGCCATCGAGGGCGGGAGCGTGGCCGAGAACATTCACATGGCGTTCGAGCTGAGTCAGCAGCAGGGCGGGCAGTTCTTCGACTCCGCCGGGAAGCCCACGTTCAACACCCCGCAGAACGTGGCCGCCGTCAAGCAGATGATGGACTTCATCCAGACCGACAAGCTCACCAATCCGAGTGACGCCCAGTACTCCAAGGGCACCGAGGCCCTGGTGGACTACGCGACCGGGAAGACGTCCATGGTGATCTGGCAGGCTGCCTCCGGGTCCCTCAAGCAGCTGGGCATGAACTCGGCGGACATCGGCGTCGTCCCGGTCCCGCTGCCGTCCCCGGTGCCGACTGGCGGCAAGCCGGTCACCAGCATGGTCGCCGGGATCAACATGGCGGTCTTCAAGAACACCAAGAACATGTCCGCCGCGCTGCAGTTCGTGAAGTTCATGACCAGCACCCCGGAGCAGGAGTCCCTCAACAGCACGTACGGATCGCTGCCTACGGTCTCCGCCGCCTACAGCGACCCGGCGTTCCAGACTCCGGCCGTGAACACGTTCCTGAGCATCCTCAAGTCAAGCGCCGCGCCGATGCCGCCGGTGGCGAAGGAAAGCGCGTTCGAGACCGCGGTCGGGACGGCGCTTATTCACCTGTACGCCGACGCGGCTACCGGCAAGGCCGTGACCGACAGTATGATCGCGCAGGCCCTCACCCAGGCCCAGGCGCAGCTAGGAGGCTGACCCTCGGTGGTTGACACCATCCGAGTCGAGAAGGGTGTCACCGCATCCGCGCCGCCACCGCCGCGTAAGCGGCGGTGGCGGCGCGGATGGCTGCCCTACGTCCTGCTGATCCCCGCTATCCTCCTTGAATTGCTGATCCACATCATCCCGATGCTGGCCGGGGTTGGGATCAGTTTTCTCCAGCTCACCGAGCTGTATTTGAGCAACTGGCGCGCCGCGCCGTTCGCCGGTTTCAGCAATTACACGCTCGTCGTGAACTTCAATGGCGCCATCGGCCAGGCGCTGCTGCACTCGTTCGTCGTGACGATCCTCTACACGGTGATCGTCCTCGCCGTGTCCTGGACGTTCGGGATGGCGGCCGCGGTCTTCACCCAGCGGGTGTTCCGTGGCCGGGGCGTGATCCGTACCATCTTCCTGATCCCCTACGCGCTGCCCGTTTTCGCGTCGGTCATCACCTGGAACTTCATGCTCCAGCGGGACACCGGCGTGGTGAACCAGCTGCTTCTTGACCTGCACCTCATACACTCGCGGGCGTTCTGGCTGATTGGGCAGAACAGCTTCTACTCACTGGTGGTCGTCGCGATCTGGCGCAGCTGGCCGTTCGCCTTCCTCATCCTCACGGCGGGCATGCAGAGCATCCCCACCGACTTGTACGAGGCGGCCGCGATCGACGGCTCAGGTGCCATCGGCCAGGTGCGGCACGTGACCCTGCCGCTGCTGCGGCCGGTCAACCGCGTCCTGCTGCTGGTGCTGTTCCTGTGGACGTTCAACGACTTCACCGTGCCGTTCACGCTGTTCGGTTCGGCGCCGCCGACCCAGGCCGACATCATCTCGATCCACATCTACGAGAACTCGTTCGTCAGTTGGAATTTCGGCACCGGATCGGCCATGTCGGTGCTACTGCTGCTATTCCTGCTGGTTATCACCGTCATATACCTGGCCGTGGGCAGGCGAGGAGAACGCCATGCATGAGCCCGTTTGGTTCCGCTGGGCCCGGGTGGTGGTCCTGACGCTGCTCGGGCTGTTCGCCCTCATGCCCGTCTACGTCATGCTCTCGGCATCGCTCAAGCCGCTCAGTGACGTGCAGGGCGCCTTCCGCTGGCTGCCAAGCCACCTGACCGTGGCGCCCTTCATCGACATGTGGAAGACCATCCCCCTGCTGCGGTACCTCGAGAACAGCCTCATCGTAGCCACGGCGGCATCGGTCGCCTCGGTGCTCATCGCGCTCCTGGCCTCGTATGCGATCAGCCGCTACCGGTTCCATGGGCGCCAGGTCTTCTCGATTACCATCCTGTCCACCCAGATGTTCCCCGGCATCTTGTTCCTGCTGCCGCTGTTCGTCATCTTCGTCAACATCGGCCAGGTCACGGGCATCAACCTGTACGGCAGCCGGACCGGTCTGATCATCACCTACATGACGTTCACGCTGCCCTTCGCGATCTGGATGCTGGCCGCGTACCTGGACACGATCCCGCGTGAACTCGATCAAGCGGCCGAGGTGGACGGCAGCGGCCCGATGGGGGCCTTCATCCGGGTAGTCATCCCGGCCGCGATCCCTGGCATCGTCGCCGTGCTGGTCTACGCCTTCATGACGGCGTGGAGCGAGCAGCTGTTCGCCTCCGTCCTCACCAACGACTCGACCCGGACGCTCGCCGTGGGACTGCAGGGCTACGCCACCCAGAACCAGGTCTACTGGAACCAGATCATGGCCGCGTCACTGACGGTGAGCGTGCCCATAGTCGTCGGATTCCTGCTGCTGCAGCGCTTCCTGGTCGCCGGCATGACCGCCGGATCGGTCAAGTGAGGTCTCCATTCTCGCCGCCTGACGCCCGAATGTTCGCCAGGCACGCGGTAGGCTGGCCCTGGTGCGGGAGGGCACCACCAGGTCCGCGGGAAGGACTGAGTCCGCCTCCGCTGGTCGAAGCGATCTTGCTGGTAGGGCCGTCTTCGCACGAGCTCGGAGCGCGGGCCCAGGGCTCTGGAGGAGACGCGTCGTGTCGGTGCTTCCCACCCGCCCCGATCTGGATCAGCTGCGCCGCCAGGCCCGCGAACTGACCGCCGAAGCGAAGCAGCTGATCAGCGGCCAGTACGCCGACCGCTCGCAGCTACGGCTCATTCTCGATGCGGTGCTGGCGCTGCTGCCCGCGCTCGGCCCGGTGACGGTCGAGGCCCGCACGACTCTGGTCTCGCTGGTCTGTCCCCGGCGCACGTTCGCCTGGGTGCAGCCGACGACCAAGCACCGGGTGGACCTCGGCCTGCGGCTGGCGGAGCCCGGGTCCGCCGGCCCCGCGGGCCGGCTTCGGCCCGCCCAGGACCTTGGTGCGGCCACGGTGCGGATCCCGCTGTCGGAGCCCGGCGACGTCGACGACGAGGTGCTCGGCTGGCTGCGGCGCGCCTACGACGAGAACAGCGCACCCCCTCCCCCGCGCCGTCCGGCCCGGCGCCCGGCGGCCAAGCTCGGGCCGCTGACGGTCGTGATCGAGGGCTACGACCTGCCCGGGCTGACGTGCCAGCCGGAACCCGACGGCACCGTGCACCGCAGCATTCATGTCGCGCTGGCCGGCCCCGGTACCGACCGGCCCGCGCTCGTCGTGCCCGGCAAACCGGGGCTGGCCTGCGAGCCTGTACCAGGCGATGCCCGCTCGGCCCGCTGGAAGGTGCAGATAACCGTCCGGCGCGGCAGCGAGGGCTTCGACTTCAGCGGCCCGTTCGTCCGCGGCGACCGCACGGACCGTCACCTCGGCCTGGCCTGGGGGGATGTGCCGGGGGACGGAACGCTGCGGGTGTTCCGCGGTGCCAAGCTCCGCTTGGTGGACGTCGAGCCCGGCCTCATCGAGGACGCCATGCGACCCGGCCACCAGCTCGTCGCCCGGGTCCGTTTGACCGACCCCAAGGGAAACCCGGTGTGCGCCCGGGTCCGGCCCCCTGCCATCGCATGGTCGGCGGAACCCGGCTAACGGGCTTGACGCCGCCCAGGCAGTACCGGTCAGGAAATGACGGCGTCGATCGTCTTTTTCAACGCGCTGGGCTGAGCGGACGTCCTGGGCGCCTTCCTCCGCCTCCTCAAGCCTGGAACCCAGTTCCTGGAGCTGCCAGCGACCGAGTCCGGACACCGCGAGCAGCGGGGACCCTGAGCAGAACCCCGCCGGTCAAGGACAGTAGGCCGCCGGCCGCCGCCCTAGCCGCGGATGCTGGCGCCGCTGGTCCGGTCGAAGAAGTGCAGCGCGGCGGTGTCGACCAGCACCCGGGCGACGTCGCCCTCCTTGATGGCGGTCCTCGGGTCCATCCTGGCTACCATGGTCGCCAGCGAGCGCACGTCCTCCGCCTCGCCGCCGCTGGTGTGAGCGGCGGTCCCGATCGCCCCGTGGATCTGCACCTCTGAGCCGAGTTCCTCGCGAAGTTTCACCGGCAGCTGGATGATCGCCTGCGGATCGGCCTCGTGCGCCAGCGCGGCGTCCTGCATGTTCTCGGGGCGGATACCCAGGACGACGCCCTGGCCCTGATATTGCTCAAGAGCCGGATGCTGCGCGATGACCGGCGGCGGGATCAGCAGCCGGTGCGTTCCGAACACCACCGCGAGGCGGGAAGACTGCTCGTCGCGCTCCAGCCGGGCATCGACCAGGTTCATCGCGGGCGAGCCGATGAAGCCCGCCACGAACAGGTTGGCGGGCCTGCTGTACAGCTCCTGCGGGGCGGCCACCTGCTGCAGCACGCCACCCTGGATCACCGCGACGCGGGTGCCGAGAGTCATCGCCTCGGTCTGGTCGTGGGTCACGTAGATCGTGGTCGTGCCGAGCGAGCGCTGCAGCTGGGCTATCTCGGCGCGCATCTGCACCCGCAGCTTGGCGTCGAGGTTGGACAGCGGCTCGTCCATCAGGAAGGCACGTGGTTGCCGGACGATGGCGCGTCCCATCGCCACCCGCTGCCGCTGGCCGCCGGAGAGCTGTCGCGGCTTGCGCTGCAGGTAGGGCTCGAGTTCAAGGATGCGTGCGGCCTCGGCGACCCGCTGCTTGATCTCCGCCTTGCCGACCTTCCGGTACTTCAGGCTGAAGGCCATGTTGTCGTAGACCGACAGGTGCGGGTAGAGCGCGTAGCTCTGGAAGACCATGGCAATGTCGCGGTGCCGTGGCTCCACGTCGGTGACCGGCCGGTCGTCGATGTAGATGGTCCCCGCCGTGACTTCCTCAAGCCCCGCGACCATCCGCAGCGCGGTCGTCTTGCCGCACCCCGAGGGCCCGACCAGCACCAGCAGCTCGCCGTCATCGACGTGCAGGTTCAGCGACCGGACGGCAGTCGTCCCGTCGGGATACTGCTTGGTCACCGACTCGAGCACGATCCGCGACATTTCGCCCTCCCCTAGCCCGCGTACCGGGCGGCGGGCGGCCCGCTGACTCCGGGCCTGGCCCGCAGCAGGTGACCGGCCAGCGGCTCGGCTGCGAGCTGGCCAGCGTCCATGCCCTCCCACGCCGTGGTCAGATAGAGCTGATCAAGATCCCGGCCGCCGAAGCCGGGGCAGGTGGGCTGCGAAACCGGCACCCGGAAGATACCGAGCAGCTCACCCGCCGCCGAGTACCGGCGGACGCAGCCGCCGCCCCACATGGCGATCCACAGGCCCCCGCCGGTGTCGACGGCCAGGCCATCGGGGATGCCGTCACCGGGCCCGAACCTCACCAGGTCACGCTCGCCGCTGAGCGCCCCGGTCGCCGGATCGTGCGCGAACGCCCGCAGCCTGGGCTCCGGTTCGCCCGAGTCGATGTAGTAGAAGGTCGCGCCGCCCGGGCTCCAGCCGAGGCCGTTGGACTCGGTGACGCTATCGAAGACCAGCGCGACGCGGCCGTCGGCGTCAAGCCGGTAGAGCGAGCCCGCGCCCGCGCGCCGATCAAGCGCCACGGTGCCGGCCCAGAACCGGCCTGCCGGGTCGCAGGCGCCATCGTTGAACCGGACGTCCTCCGGCATCCCCGGCGGGCGCACCGGCTCGGCGG
>Ga0209526_10000919_pt1 | contig 19416 bp, 19 predicted proteins | sample JacPinW_OM2H0_M1_FD_188566 | JGI IMG/M metagenome (GOLD analysis project Ga0209526, IMG submission 188566) | Forest soil microbial communities from Algoma, Ontario, Canada - Jack Pine, Ontario site 1_JW_OM2H0_M1 (SPAdes) (version 2) | ecosystem: Environmental > Terrestrial > Soil > Boreal... | reverse complement strand
ATGGCGCGCGATCAGAAAGACCCCTTCCTCGAAGCCTCGGCACTCGGCAGCTTGGGACTTGTTGCTACCGAGGAAGAGCACTACGACGAGGCCATCGACTGGAACCGGGCGGCCCTACAATTATCGGAGTCGGTTGGAGCGCGAGACTCGATCGCCTTCATTTTTGGCAACATGGGTTTGAGCTACTTCGAGCTGGGAGATTACGAGACCGCTCTGCTGCTGTTCGAGCGCGCCGACGAGTCTTCCGAGAAACTTGGTGCAGTGAGCGCCCAGCTCGAATGGAAAACGGACATTGGCGACGTTTATTTTGAGGAGCACGATTTAGGTGCCGCGAGAAGTGCTTACGAGAATGCGCTTGTTCTCGCAAGAAGCATCGATGATCAAACAGCCATCACGGAATGCTTCGGGAACCTTGCCTTCGTGGATTTGGAAGCAGGGCGGCTTGATTCGGCCAGTCACTACCACGACGAAGTGGTCCAGTTCGTGCGCGCCCATCCCGATCATTTTCTAGACCAGTATTCTTCTCTCATCGCTGCCCGCATCGAAGAAGGCAAACAGAATTACGCGCAAGCCAGGCGACTGTTTCGAACTGTGCTGGAAGATCCGAAAGGAGAAACGGCGTTGCGCTGGGAGGCGGAGGCTCGTCTCGGCGAAACGTACGTGGCAGAAGGCAAGGCAAGAGAAGCGGAAGTCGAGTTCCGCCACTCTCTCGAGACGATTGAGAAGGCGCGCTCTTCGGTGAAGGCGGAGGAGTTCCGATTGTCGTTTCTCTCGAGCGCGATCTCTTTCTACAACGATTACATCGACTTTCTGATTTCCCAGGGAAGAAGCGATGACGCGCTCAAGATCGCCGACCTGAGCCGTGCGCGGACGCTAGCAGAAGGCCTGTCGCCGACTTCGACCACTCCTTCGATTCCGCTGCCCGATCTTCATCCTCAGCAGATCGCCCGGCGGATGGGTGCAACCCTGCTCTTCTACTGGCTGGGCCAGAAGCACTCCTATCTCTGGGCGGTGACCGCCGGAGGAACCAACCTCTTCCCTTTGCCTCCTGCCACCGAGCTTGAGCCCATCGTCCAATCCTATCGGAAAGCGCTGGTCGGCCCGCGTGACGTGCTCGAAACAGAGAACGCAGTTGGAAAAAGACTGTATGAACTGCTGGTCGCGCCGGCGCATGGATTGATCCCCAGGGGATCGCGGGTTGTTATTCTTCCTGACGGCAGCCTTTACGGATTAAATTTCGAGACCCTGCTCGTCCCGGCTCCGCGGTCACACTATTGGATTGAAGATGCTGTTGTAGCAAACGCCAACTCTCTGCTACTTCTCGCTGCTTCGGCTCCCGAACCAAGAGAACGCTCGAAAGGGCTCTTGCTGGTTGGTGATCCGGTGTCGCCCGACCGCGAATATCCGGCTTTGCCACAGGCCGCTGCTGAAATGGCGGGGATTGAAAAGCACTTTCCACCTTCGGAACAGACGATCCTTGCGGGCAACAGGGCCACTGCGGAGGCATACCTCGATAGCCGGCCTGGGCGGTTTTCCTTCATTCATTTTGTGGCTCACGGGACGGCGAGCCGCACAAGCCCGCTTGATTCCGCCGTTATCCTGACGCGACAAGGAGATTCCTATAAGCTGTATGCGCGCGACATTATCCGGCAACCGTTGCATGCGGACCTGGTAACAATTTCCGCTTGTCACGGTGCTGGCGTGCGGACGTACTCGGGAGAAGGGCTCGTGGGACTCATCTGGGCATTTTTGCGAGCCGGTGCTCACAGTGTTGTCGCGGCGCTGTGGGAGGTGAACGATAATTCCACGCCGAAGCTCATGGATCAGCTTTACGCTGAAATCAGCAGCGGCGCATCGGTCGAAGTTGCTTTAAGAGATGCTAAATTGACCCTGCTTCATTCCGGCACCGTCTACCGAAAGCCCTTCTACTGGGCTCCGTTTCAGGCCTATCGGGGTCTGTCGGTTAGCCACCGGGCGACAGCTGCAGGCCGCACATCGAGCGAGTCAAACCGACCCCTCTAAACGGGATGCTCGAGGGTCTCGGTTCCACGATCGGGGCTTGACAGATCCTATCACCAAAGTAGTCCCGGGCCATGGCTCTGTTACCGAGAGAGCCGGTCTGCTGGGCACCGAGGCATGATCCTTGCGATTCGGGTTCGTGTGTCACGAACGAACCAACAAGGAGGCAGGACCGCAGACGATGCTCGCCGCGCACCCAACCTCCGGTTGCGACGCGCAGGGGTCCCATTAGCAATCGAGTGTCGAAACGAATACGCGAGCAGGATAACGTCGTATACCGTCGCTCTTCTCTCGAGCCCGCTCGTCACCGCTATAAGTGAGGATCGACCCGCGGTGAGGCTGTCTGCCGTTGCTTACCGTACGGCAGAAACCTGTTTGTTATCTCCTCCGGGGTCAACCACGCCGATTTTCCCGTTCATCCATTCCGTAAACCAAACGCGTCCTTTGCTATCGAGGGCGATGAATCGGGACGCAGCGTTGCTTGACGGGATCGGAAACTCGGCGAACCGTCCTGTCTTCGGGTCATACCGGGTGATGTGATTGCCGTTTAAATCCGCAAACCAGATGTTGCCTCTTTTCTTATCCGCTGCAATGCCGTAAGGCATTGCGAATCGAGTAGGAGGATGATAGAGAGCGAAGGTTCCCGTCTTTGGGTCCAGCTTGCCCAGGCTGTTGCCATTGTAGTCCGCGAACCAAACGTTATCTTGCGCATCGACGTCGATTCCTCGAATGCTCGGTGAGTCCGGCGCATGGTACTCTTTCGTTTCTCCTGTAGCCGGATCGATCCTTACAAGCGAGCCCAGAGCGAACACACTAACCCAGACCTTGTCCTTCGAATCTACTTTGACGTCGTAAAACTCCGCATTGCCATCCCATGGTGCAGGTGGCTGTCCAGGAACGTGATCCCAAGTTTCGACCGAATTCTCCGGATAAGTGGCGGGCAGCGGGATTTTGTATTCCTTGAACTGTTTCCTTTTCACATCGAATTTCCAGACCGAATTGCCGGAACACCAGATGTTTCCTTCGGCATCCACTGCAGAAGTGTGAGTGCCGAGTTTTCTGTCGGGAATGTCGTACGTGGTGACTTTGCCGGTTTCGGGATCCACCGAGGCCAAGTCGGGCCCATTCGTCAGAGTCATCCAGATCAGTCCGTCCTTGCCCACCACTCCGGTGTGAGGATGGGGAGCGGCGTACTCGTCGAATTTCTCTGGGCCGACCTCGAAACGCGCGATCTTGTTTGCTCGAAGACCTCGTTCACTGAACCAAGCATCGCCGTACGTGTCGATCAGGATGCTATGCGGCATACTCTCGAGCCCCGTCGGGATCGTGTACTCGCGGATTGTCGCGCTTAACACCGCATCAGAGAGGTCGGCATGCTTGATTTGTTCCGGTTTTGGCAGGTCTGAATCGGGACCGAAATAGGGTGCATCCGGTCCGAAGTATTTTTCTAACGCTTGGGTTAGAGCGGTCAATGCTACCGGTGTGAGACTGGGAGCGGGCAATCTGCCCCGCGTCATCGTCGGAATGAAGCTCTGCCACTCGGAAGCTGTGTATCCGCTCTTCAACCGGATAGTGCCGAAGCTATGGCAGGTAGCGCATGCCCCGGTGATGAATCTTGTCTGTTGGTTATCGGGCAATAGAGCTTGCAATTCGGCACTCGTGAGGTGTGTCAGGTCGAATCTTTGCGTCAAGCCAAAGTTCGTCTCTCCCGCTTGCGTCGCGTCCTTGGATTGCCTTTTTGGGCTAAACCCGTATGCCTCGACGGTAACATCATAGGTCCCCGGGGGAAGCGCAATCGCATAGCGACCGTCAACTTGCGTAAATCGGGCCACGGTCTTGCCATCCGCGCTGGCCTTGACCATCGCTCCGCGCACCGGTTGGCCTGCTTGGTCAGTGACGATGCCGTGAATATCCGAACCCGAGGCCCCTGGAGTCGCCGTTAAGCAAATCACCGCCAGCAGTCCCCACCATATCTTCATCTTTCGCACTGCTATTTCCATTTCAGCCCTCCTTGGGCAAACGGCCGGCGTTCACCAGAACCAACCCTGTCGGTTCAACAGGCAAGGGCACGCACGACAACCTAATATCAGCAACTCCCGGTTGGCCCATAACTCGCACACCCAGGCTCGAGAGTTTCTGCGCGTACGTTAGCACACAATATCCCATCTACATGCCTGTTGGTCGCGAATTTCCTGTTTCGTGCCACTCCAGTTGGATCCGCCGATCCCCGGAATCCCTCAGACGACCCAGCTGTTCGATAGGATGGGCCGATTGGAATCACTCTCTCAACCGGCCGGACGCGGTGTCGAATTTCGCCCGTCCAGCCCGGACATCGCGCCGAATGGAGCGAGGATGGCGAGGAGTGCGTCATGTTCCACCGGGGAGGCATCTCCGTCTAAAATGTCCTAACACTTCTAACCCCAATCCTTCCAACACCGCTCTGACCGTCAGCAACTTTTCTAAATCGCGAATTCGGCGGCGAGCCCGCTCGACGGGTTAACGCCGTGCACCGCTGGCGCTGCGCCAGCCACCAAAATCAAACATCGCGTCGTCGTCCAACTCAGAAGAGTCGGCCGGCAGTGTACGTTCAGTTTACTCCCATCGATCCACGGACCGAACTACCCCTAGTACACTCAACTTTTTGGGAAGGAGTAGGGATGTAAGGGTGATCGAAGCACAGCCGGGCTTCATCCGCCCATCGCCCCCATCGCCCTCTCGCGTTGACTTGCACTGTGGAGGAGGCCTAAGATCATGGCGAGCATGCGACGTCGCAATCCAAGGTTGCAGACTTCGGGAGCTGCGCAAGCTTTGCTTGCACTATGCTACGCGGCACTGCTCGGAGAAGGCGTCGGGAACCAAACCAACTGTACCCGGCAAGCAGCTGTGGAGCCGAGGCTCATGAAAATAGGAACAGCCTTGTTGCTTATAGACGCTCTCGGGAGCATGATGGAGAGGAAGCTTGTAAACTGTTGTCCTTCGTAGCGGCTAGTTGCAATAAGAGTGCGATTCGAACCGGGCTTAAGACTCGAGTACCAAAATGGGCGCCAGGGAAGAGATTGTCCACCAGCGGTTAGGCGTATCCTCTGCTCGTGACGAGCGCCGGCGATTTCAACGGATCCGTCTTCAGGTACCAATATTCATCCGTGGAACCGTTGCTCTCGGTGATCAGTTCCTGGAGCTCGCTAAGACTCTCGATATCAGTGCGCTCGGGGCCTCGATTACTTGTCCGCGGTCGCTGGCAGTGGGCGAGGTTGTTACGCTAACGATCCCCGCTCCTTCGATAACGTCATCGGCTCTGGTTCCGGCCGGCATGCCCCCGATCCAAGCCAAAGTGAAAAGACGGCAGGAAGCAGGCGATGTACACTTGCTGGGCGTCGAGTTTCTCAAGCCAATTGGCTAAAACCGCTTCCGCAAACTTCCTGCTACATGGAAACTCGCTGAGCACGGGTGCAGTTGCTGTGCATCATCAAGGAGTACCAATCGGAGCCCTGGAATTTTGGTCTGTGAAAAATCACGTGCCGCGACTCACTGTTTGAACAACATCATCGGGGCAGCCGAATGGATGCCAGCTGACAAGCACAATCCAAATCCACGCCGTAGATGAGGACATTCGGGCAACTGTTTTGCACATCACCCAGTTGAACAATCGCGTGTGCACCGACGTCTCGGGCATGACCGCCCCGGTGTCAGCGATGGTCAATGGTTCGGCTCCGGAAAATGAGAGGGCCTCTACCCCTCTAGCAGCTAGGCCCTCTCGGACGCCCCGCCGACACGGCGGCTGGATTTGCCCCATCAGGGAATTCCCCTAAGGTATCCCCTCTATTGACTGTGGGTACGGGTACGATGGGGTGACAGCCTCCGCTTGTGGCGCGATGAAATGCCCCGAATTCTCATCGTCGACGACAGTTCTGGCGCTCGACGCGGAATGCGCAGGTTAGTAGAGGAGAATAAGAGTTGGGAAGTATGCGGGGAAGCAAGTGACGGCCGCGAGGCGATCGAAGGGCTTCAACGAACAGCTCCAGATGTCATAATCCTCGACTTCCACATGCCTATTATGAACGGCCTCCAGGCGGCTCGCGAAATCGTAAACCTTCTGCCTAACGCACAAATCCTACTTTGCACACTATACCTTTCGCCCGCCCTTGTCCGGGAAGCGCGAAGCGCCGGAATACAGGCGACGGTTTCAAAAGGGGAATCGGAACAGATTGTGCGGGGGATCGAGGCACTGCTCCGGCACGAGACATTCTTTTGCTGGAATTGAACGATCGCCGCGATTTTCGCTTCAAGGCGCCTGCTGAATCCACCAAAGCACCTTGCCAACAAGCCGCCAGTTCCGGTCCTTACTCAAAATGACCGGCTGGTAATCTCGGTTCTCTGATTCGAGCAGCTGCACCCCGTTGGCCAGTAAAAACCTCGACAGGCTAAGCCCATTTTCCCGGTGCCATGCCACGACGATTTTCCCGCTCAGTTCGTACGGATCCAATTGTGAACAATCAACGGCAATGATATCGCCATCGTTGATCAGAGGGCTCATCGAGGAGCCTCTTACGCGCAAGCAACTGGTTTCGGCCGGATTCGGGCACCAAAGGGCAGGGGCTGCGATCATCTCCTCTGTCGAGACCCGATCGAGCATCGTACGGTGATCACCCCGTTCCCCTCGGGTCGCTACCTGAACGGGGAGAACAGGAATGGCAATCAGCCGGACCTTCTTCGAAACCTTGCGCCTTTTCTCACCGCTCCCTGCAACTACGATCTCGAAATGAGGGAAGTTGGTCTTATGCAACACCGCGCGGCCACCGGGCAGCATGCGAGCAAGATCAGCGCTCCTCAGCCCAGCCCGCTCCCAGAACGACCAGCATTCTGGTTCGCCCGCGAGATTCCCAAGCTGTATGTAACACCGCGCTGGCGGTTCCTTCCTGCCTCTCTCCCAACGCGAGACAGCCATGGCAGAACAATGAAGCCGCGCCCCTAACGCGGTTTGGCTCAAACCAAGCTGGTGGCGAAGCTTCAGAATGCTGCGAGCCCATTCGGGAGTATTTTCGTGGCCTGTCATTTGCGTATTGCGCTGTTAACGGTCCCGAGTTAACATTGTCGTTAGGTAGTCACGATCCTTGCGCTCGCGATCGAAGACACCTAAAAAGGAGTCATGAATCGTGACATCGGATAATAGCACGTCCCTTCCTCAACTTGCTTCGCTCTTTCGCGGGCTCTACAACCGCGTTGCCCGCCAACTCGGAGTAGATCCATCCTACGTCAGCCGCGTAGCTCGCGGGGAGCGCGAATCGCAAGCCGTCCTCACGGCTCTCACCCGGGAGATTCGGAGTCTTCTCGATGGGGTGGACCATCGCGATGGAGTACCGTTCGATGGAAAAGCGAGATTGGGGAGGCCAAGCGCTATAACGGCGGCCCCCATGAAACCTGTAAGACATGTCCTCGACGGTGCGAGTCGTAGCAATGGAGGGGCATCATCTGGGGGAAAATCGAAAAAAAGGAAATACTCGTTTGCCTCGCACAAAGCTCGGTACGGCCCTTCGTAAGTCATTAAAATGCAACTGATTCCAGTCGGCAACTAATTCCGACGGTTGCCCCATTCTGGCTGGCCCTACTCGAATATCTTTCCCATCACCCCTCGCGGCTAGCAGAATCTCAGAGTCGCCCAGTTGAAGATGTCTGAAAATATCTCCCAATCCAAATCTTGACATCCGGACCCGAAGCTTCTACAGTTGTGCGCAAATGGCGCTTCGACCGATTCACGGTCTGATTCCCTCTGCGCGACAGATGCATCTGTCCTGTTGTTGTTGACCCCAACTGAGTAGTCCGCTAAGCCGCCGGCAGGAGATTCCACTGCCGCGATTCCAACAAAGAGTTTAGGCCGCCAAGAATTTATCAAGCTGCATTCGCAGCGGGTGCGCAACAAGAATTTAATTTATGGAGGGTGGGCGATGAATACTACAAGAAATCAGCAGCGGTACATTTACCGCAGGCTTGAGCAACAAGCATTGGTGCTGTTGCTATTACTTGGCCTGGCGGCGGGCGTTACTTCTGCGCAAGGCGAAGCTTCGATTTCAGGAGTCGTCACAGATGCGACCGGAAGCGCGATTGCCGGCGCGAACGTGAAGGTCGAGAGCGCGGAAACCGGGAGCGTTCGCAACCTCGTTACCGATGCCGCAGGGCGGTATGACGCGCCTTTGCTCGTCGTCGGGACCTACAAATTGACTGCCGAAAAAACAGGCTTTCAATCAGAGTCGAAAACTGGAATAGCGCTGGTGGTCGGGCAGCGAGCCGAAGTCGATTTCTCGTTGCCTGTGGGTGAGCTGCGCGAAACCGTTATAGTCACCGAACAACCTGACGCGGTTAACCTAACGACACAGGATGTTTCGGGCCTGGTGGGGGAGAAGCAGGTGAAAGATTTGCCGCTTAACGGCCGAAGCTACGACCAACTGCTGACGTTGAATCCCGGGATCGTCAATTACACGTCGCAGCGAGCTGGCGGAATCGGGACTTCCAACTCCGTCGTTGGAAACATGTTCTCAAGTTCTGGCCGCCGACCACAGGAGAATCTTTATCTTCTGAACGGCGTTGAGTACACCGGCGCATCCGAGATCAACAATACGCCGGGAGGTGCGAGCGGACAGTTACTGGGAGTAGACGCGGTTCGCGAGTTCTCTATCGAGAAGGATAATTATGGCGCTGAGTTCGGAAAGCGGCCCGGCGCGCAAGTGAATATTGTGACCGCCTCGGGTACGAATCAAGTGCATGGCAACACATACGAATTTCTTCGCAACAGCGCTTTCGATGCCAGGAACTACTTCGATCACGGCAGCATCCCCAGGTTTCAGCGGAATGAGTTTGGAGGCTCGCTGGGCGGCCCGATCAAGAAGGACAAAGCATTCCTGTTCGGAAACTACGAAGGATTCCGGCAGAATCTGGGCCTAAGTGACGTAACGTTTGTTCCGGACAACAATGCGCGGAGTGGACTCTTGCCTTGCAGCGCTGTTACCCCTAAACCCAAGTCCTGCACGTCGGCAACGCCTCTGGTCAACGTCGGTGTCGCCTCGAGCGTCCGGCCGCTATTGGCTTTGTGGCCGCTTTCGAACGGTCTCGATCTCGGCGGCGGGATTGCGGAAGTGTTCAGCCATCCGCAACAAAACATCCGGGAGGATTTCGGAACTGCGCGATTCGATCACACCTTCTCGCAGAAGGATTTGCTCGCGGGCGTCTACACGGTCGACGACAGCGCATCAAACACCCCCACGGCCAATCCCCTCAGCAGGGTCGACCTGGCGCTGCGAAACCAGGTAACGAGCCTGAGTGAAACCCATATCATTTCTCCCTCCCTCGTTAACAAGGCCACTGTCGGCTTTTCGCGAGGTGCGTTCTATTTCACTGGCGATTCGCTGGTGAATATGACGGGATTTGTGCTGGGCAAACCTATAGGCGCGGTCGTGGTCGGAGGCGGTACAGCTCTTAATTCAGCGACTCAGATTACCACCGCTGGAACAAATGCCGGGAGCAATCTAACCGTGATGCGCAACCTGTTCACTGTTGAGGATCAGCTCGCGATTAACCACGGCATCCATCAGTTGAACTTCGGCGTGTGGTTCGAGCGCCTACAGGCCAACGATACGCTGGCCCAGAACCAATACGGCCAAGCCTCATTTTCCAGCCTGCAGAGCTTTCTGAAGGGCACGGTAACCACATTCACGGCCATACCGTCGCCGACGCCGCTCAATTGGCGTTCACTGGAAGGGGCCGCCTATGCCGAAGACACGCTCAAAATTACACCAAGACTGGAGCTAAGGATCGGGTTTCGGGGCGAATTTACAAACGGTTGGAACGAGGCCGGGGGACGAGCTTCGAATTACCTCTTCAGCTCGAAGGGGATCGTCGAGACTCAACCACACGTCGGGGACTCCGCCCTTACTGTAAATAATGCGAGGTTTTTGCCGGCGCCGCGTGTGGGGATTGCCTGGTCACCGTTCTCCTCAAAGACAACCGTAATTCACGCCGGTTTCGGGCTCTATTATGCGCTAAATGATAATTTGAGTTATCGCCTCGACCAGAATCCTCCTTTCAACACTGCACTCGTGATAAGAAGCGCCCCGCTATCGAGTATTCAGATCATTCCCGGCGCGCCCCCTCCTGCAAATTCGAAAGTTCCGCCGAGTGGGGTACAACCCGATCTGAAGACCCCGACCGTGGAGTCCTACACCCTGAGAATTGAGCAACAGATCGCGTCCAACACTTCGCTGAGCGTGGGCTATATCGGTTCGCGCGGCTATCATGAGTTGCTCTCGGGCGACACAAACGTTCCGGTTCCCACGATCTGCCCAGCCTCCCCATGCCCGGCTGGTTACCCGGCTGGCATCTTCTACAATCCGCCCAATGCGCCCTTGGCCAATCCAAAATTAGCGGCCTCGACGACGTGGCTCTCTGACGGCGTCAGTTCCTACAACGCTCTCGAATTGGATCTGACACGCCATTTCCGCCGGGGCCTGCAGTTTCGCGGAGTCTACACGTTCTCGAAGGCCCTCGATAATGGCGACAACTTGAATACCAGCATCGCTACGAATTCACCGGCGTTCACCGCGAATCCGCTCCGTCCCATGGATGACTACGGCCGGGCTTCTTTTGACGTACGCCACGCCGGGGTCATAAACGCGACCTACGACCTTCCCTGGGGGCGTGGGGCGGCACAGAGCACAAACCATTGGGTCGATATGCTGATCGGAAGCTGGCAGATCGGGGGAATCGAAACGCTGCTGTCGGGCTTGCCCTTCACACCCCAGTTAGGTTACAACCCGGCGAACGACGGAGATACCCGCAATCCCATACGGCCGTCATGGAATCCCGCGTTTGCCGGGCAGTTGCTCGTGGGAAAGCCCAACGAGTATTTCAATCCCAATGCCTTCGTGCAGCCGCTTCCGGGAACGTATGGCACCGCGGGCCGCAACATCCTCGAAGGACCGGGCCTTCAGGAGCTCGACTTGTCCCTCGCCAAACGAATATCCCTCACTGAGCGATTTGCTCTCCAGTTCCGTACCGAGTTCTTCAATGTACTCAATCATACGAACTTCAACACGCCGAACCCGATTGTGTATACGGCAGCGACTGGGTCGCCCTCGCCTACGGCTGGCGTGGTCACCGCAACTTCAACCAGTTCCCGGCAAATTCAGTTCGGACTGAAGCTGCTGTGGTGACAGCGTTTGCCGCTCTCCGGTCCGCGAAGAGCGGACGATGCCGCTGTTTCCGCCTGGGGGTGGTACGGTCCGGTGAACTCGGTAGCTAGAGTAAGGGCTGAACATGACGGCAGAGATATGGGAGGACGCGGGTCCGAGGGAATGTACACAAGAGTCATTTTCGCTATCGGAGGATAATCGCCCCGAATCCAGCATCGAATGTAACGTTTCACTACACGGTTCTTCGAGAATCGGCCGCGGCAGGATCCGGCCGTCATGGCCGAGCAAACTGAGAAGCGGCCGCCAATACTGACCGGCCTGCTTTTTGACGCACCATTGCAACTCTAGCCTACCAATGCGACAGGTCTGTTGGGAGGCACTCAAGCGAGCGTTTCGCCACGGACAGTGTCGGGCGAGAAAGCGCGCTCGGCAGGACAGTTCCCCGCGCACATGGGCGTTCTCCGCGAGTTGGCGCTAGGGGAGGGGCCGGAATGCGCGACGCAGGTCTCACTGGCTTGGGCAAAGGTGTGGAGCGGACCTCCGGAGCCGGGAGGCCGCTAACTTTTTTCTGTGAGGGTCTAAAACCCAGGGCTTCCCCGCCGTTATCGTCGCGAGAAATATCGATAAGGCCGAGATCCTCCCAGGCGGTTGCGGCCGGTAGCAAAGCCCTCCCGGACGGATGGTGCTGGGAATAGAAGCATCAAGGCGTGATCCGATGGCTTGTCCTACTAGATACCCAAGCTCGATCGCACTTGAAAATAAATTAGCCGGGCGACACCGGCTGAGGGACCCGAATCGCCCGGCCTCTTCTCACCCTTCTCCATAGGATCAGGGTAAGAACTCTTTATGCGGCGTGTTCACCGTTCCGCATGAACTCGTATCGCTCGATGGCCGCTGCCACGCCCACTTCGCCCGAAGACTCGGGGCTGCTCCGCAACACGCGTCCGAGACAGCGGACGCGAACCGGACCCGCCTGGGTCAGTTCGTGCGGAAGGGTCATGACGATTTCGACCGCTGAGCCGCTCTTCAATCCATTTGGCAAATGGAAGTAGAGTCCTCGAGAACTCACTTCGCGGGATTCCGAAACGGCTTCGCCGACCACATTTTCATCGGTCCAACGAACGGTCAGCGGCAGACGCATAAGAAATCTCCGCGATGCACGTCGCTCTTGATGGGTCACAGACACTACCTCCTTACTTCCCCTCTAGAGTAGTGTCGAGCCTTGATTGAGCCTATAGAGCAGGAGAGCCAATTTTGGGAAACAGAATTGGTACGAGAGTACTAGAGCCACTCCGCCTTCGGCCCCGTGGGCGAAGACAATCGTCAAGCGCCGCCGTCACTATGGCTGCGATCAGACGAGGATAACGGCGATAGGGGCAAGAGGATTGGCGGGAGCGGGCGCGACTTGCTAGAATGGGGAGGGAAGGCGGCAAAACCAACCGTATGGCTCCTCGCACCCTCTATGAAAAGATCTGGGACGCCCACGTGGTTCGCGAAGAACCCAGGCAACCTTCGCTGATTTATATCGACCGACACCTCATCCACGAAGGAACCTCCCCGCAGGCGTTCGCCGGCCTGAAAGCGGCCGGACGCAAGGTGCGTCGGCCGGAGCTGACCTTCGCGGTGATGGACCACTCGGTCTCGACGAAGAATCGTGACCTCCCGGTCGTCGACCTCCATGCTGCAGCACAGTTCGAGGCGCTCGAGCAGAACTGCAAAGAGTACGGCATAAACCTGTTCGACATGCATAGCCAGAACCAGGGAATCGTGCACGTCATCGGACCGGAACTAGGAATCACGCAGCCCGGATGCACAATCGTCTGCGGCGACAGTCACACGTCTACGCACGGAGCATTCGGAGCCCTGGCGTTTGGCATCGGCACAACCGAGCTTGAGCATGTGCTTGCGACGCAGTGCCTGACGCAGTTCAAATCGAAGTCGATGAAGATCGAGGTCCGGGGAAAGCGGCCGAGTGGCGTCACGGCGAAAGACATTGTCCTGGCGATCATAGGAAAGATCGGAATCGGGGGAGGGACTGGCCACGTTGTCGAGTATATAGGCGAGGCCGTACGGGGGCTGTCGATGGAAGGCCGCATGACCGTCTGCAATATGTCGATCGAAGGCGGCGCACGAGCGGGCATGGTGGCACCGGATGAGACGACCTTTGCGTACCTCGAAGGACGTCCGTTCGTGCCCCGCGGGAAAGATTTCCAGATCGCGGTGGACTTTTGGAAATCGCTCGTGACGGACCCGGATGCTAACTACGACGCGACGGTCGAGCTGCAAGCGCAAGAGCTGGCACCCATGGTTACCTGGGGTACCAACCCCGGCATGGTGACGCAGGTGACTAGTCGCGTGCCGGACCCTTTATCGTTTAAAGATCCGGTCGACCGCAAGGCGGCCGAGCGTGCCCTGGTCTACATGGATTTGAAACCTGGAACGCCGATCGAGGACATTTCGCTCGATCGCGTGTTCATCGGCTCATGCACAAACTCGAGGATTGAGGATCTGCGCGCGGCCGCCAAAGTCGTCGCCGGCAAGCACGTCGCGAAGTCGGTGAAGCAGGCGCTCGTTGTGCCTGGTTCCCGGACTGTGAAAACTGCGGCCGAAAAGGAGGGCCTGGACACGATTTTCCGCGATGCCGGTTTCGAATGGCGGGATGCCGGTTGCAGCATGTGCATCGCCATGAACGACGACGTGCTGCCGAGCGGGGAACGTTCTGCCAGCACGTCGAATCGCAACTTCGAGGGTCGTCAGGGCAAGGGTGGGCGGACGCATCTGGTAAGCCCGATCATGGCGGCGGCAGCGGCGATCGAGGGCCACTTCGTGGACATCCGAAAGTGGAAAAACCTCGACGGAGCCGAATGACTATGGAACCGTTCATCAAGCATACGGGTTTGGTCGCGCCGATCGACCGCGTGAATGTCGATACCGACCAAATGGTGCCGAAACAGTTCCTCAAAGCACTGACCCGCGATGGGTTTGGCCGCATTTTGTTCTATGACTGGCGGTATCTGTCGGGCGAGAAGCCTAATCCGGATTTTGTCCTGAACTACCCACGATTTGAAGGCGCGAGCGTTCTTCTCGCGCAGGCGAATTTCGGATGCGGTTCGAGCCGTGAGCACGCACCGTGGGCAATCCTCGATTACGGCTTCCGCGCGATCCTTGCGCCGAGCTATGCCGATATCTTCTACAACAACTGCTTCAAGAACGGGCTCCTACCCGTCACACTGACGAACGAGCAGATCGATGAGCTTTTTAAACGCACGGAAAGCAACCAGGGCTACCGCGTCACGGTTGACCTCCAACAGCAGATCGTTACCGACGACCAGGGCCAGCGATATTCATTCACCATCGATCCCTTTCGCAGAGACTGCCTGCTAAGAGGGCTCGACGATATCGGGCTGACGCTGGTACACGAGCCCGATATTTCATCTTTCGAAAAAAAGCATCTCCGCGTTCCTTCGCTGCAAGTCCCGCTGGACATAAAATACCACTCAAACTAGTTGACAACTGCCACAGACCGAGACAGCCAACGACTGCCGCGCCCGCCTACCGAATGAGGCCATTTTTCGCGCTGACAAGCAGTCGTCGAACTCGGTGGTCTCTCCGCCGCCGACCTTATGTCGCGTGCTTCTCGAGAGGGACGAGTCTACACTGGTGTCAGCGATCAGTAGCGGGGAGGCGCTGATGCGGATCTGTTCCTTGTTGCCGTCGGCAACGGAAATTCTCTATGCCCTTGGCGCCGGTGGCTCTGTTGCCGGTGTCACCCACGAATGCGATTTCCCGCCAGAAGCGGCGAAGAAGCCCGCACTGATTCGCCCGCGCGTGGATCCGCAGGCTGTGCCCGCCGAGCTGGATCGGCAGGTCAGCGATCTGGTCGCGCGCGGCGAAAGTATTTACGTTGTCGACGCCGAATTGCTGGGGTCGCTTTCACCCGATCTCATCGTTACCCAGGACCTCTGTCATGTCTGCGCCGCATTCCCCGGTGACCTGGCAACGGCTCTCGCGCGACTGCCCAAACAGCCTCGCGTTCTCTCCCTGACGCCGCACTCGCTCAAGGACGTCTGGGGGGATATTCGCCGGGTCGGGGAGGTTACCGGGCGTCGCCAGGAGGCTGAAGCGCTCGCGGCGGAACTCGAACAAAGGGTTGCAGAGATCGCGGCGAAGGCCGAACGCGCTGGCTCCCGCCCGCGTCTTCTGTGCCTCGAGTGGCTTGACCCGTACTACGTCGGTGGCCATTGGGTTCCCGAAATGGTGGCAAAAGCTGGTGGAAACGACGTGCTAGGCCGCTCGGAGGAGCCGTCGTTTCGCGTCACGGCAGAACAGATTACCGAGTCACGTCCAGACATCATCGTGGTCATGCCGTGCGGCTACGACGTAGCTCGCACGGTCGCCGAATTCGGCGCTGCGCAACTCCCCGATATCTGGAAGGATTTGCCGGCTGCGCGCCAGCACCGGATCTTCGCGGTTGATGCAAACAGCCACTTCTCTCGTCCGGGGCCGCGCCTCGCAGATGGCGTTGCAGTTCTCGCGCATATTCTCCACCCCGATCTGTTTCCAGAGGAGCCGCCTGGTGGCGCGTTCCGCAGACTCTAGGCGAACCTCTTGGCCGATAACCGAGCGGTCAACCGGATCATTTCGTTGCTCGAATCGCTCGCTTGCGCCACCCCTGGTAGAACACGAGGCCGAGAAGAATCAAAGCCAGCCCAATCGAGGAACGCACGGGTCGCGCGAGCCACAGGCTTGCTGTCAGCGCAATGGAACCCACCAGGAACAGAGCAGGAACCACCGGATATCCCCAAGTGCGATACGGGCGAGGTAAATCCGGCTCGATTCGGCGCATTCGGAACATCGCGACGACCGCCAACCCGTAGAAAATCCAGGTCGCGAAGATGAACAGTGAAGTGAGATCTTCGAATGTGCCGGTAAGGGTCATCAAACTCGCCAGGCAGAGTTGGAAAACGAGGGCGTTGCCCGGGGTGCGGAACCTCGGGTGGATGGTCGCCGCGAAGCGAAAGAAAATTCCGTCGCGAGCCATGGCGTAATCCACTCGCGCACCGCTCAGGACTGAAGAATTGAGGGTCCCAAGCGCGGAGATCATCATCGCGAGTGTGATCCAGAGTGCCGCACGACGTCCGGCAAAGCTTGCAAAAACATCGGATGCGACATGCTCAGACGTCGCCACCGCACGAAACGGCAGGGCATAGAAACAAACGGCGCTAAACAGTAAGAACACGATGGCGACAAACGCAACACCCCCGATGAGAGCACGCGGAATGTTTCGGCCCGGGTCACGGACCTCGGAGCCAACTAGGCTGAGGTCCTCCCAGCCGTCGTAGGCCCACAAGGATGCGGCCAGGGCTGCTAGAAATCCGGTCAGGGTACCCCAGCCAAGCGGTGACGGCCAAAGCGGTTGGAAATTGGCTGCGCGGCCGTGCGCCAGCCCGAATCCCAGGCCGACAATGGCGAGCACCGACGCAATTTTCACAAATGTGAGCGCCACCTGAACTTGTCCACCGAACCGCACACCGAGATAGTTAATCAAGGTCATGAGCACGACTGCTACGACGGCCAGCGGTTGGGCCCGCGTGAAGACAAATTGGGATCGCTCGGCCGTGAAGAAAGGCAGGGGAAAGTGAAACGTGTAGAGTGGCGCCGCCACCACGGGAATCAAGAAGCCCCAGAATCGTAGCAGCCCTGCGGCGATCGAAGCGACCGATGCCGGACGCCCCACGATCGAATGCATCCAGCCGAAAAGGAATCCCCAAACAGGCCCGAGACCGCGTCGCAGATACGCGTACTCGCCGCCAGCTTCGGGAATCGCCGCTCCCAGTTCCGCATAGCTTAGCGCGCCGAACATCGAAAGCAATCCGCCGACGATCCATGCAGCGAAAACGACTGTCACCGAACCGGCTTCGGCTGTCATTTCGCTCGGCTTCAGGAAAATCCCCGTGCCGATCATCGTACCCACGACGATCGCACCTGCTGCCCAGCCGCCGAGTCCACGGACCAGCCCAAGTCGTTCGTCCGGCTTCGCCCTCGTTTCGATGCGGTTCTTCTGCATTAGTCTTGTGGCAATTGCTGCTGGGGAGCGCCCGAACTCGACGGCGTGCTTCCCGCCAGACTCCCGAGCGAGCCCACTGCGAACGTCGCGATTGTTCCAACGGGGACGTACCAGGTCCACGCCAGCCGGGTCAACAATGTCACCGCAATCATAGTGACAATGCCGGTCGCGAACCCGACGAGCGCACCATTTTCATTGGCAAGCCGGTTCCATGTGCCCAACAAGAAGACGCCCAGCAATCCCCCGTACGTGATTGATGTGATCGTCAGCCCGGCCACCAGCACGGGTCCCCAGCCGACGAGCCCGAGCAAAGCGAGGAGTAGGCCCCACACGAGCGTCATTCGGCGCGAGCACCCGAGCGACTGCGCCGGGCCGGCATCATGGCAAATGGGGGTCAAATCCATGATGCTGGACGACGCGAGCGAGTTCAACGATCCACTGGCGTTTGACATCGCAATGGCGAAAATCGAAGCGAGCACGAGGCCCTTGAGTCCAATCGGCATCTCGTGAACAATAAATTCGGGGAAGATACGGTCGGGATCTCCGCCGGGTACCGGAGCTGCGGCAAGTTGCGCGTGGACGAAGAGCATGACGCCGATCACCAGAAACAACGTGAACTGCCCGAAAATAATGATGCCGCTTACCAGGAGCGCCTTTTTGCTGTCCCGCTCGTTCCGTGCCGCGAGGAGCCGTTGCACCATAGTTTGATCGGTGCCGTGACTGGCCATGGTCAGAAAGGTACCCCCGACTAGGCCCGACCAGAACGTGTAACTTCGGGTCAGGCTGAAGGTGAAATCGAAGACTCGCAGCTTGTCCCCGGCCGCCGCAGCTGCCCGTGTCAGTTCGGGCCAGCCGCCCGGAATTTTATGCAGCAGAAGGGAGAAAGCGGCGACCGAACCTGTCAAATAAAGTGCGAACTGGATGACGTCGGTCCAGATCACCGCACGCAGGCCGCCCTCAAAAGTGTAGAAGAGCGTGAGAACTGCGACAACCGTGATAGACAAGCGCTCTCCGGTGCCAAAGGCCACGCTCACAACTTTGCCGATTGCGGAAAACCGCACGCCCTCGGCCAGGGCGCGGGTCACTAGGAAGGTCACGGCAGCGGCCGATCTCATTCGCACTCCAAAACGCCTTTCGAGAAGCTGGTAAGCCGTGTAGAATTCGCCCTGGAAATACTGCGGGATCAGGACCACGCACAGAATCACCCTGGCGACCAGGTAACCGAGCACGAGTTGTAAGAAGCCGAGACTTCCCCCATAGGCGATGGCCGGCGTACCGATAATGGTAAGTGTCGAAGTCTCGGTAGCGACGATCGAGCAGGCCAGCGCCCACCAGGGAGCCGTGCGGCCGCCGAGGAAGTAATCACGGAGGGTTTGCTGGCCGCGACCGAAGCGGGCTCCAAACAGAGTGATCGAAGCCAGATAGAGCAGGATGAGGGCGAAATCGAATGGGCTGATTTGCATTGCGCCGCACCCAACGGGCCGCGCGATGCTAACCGCCCGCCTTGAAGACTGTCAAGCTGAGTGAAAAAACAGATGCCTCAGAAAATATCCGCGGCTGATGCCTCATACTTCCTCGGGTTCGATGGCGGAGGGACGAAGACCGAATGCGTGCTCGCCGATAAAGAGGGGCGCGTTCTCACCCGTGCGACTGCCGGGCCGTCGAATCCCTTCCGGACGGGGTACACCAGGGCGTGGTTCGCGCTGAGCGATGCAGCCGACCTGGTCTTAAGCCGTCAGAAGGTTACAAGCAGCCATATACGGGGAGTCTGCGCTGGACTGGGAGGAGCGGGCCGTTCAGGAGTCGCAAGGCGCGTCGCCACTTTCTTGCGGGATAACTATCCGAATGCCAAAGTCTGCGTGACAACCGACCTCGAAATCGCCTTGGAGGCGGCATTCGGCAGCGGCGAGGGACTCGTCCTGCACGCCGATACCGGTTCGGCCGCCTTCGGTCGCGATGCCAACGGCCGAACGGCTCGAGCCGGGGGACGGGGCCCCTGGTTTAGCGACGAGGGAAGCGCCTTCGACATCGGGCGGCGAGCGATCCGGGCCGTCTCGCTCGCGGAGGAGAATCGTGGTCCTGCCACCGAGATTGCCGCGCGGATTTTCGCATGCCACCAATGTCATGGCTGGGATTCCTTGCTTGATAGCG
>Ga0209526_10000918_pt1 | contig 19422 bp, 15 predicted proteins | sample JacPinW_OM2H0_M1_FD_188566 | JGI IMG/M metagenome (GOLD analysis project Ga0209526, IMG submission 188566) | Forest soil microbial communities from Algoma, Ontario, Canada - Jack Pine, Ontario site 1_JW_OM2H0_M1 (SPAdes) (version 2) | ecosystem: Environmental > Terrestrial > Soil > Boreal... | reverse complement strand
GGGCACTGCTTCGGTCACGGTGTTTAACCCCTCACCGGGCGGCGGCGCATCAAGCACGGTGACCTTCACAATTAACAATCCCGTCTCCATTCTGACGTCGCTCTCACAGACCTCCGCAACCGCGGGCGGTCCGGCATTCACGCTTATGGTGACCGGCAGCAACTTTGTGAGCGGTGCAATTGTTCGATGGAACGGGGTGGCGTTGACGACCACGTTCGTCAGCGCCACGCAGCTGACAGCAACGGTTCCGAGCAGCGACTTGGCAAGCCCAGGTACCGCCTCAGTTACCGTGTTCAATCCCGGCCCAGGCGGCGGCACGTCGAACGCTCTAAGTGAAACCATCAATTCTCTAGCAGTAACAACAACGACGCTGACCGTTTCACCCAATCCAGCGGTAGCGAGCCAACCGCTCACCTTTACCGCGACGGTATCTCCGGCCCCGACAGGAACGCCTCCCGGAACGGTGAACATCTTTAACGGCACAACCTTACTGGGGACAGCGATTGTAAATTCCTCAGGCGTCGCAACATTCACGACGAGTACCCTGACAGCCGGTTCTTACAGCATCACCACCGTCTACTCGGGCAACGCCGTTTCCGGAACTTCGACTTCCAGCGCCCTGACTCTCACTGTTGGGAGTACTCCAGCGTACACGGTGACGGCCCCCCAGACGCCGTTCACGGTGGCGCAAGGCGGCTCTATCAATATCACCATCAGGGTGCCGCCGCTTGGAGGAGCCTATAACAACGTTGTGACCATGTCGGCTTCGGGGCTCCCCGCAGGTGCCACGGCCACCTTTGATCCTCCCACGGTTACGCCGGGCAGCACGGGTGCAACGACCGTGATGACCATACAGTTGCCGAAGGTGATTGCAAGTATTCCTCCCGCGCAGCAGCGGCCGTTCCCGCTCGGAGCTTTTAGCCTGGCGCTTGCTGCGTGTGCCATCCTCTGCGGATTCAGACGGTCGAAGGTCCTCCGGCTGGCCTTCGCGATGGTAGCCCTTGCGTGCGCAACCGTGATGTTTACGGGCTGCAATGGCGGCCTTGCGGGTGGCCCGAGTACAAAGGTTGAGAGCGCCGTGATAACTGTGACGGGCACCAGCGGATCGCACCATGCCTCCACAACTGTCACCTTGGTGGTGCAGTGAGATTGATCCCCCGACAAGGACGAATCAAAATGCAGAAACTAGTGCATCGGTTGATCGTTACAACAGCCTTCGGATCTTGTTTGTTGCTCTCGCCTCGCGCATGGGCGCAGGTCCCGTCGAAGATGGAAGCCGGAGTCGATTACAACTATGTTCACACGAACGCACCTCCGGGAGGTTGCGGTTGCATCTCAATGAACGGCGGGGACGGCTGGTTCGCCTACTATTTGACAGGTTCCTTTGCAGCCGTTGCGCAGATCAGCGCTCAGCATGCTTCGAATATCGGCGGGGTAGGCGCGGACCTAACATTCACGTCGTACCTGTTCGGGCCACGGTATAGCCGGAGGGTGACGAAACGCCTGCTGCCGTTCGGGCAAGTGCTGATTGGGGGAGCGCACGCAAGCGGAAGCCTGGCGCCGGGAAGTTCCGGCATTGCTGGCTCATCGAACGCCTTCGCGATGACGGCGGGCGGAGGAGTCGATGTCGGAGTTACTCGGCACTTCGCCATTCGTCCCGCTGAACTGGACTATTACCTGACACGCTTCAACAACGGCGTGAACGACCACCAGAACAATCTCCGATTCGCCGCTGGTGTTGTATTCCGCTTCTGAAACGGCAAGATCGCAGATGCGCCGCTGCGAACTTGGTTCCACATCTAGGCCTAATGCCGCCTACTCGGAAACAATCTCGAACCTCCAGACCTTTAAAGCTTGCCCAGCGGGCGAGCCGCAGTTCGACGAAAGAGTTGATACCCGCACCCGGACTGCGGGGACCGCCAGGCGGAATTCTGGTCGCGTGTTGGGCCGGATCGGCAGATGGTTTCCCCAGTGCGCCGTGAGATCGGCATAGGGGCAGCGGTTGCCCGCTGCCAAAACAGTGCGGCCTATAATCGGGCGTAGGTTTCACATGACCTTTCCGTCGCCCAGCTCGCCGTTGACGCTCTGTCGCGAGCGCATCGCCAAGATCGAGCGCAAGACGGAGCGGATTGAATGTGTCTTTGCTAACGGCGGTAAGATCTTGATTTCTCCATTCCTCGCAACTCAGGTGAGCGTCGGAGATGAAATCTCTTTTCCTCTTGCGACACAGGCTGTTCATGCTGGAACGGAGATCTATGTTCGAAAGAGATCGCCGGCTACAGGAACCCGCGACGTCTATCAGGCGCCGATCGGCTACGTGAGCCAACCCAGGCAGGACAAACGGCAGGAGTATTTCGTCATCGCCGACGTCCTCAATGGACAACTCGGAATATCTTCGATTCGAATCGGCTCCGACACATTGCGTGATTACTTCTATGTCGCAGATCGTAAGGGCGAGTGGGATCGCCAGCGGACCTTGTATCAGGCTCTGCAAGCTTCAGTGTCTGCTTCGCCCGCTGAGCTTCGACTGGCCTTCAAACTGCGGGATCTGGAGCTGCGTGCTTCCCACGCTCCAAAAGGCGAATGCCGGGCCCTTGAGAGAGCATTTAACATCCTCGCCCATGGGGAGTTGCGCGCCTGCTATGACGCCTTATTGAATGATTCTCTAGCATCTTCCGTCTTTCCTTACGGCGGTTTCGGCTCGATCCTGGTCGTGGGTGAACGGTCCCGTACCGGCGATGCATTCTTCACCAAACACATCCTCGGATATCTGCCAGAACAAAGGCACAGGCACTTCCGGGCTCCGCTCCGGCGTTGTGACTTCTATAGCGATCGGGCCCTTTATCGCGACTTGGGTCGAAAACTCGAAGTTTGGCTTGATCCGGGCGTGCTGGCCCTCGGGTGGGACGCAACCTGGAACCAGTGGAAACACTTGCTAGGGGCGAAAGTTGAACTGAAGGCTGTCTTCGTTCAGGGTGGCAAATACCGCCGGCGCCGCGGCCAATGGGAACTTGTGAAGTGGGAGACGGCGTTACCGAGCCGCGTGGAAGTTAGGCTGCCGGCGGACATCCATTCACAGATTGAAAAAGCGAGGAGCACGTTTCATCGTTTCGGTCAATACTCGGACGCTCTTGAGCAGATCCGTGCTGACATCGCTAAGGTCCCCATCGAGAAAAGTGAACTTCAACGCATCTGCGGAAGGCTCGGCATTCCTGGTGATTTCGACGTCGCCCAGATCACCTGGCAACCTGGTTACGATCCTTTCTTCTACCAACAACTCTCCCGTCGCGCACGGACTTTCTATCTGTTCCGCGATGAGTACATCTTTGACCTAGAGCACGGCGTGGTCATTGAGACTCCCGAGCTCGGCCACGCGACCTACGTCTTCGCCAAACCTAAGAGCATGGATGCGTTCCTCGCGGAGTATGGGAGGACAACCAAGGAAGCCATTCTCGATAATCGGAGCAATGTGGCCGAACGTCTGGGCTACCTGGGGCGCGTCGTGCACGGTGCCAATCCGCGCGCCTGGCTCAAGAAGATAAAGGCGCACATTGATGAGACACCTGATTTTGCTCAGCTGTGACGCCAGTCGTAAAGCACAATACCTCGTTCCTCGCGGCGCGGCCGCTCGCAATGTTTTAGCCATCATGCCACGCGTGACGTGAAGCACCGATCCGTGGTAAAAAAGGTTAGGGTGAAAGTGAGAACGGAGAACCGGCCATGCAACTAAACGTACCTCCTGACCTTGAGACGCTCATCAACAAACGCCTTTCCGGCGGCGGCTATACGAGCATTGAAGACGTACTCCGCCGCGCCCTTGAAGCGCAGGACGCCGAGGAAAGCTGGACGGACGAGGAACGCCGGGCGTTGTCCGCTCATATCGAGGAAGGCTATCTACAGGCCGAGCGCGGCGAGCTTATCGACGGCGCTCAGGCCCGCCATGAAATTCAGGCGATGAAAGACGGCTGGCGTTTGTCCAAACGATGAGCGTTTATGCGCTCACGCCTCGTGCCACAGCAGATATTTTCGACATCTGGTCTTACATTGCCGGGGACAACCAAGACGCCGCCGACCGCGTAGAACAAGCGATTTACGACGCTTGTGCGTTTGTTGCCGAAGCGCCCATGCGCGGCCATTCCCGGCCCGACCTCACAACCCGTCCGCTTCGTTTCTGGACGCTGACCCGTTATCCCAGCTACACAGTTGTGTACAGGCTAGACACGGACCCCCTTCAGGTTGTCGCCGTTCTGCACGGGAAAAGAAATATACGGAGCATCCTGAAACAGAGCCCCTGATGGTCGAGGATTAGTCCCATGCGGGCGGGCTGAGCGGCTCGCGATGGCTCTCGATGGCGGCCTCGACATCCTTGGCGAAGTCGGGATCGATGACGGCTGTCGAGATTTCGGGTAGCAGCGCGATGCACTCGGAGATGGTGCGGCGCACCGGCTGAGCTGGCTGTACGACGGCTACGGGCTGCTCGTCGTGTTCGATGACTATTTCCGCACCCGCGCGGACGCGCGCCAGCAACGAAGCGAAGTCACTCGCCGCTTCCGCATCCGACATATGGATCACATGCTTGGCCACCAGACCATTATACACGGCTATTCCTCCTCTTCTTCGGACTCGGCATCTAAGCCGCAAGTAGATCATGATCCGTTTGGTCGATATCATGCGCCGACCGTTGTCGAGGCGAGTATTTTTCGCGCACTGAAGGCCGCGTCTTCTGCGTGCTCGACTTGTGATACCAGTACCACAAATTCAGCCCCTACCCAGGCGGCTCGCGGTGTCCGAGCGGCAGACTCGAGCCATCGATCGCCCTGCGACCGACTGGTGGAGTTTCTCGCCAATCGCGTGTCCGAGGAAGTCGTTGATGATCAGGTCGGAAGAGAAATTCGGGAAAGCTGCCGTTCGGTTTCTTTCGATGGTTCCAGATATTTCTGTGTCGTGTCGAGAGATTCGTGTCCGAGCCAGGTTTGGACCGTACGAACGTCGATTCCGACACGAAGCCACCGTGTTGCGGCGGTGTCGCGGAAGCGGTGCAAGAAGTGCCATTCGTTAGGATCGAGCTCCGCTCGTTTTGCGACGGACTTGCACCGACCATGCAGGAAACGGTAGTTCGGCTTGCCTGTGGGCGAAGGAAAGACCAACGGGCAACCGTTCAAACGTGGGTGCTTTCGCAGCAGGTCGGCGACGTCTTTTGGCACGGGCACCGAACGTTCTTCCCAATCCTTGGGAATGAACCGGTATTCTGGCTTGGCGGTTACATGGACGCGCCTTCTCGTAAGATCGAGGTCTGACCAGTGCAGCGTCTTGAGTTCTCCCCGGCGAAGACCACTTGCGAGCGCCAACCCAAAGAACGCGCGCTCCCATTCGTCGCAGACACCGAAGAATTCCTTAAGATCCTCGTCCGTATAGGCTACCGGCTTTTTGCGGAAGCGCGGGAGTCGAGGAACCTCTTTGACCGGATTGTCTAGTTTGAGCTTTGAGAAAAAGCCATGCAGGATCACTCGGTCCGTATAGAGGGTCGTCCCCGGATCAAATCCCTTTCCCTTTCGCCAGGCGAGGAAGCGCTTGATATCGTCCGGGTCGATATCTCGGACGTCGCTTTTTGGAGCGACGTGCTCGGCAAACAGTTTCAGGATGTATTGGTACTTTTCGTGGGTTAGGGACTTACGGAAGGCCTTGATGTCTTTCAGGAAATCTGCGATTGCAGCGGCGAGAGGCTGGGCTTGATCTTCTTGGGAGACGCTCGGGAGTTCGATGTTGTTTCGTTTGGCGTCCAACTGAAATTGTTTGCGGCGCTGTGCTTCAAGAGCGTTAGAGGGGGTGCTGCCGGCGGCTTCGCGGCAACGTCTTCCCTGCTCGCGCCACTCGATCAAGTAGGTAACGGGGCCCGAGCTCCACTTGATGCGACCTTTGGCGTCGCGGTCGAGGGAAGCCATTTTCCAGCCGCGGTCGGTTTTGAACTGCCTGATGATATTGACGTGGGCCACGTACTGTCCACCTCTCTCGAAGTGGACAGTATTATGGACAGTGAGGAACGCAGAGTCAGGCTAAGTAATTAAAAACAATAAACTTTTGGCGGGCGAGCCTATAAGCCGGATTCTGTCCGGCGCGCAGCCGTCACTCCGTTGGGTACGGTGGTGACCTGGCGCACGCGACGGGGCGATCATTCCTCTAGGTCCCGGATTGCTCTGGGACTCAAGCAGCCTACCCGAGGGTCGCAGGGCTTAGCTCTTTCGAGCGGAGCACATACGGGCCGGGCCAGCCCTCCCCTCCTATTTGGCCTTGCTCCACGCGGGGTTTTCCGAGCCCCAGATGTCACCATCCAGGCGGTGGGCTCTTACCCCACCTTTTCACCCTTGCCAAAATGCGCTCGACCGAGACAAGGGAAACTCCGATTTTCCGGGGCCCCCGCTGTCGAGGAACAAGCGGCTCTGGCGGTATATTTTCTGTGGCACTATCCGTCGTCGCGTCCTCAAGGTTTGCTTTCGCCCACCCTTGAGCGCAACTCCCTGGCGTTACCAGGCGCGTTGCCCTTTCGTCGCCGGCTCTTGCGAGTTCGCGACGAATGGAGTCCGGACTTTCCTCCCGTCCGCTCATTACCTCCGAAGCGGACCGGCGATCACCCGACTCACCCGCCACTCAGCAGTATACGCCGCCACCGCCAGCGCCACAATCGTACTTCCGTGCGATTTATAAGCGGTATCAGAGAACGATCCGCAATTCAAACACGCAATCCTGGATGAATTCAGTTTGAACATGGGCTACCACCGAACATATGCGATCCGTGTTCTGAACGGCACCGCTCCCGGAAGGCAGGATCGCAGACGCCGGCGGCACGGCTGAGCTAGGGCGACCAAGTGCTCTCCATCCTGACTCGAGGCGCGCACGGGCATTTACTGGCAGAGCCAGGTCACTTCTCCCTCGCGAGCACAGCCAGGCTGCCGACCGTCAAGGCTTCAATGGCCAGACAGCAGTTTTGGTCGAAGGAATTCTGTCGTGCTGTCTGGAAGAATTCCTTGCAGCGCCGCGTAGCATCCGGGTCAAGCAGGAGAATGCGTTCGATCAGGGCATCGGTGTCCCCGGCAAGCCGGTCGGCTGCGTTGACCTGCGAGATGAGGCCGATTTTGAGCGCATATTGCGGAGTGATGGAATCGCCGAACAACACGAGGGGGAACGCGAACCGCGGCAGGGTGTACTCGCCCAAATACGCCATTATGGCGGCTGGCGCAAGACCAGTACGCATCTCGGGAAATCCCAAGGAAGCGTGCTCGGCGACGTAAACGAAATCACACACGATTGCCAAGCCGAAGCCGAACCCAAAGGCATCGCCCTGGACCTCCGCGACGCTGATCAACTGAGACGATCGCAAGGCGCGCTTGAACTCGATTAGGCGAGTGGATTCGCGATGGATTGCCGCGACGTCCCGGCCCGCACGCTCTCTGCCTGTACAGAAGACTTTGCCGCGCGCTCGAATGCGCAGGACCCGGGCTTCCGGTCGAGACGCCTCTGCCCGCAGTTCGGCCAGCATCGCGTCGAACATCACCCCGGTAACCTCGTTCCCCTCCTCGGCACTGTTCAACGTAAATGTCAGTAGATCGCCCGCACGCTCGATGACGACCCCGAGCCTGGGGTCGGCGCTGGACGAATTCGTTCGTTTCTCGGATAACATGCCGACACGGTATACAAAAAATGCACTGTAAGTCAACGGCGCACGGGCGCCGACGGACCTGAAGGAGGTGGCTTGTGGTGTAGAAAATCGATCGAGGAGATTCGGTAGTGGCGAATATCCTTGAATCTGGATTCTCCACTCATTCAAAAGAGGCCCTTTTGACGCACCCTTACCTAAAACACGCCGCTCGACAACTGTGACGCCGCAATCTTGATCCCGCTTAACCTTTCTCTCATACGGTCATGCCCGCTCGGGACTGTTCACAAGTGTCAACGTCCCGGAAAGTTCTAGATGCATGGAGTTGCGATCTCTGAGCTACAGGTCGACTATATTGAAATGACCTCATCCTCTAATCGAGAGTCGGGCGCCACTTTTCGGTCGCGATACCCACTTTAATCCGCCGCAGTACTTGTCACCATCCGCTCCTTCTTGCCCTTTATCGAAAGGACCGAACTTCAAGCAGGTCAGCTGTCCTTACCTAACTCATTTCGTGGGAGTATCCGCCCGGCGGCGTGGTAGATGTCATGCACTATCTCATCGATTACGACGAATCACTTGGGCACACAAAAAAGGGATGAACAGAACGTGTTCAGGACCTATACCCCCAGTCGTTGATTCCCAATCCGCTCCTCGTTCGGCACTGCCCACCCTATCGTGAAGCGGACGCAGAGCCGCGCTTCTCTTCCGAGAACGTCACGCGCCAGACGCTGTTCGACGCATCATCGGTGATCACAAGAGCTCCGTCCCGCGCAACCGTTACGCCCACGGGCCTGCCCCAGACGTTTCCGTCATCTGAGACTAGGCCAGTGATAAAATCTACGTACTCCCCGGTTGCTTTTCCGTTCGACATCGGAATGTAGATGACCTTGTAACCGGTAAACTTGGCTCTATTCCATGAGCCATGCGAGGTCACGAATGCCCCGCCACGGTATTCGCGGGGAAATTGAGTCGCATTGTAGAAGACAATGCTCAGAGGCGCCGAGTGAGACTGCAAAAGAACGTCCGGCACCAAAACCTTGTCTTTGAGCTCAGGGTTTTTCCCCTCGTGGCGCGGGTCCTGATTGCCCCCCAAGTAGAACCATGGCCAACCGTAGAAGCCGCCGTCAATAACGTGGGTGACGTAGTCAGGTGGAAGATCGTCACCCAACTCGTCGCGTTCATTCACCGCGACCCAAAGTTCGCCTGTCATCGGATCAGTCGTCAACCCGGCCGGATTACGAATCCCCCATGCGTAGACTCGTTCCCCAGATCCATCTGGATTGAACTCCAGAACGTCCGCGCGCCGCTTTTCGTCTGCATCATCGCTGACGTTGGAATGGGAACCGACAGCGACGTAAAGCTTCTTACCGTCCTTGGAGAACGTGAGGTTACGCGTCCAATGTCCGCCGCCAAAACCACCCCCGCCGGGCAAATCGGGAATAATTGCTTCTACGGGTCCGCGAGCTTCCAGATCACCGTTCTTATAGGGAAATCGCACCACGGAATTCGTGTTGCCGACATAAACATACTCCGGAGTCGGTCCCGGGGGGTAGAAAGCAATTCCATAAGGCATCGTGAGACCAGACGCGAATACGTAGTTCGCTTCGATCTTTCCCTCTTTGCTCAGTCCGCGAAGCACGCGAACTCGGCCGGCCGTACTTTCAGAGAGGAAGAGATCCCCATTGGGAGCCGTGACGACCTGTCGAGCGTTTTCCAAGCCAGTGGCAACCTGTTCGACTTTGAAACCCGCCGGCGCTTGCGGCCACGCACGCTCGGGACGATGCACGACTTTAGACCGGTTCGCGGTCGACGAGCTGGCGTATGGCTTGGGTAGATCAGCCGTGCGGATCAGGTGACGATCGCCCGGATGTTCATTGGACCAGTCGTCAAACTGCCCCTCACCTCGCAGAACGCCGGCACTTTGGGACTCCCTAGCCCCATGCCCTGCCGGGGTCGCCACGAGTACAACCGCTCCGAGCACGAGTAGCGCAAGCAAAAAGAATAGGACGCGAGGTTTGCGAATCGGATCTCTTTTCATGACCTTTGGTCCTCCCGAGAATACGACGCTTACTCGACAAAATTATCGTGGCTTACGTCCCGAGTTAATATAAAACCCGGTTCGGCACGGGTGGCTCGCGTGTCTCAGTCATTCTTACCTTGCCTTTCGCAACATTGCGCCAAGAAGTGAGGTGCCAGAGATGCGGAGCCTGTACTCTCCAAAGTGCAAAGATTACAGCAAATAGGCTTCACCGGCCACTCGCGAAATACCCGAGTGGCTTTGCCTCCATCATCCTCCATCAAATCCTCGTGTCGCTGCCCGACGGGGTCCTTCGAGAAGTTCGGACGACCTCCCAGTTCTTCTCCGGACGTTCCAGAGTTTCCATGATGGTGATGGTGAGTCTGATTTGAGGTTCACGACGTATTCGAGACCACTCAAATGGTGGCATCGTCGATTACCTTGTGTTTCAGGTGACGCTTATTAGTTCAGTTGGGCGCGGAACACCTCGAAATTCACTGACTCTGTGTACACCCGGTACCGGCAGCAGATCATTACCTTGGACTCATCTCGAGCTCAAAAGCCCATCGAAGCCAGCTTCGTCGAGGATCGGAACATTCAATACCTTGGCTTTGTCGTATTTCGAACCGGGATCCGCACCAACGACCACATAGCTCGTATTCTTGCTGACCGACGATCCCGATTTCCCACCGTGAGCCGCAACTAGCGCTTCGGCTTCTTCGCGCGAGCGATTGGCAAGCGTTCCGGTGAAAACGAAGCTCTTGCCCGCAAATTTCGCATCGACAAGAGTTGGCCGCTCTTCCTGCATATTGACGCCCGCAGCCTGCAGGTGCTCGATGAGCTTGCGATTCGCCGCCTCGGAGAAAAACTCCCGGACGCCTTCAGCGATCTTGGGCCCAACTTCGCCGACCTCCATCAGCTGCTCTACAGTGGCGGCAGCCAGCTTATCCATTGACCCAAAATACGCTGCAAGCAGTTGCGCTGTACGTTCCCCAACGAATGGGATCCCGATCGCGTACACCAACCGCGCCAGGCTGTTCTTCTTGCTCGCCTCGATCTGATTCCAAAGATTCCGCGCCGACTTTTCGGCCATTCGTTCAAGCCCAGCCAGCGTTTCGATCTCCAACTTATAAAGATCGGCAAAATCTTTGACGAGATTCCTTTCAATTAGCTGGTCGACAATTTTTTCTCCGAGACCATCGATATTCATCGCATGGCGCCCGGCGAAGTGCAGAAACGATTCCCTTCTACGTGCCGCGCAGGAGACGTTTACGCAGCGATATGCAACTTCGTCCACCGCCCGGTGAATTCCCATGCCGCACACGGGACACTGCTTGGGCATCTTGAATGGCTTCTCTGCTGCTCCGTGTTTCACGACTTTCAGAACGTGCGGTATCACTTCCCCGGCGCGCTCAACCAGAACCGTGTCCCCCGCATGGATTCCGAGTCGCTCGACTTCGTCCATATTGTGAAGCGTGGACTTCACAACGGTGACCCCGCCAATCTGGACCGGCTCGAGAAAAGCGACCGGAGTCAGCGTTCCTGTTCGTCCAACATTCACGCCGATTTCCCGCACCACGGTCGTTTCCTGGTGGGCAGGAAACTTGTAGGCGATCGCCCAGCGTGGAGCCTTCGAGGTGAAGCCGAGCTCGTTTTGTAGCCCTATCTCGTCCACCTTCACGACAATACCGTCAATCTCATAGGCCAGCTTTTCGCGCTTGGATTCCCAGCTGGCGATATACCGCTCCACCTCTGCAAGCGAACGACAAAGCTTCCAGGCGTCGCTAACCTTGAAGTGCATCACCGCCAGAGCTTCGAGGACGTCCGAAAGCCTCTTCTTTGGCACCCGGCCGTCTAGGAGGATGTAGTAGGCAAAAAAATCCAGACGCCGTGACTCGGTAATCTTCGGGTCGAGCATTCGGACAGCACCCGCTGCCGCATTGCGCGGGTTGGCAAAAAGCTTGCCGCCTTGTTCACCCTGTTGAAGGTTGAGTTCCTGAAAAGCCTTGCGCGTCATGATGGCTTCGCCGCGGACTTCAAAGGTCCCCTGCAGCCCGGCTTTTTCGAGCAGCGCGCGGTCGACACTCAATGGTACCGAGCGGATCGTTTTCACATTCGGGGTAACCTCTTCGCCCGTCGTGCCATCGCCGCGCGTAACCCCGCGCGCAAGTCTTCCATTTTCATATACCAACGAAAGGCTCAGGCCATCGAATTTGTGTTCGGCAACGTAATCGATCTTCCCGCGTCCGGTGAGTTCACGCACGCGTCGGTCGAATTCGCCGAGCGCCTCGAACGAAAATACATTGTCGAGGCTGACCATCGGGCTCTTGTGCCGAACCTTACGAAAGCCCTCGCGCGGCGCCCCTCCCACTCGCTGTGTTGGTGAATCCGGCGTCAACAGCTCGGGATGCTCGACTTCGAGCTGCTTGAGCTGGTTCATGAGTCGGTCAAAGGCAGCGTCGGAAATTTCTGGATCGTCTACGATGTAATAGAGGTACTCGTGACGCTGAATTTCTTTGCGCAGGCGCTCGATTTCTCTAGTGGCGTCACGGCTTTTCGACATGGAAACCTCGATAGCGGGATGCGGTCGGTCAAAACTCCTCTATATTATACAATGCGTCCTTGCTCGAAAAACTCTGGGACGGACCCGATGCCAGACGGAATTAACGACGCGCTGCTCATCTACAATCCGACAAGCGGTCGCAAACGCCATCGACGTTTCGTCGAAGTCGAGCAGGCAGCGCGCATTCTGAAGGCTTCCGGCATTTCAACCGAATTTGCCTCGACGACTGCGCGCGCCTCGGCAACCACAATCGCCCGACAGGCAGTCGAACAACGCCGCGGCATGGTCATTGTCTGCGGCGGTGACGGCACGATCAACGAAGTCGTCAACGGGCTCGCGGGAAGCCGGGTGCCGATGGCGCTGCTGCCGGCGGGGACCGCCAATATTCTCGCGAAAGAGCTCGGCATTCCCTGGGACATTCCTCACGCCGCCCGGCTCATCCCAGGAGGAATCGTTCGGCGCATCGCGGTCGGCCTCGCCGTGCCGGTTGACGGCAATCATTCCGAAGCCATTCCACGGGAAGGCCGCTATTTCCTGTGCGTCGCAGGCGCCGGACCGGATGGAGCGATCGTCAACGGTGTGCATGAAGGTTTAAAAAAAACCGCCGGGGTCTTCGCTTATTGGGCGGAAGGCTTCCGGCAGTTGTTCCTCTACGATTTCCCCGAGATGCGAATCCGATCCGCCGGACGCGAGCACCGCGCGACAATCATAGTCATCGGCAGAACTGCGCATTACGGGGGACCCTTCAAGATTACGACGGGCGCGAGTCTATTCGAGGATTCATTCGAGATGCTGACGAACTCGAAGCGCAGCCGATTGGGTTATCTCATCTGCCTACCGGCGCTCTGGCTCGGTAAACTCCGCGGGATGGATGGCATCCAGGTGTGGAAGGCGGAAGAGGTGATTTGCGAGGCTGCCGGAAAAGAACGCCTGTTCGCTCAGGTCGACGGCGAGCCGATCGGATCTCTGCCGGTGTCATTCCAGATCGTGCCTGATGCGCTGTCGCTCGTAACCCCGGCAGCGAAGCACACGTAATCCTACCAAGAGGAACTAGAGACTGGACCCGATCACTCATACCCTGGCGCCGCTCGCGCTTGCTCGCGTTGGGCAGGGAAAATTACCACGATTCGGGACCGCCATGCTCGTGGTCTCAGGCCTCGCGGCCGATCTCGATTTTGCGAGCTACCTCGGCGGACCAGACGCCTTCTTGCGATTCGACCGTACCGTTCTCCATTCCATCCCGGGCTCTGCGGTAATGGCCTTTGCGATTGCAGGAGCATTCTGCACCTTGGACAAAACGTTAGTTCGCAACCCTCCGAAAACAAGTCCCGCTGTGCCCCTCGCCTTCGGCGCCGCACTCGGTCTCTGCGCGGTCGGTGCTGCCGCACACATCTTGCTCGACCTTGCGAGCGGCGTCGGCGTGCGATTGCTGTGGCCACTCCGCGCAAACTGGTACGGATGGGATCTCGCTTCGAATCTCGACCCGTGGATCATGGCTCTACTCGTGGCGGGGATTCTCCTTCCCCAATTGTTTAAGCTCGTGAACGAAGAGGTGGGGGACCGGAGAAAACGCACCGGGGCAAGCCCTGCCGCCATGGTGACGTTGCTGCTGCTGGTTGCCTACTTTGGAGCGCGAGCAATTCTGCACGGTCGCGCGATCGGCCTTCTTCTGTCTCGCGAATACCGCGGCCGGGAACCGCTCTCGGCTGGCGCTTTCCCCACCTCGTCGGACCCATTCGATTGGAGAGGCCTCGTTGTCACAGAAAACACGATTGAAGAGGTGCACGTCCCTGTCGGTCCCGGCGCCGATTTTGATCCCGATCGCAGCCTCACCCATTTCAAGCCGGACGATTCACCCGCGCTCGACGCGGGACAAAAGGCACCTGCAGCGAAACCATTCCTCATCTACGCGCGGTTCCCGCTCGCGAGCGTCACACGTCGCGACGATGGATACCGTTTCGAACTGCGCGACCTCCGGTTTCCTCTCGATGATCCGGGCCCTTCAAACATCATATGTCGCGTGGATTTCGACAGTGGACTTCGGATCGTACGGCAAGGGTTTCGCTACGCAACTTCCCCAAATCCATAAATCCAAGCGAGGGACCGTCTGGTCTGGCTGACCAGGACCGCTTGCCTCCGTTAAGATTCGTCTAGATTTTTTTCTCGTAGCGACAGCTCACGGACTGTGAGCGCACCTACAGTTGGCGCTGGGCACTGCTGAGAAAGCCACCTACTGCAGCGGGTGGCGTAGTGGACATTGACCTATTTCTTGGTGGTGGCGGGCTTGGGGGGCGACTCATGAAGAAGAAACCGGCTGGCTGAAAAAAGCACGAACAAAGCGAGCAGAACCGACAGCATGAATGCACCGCTGTGGGCGGTCAGAAACAGAAGTGCTCGCGGACCGTACCTCACGGCAAAGATTCCTTCGGCGAAGTATCGCAGTCCGCGGCCAACCAGGACAGCTGTCAGAAACGTTTTCAGTGGTACTTGAAATACTCCCTCGGCAAGCACAAATATCTTGAACTGCATCGGCGGTGGAAGAATCGCCGGAATGAAGATGCTCAGAAAAGCATGGTCCGCCACCCATCGTCTGGCCTTCGCGGCAGCACGGCCCCCATGACGATGAAAGTATGCTTCGCCGCCTTTCTTCGCGATCAAGTAGATCCAGAGGCAACCGGCCAGCGAACCGAGCGCAGCCATTGCCGCGTAATAAGGCATCCTTGCCGGCTTCTGGCTGCAGAGCTCCATAACAAGTGCATCGGTCACAAAGGGAAAGGAAAGCACCGAGGAGTCAAGGAAGGCTACGGCGAATATCCCGCCGCCGCCCATTAGGGCGACGAATGTTTGCAGCCAACGAGGCAGCTTGACCTGTTTCATATTCCGCGGAAACTCCGAATAACTCACTTGATTGTAACAGACTCGCTACGGCTACTCGGACCGCTCCGGAATCCCAAATTGCTGAATCACGATCGGTCAGCTAGAATTTGTGCTTGACCAATCCTCCGCAGACAATGGCGCTCCTTGATCAATTGAACGAACGCCAACGGGAAGCCGTTCTGGCAACCGAAGGTCCGTTGCTCGTTCTGGCCGGGGCCGGCACGGGCAAGACGCGCGTGATTACTTTTCGTGTCGCGCACTTGATTGCAAAAGGTGTTCCCGGAGGGGCCATCCTCGCCGTCACGTTCACGAATAAGGCCGCCGGTGTGATGCAGGAACGCATCAGGTCTCTGTTGCGCGCAGGCGGCCATGACGGTTCCGACGTCTGGATCTCAACGTTTCATTCCTTCTGCGCTCGGCTGCTTCGCCGCGAATCCCAGCATCTCGGCCTTCCTCGTGATTTCACGATCTATGATGACGATGACCAGACCGCGGCGATCAAGCGAGTCCTCGCCCAGCTCGATTTGCCAACGGAGGATTTCGTCCCGCGCAGCTTGCGTTCACATATCAGCCACGCGAAAAATCATGGCATCACTCCGAACCAGATGCGAGCGGATGCGGAACTGGCGCGCGATGACACGCGCAAGAAGGCCGCGGAAGTCTTCCTGGCCTACAACGAAATGCTTCGCAAGGCATCCGCGCTCGATTTCGACGATCTGCTCCTCCGGGCCGTCGAACTTCTGCGAGAGCATTCCGAAGTGCGCACTCGATGGAGCTCGCGATTTCAATATCTGATGGTCGATGAATTTCAGGATACAAACCGTTCGCAAGAGGAGCTCGTGCGTCTGCTTGCCGGGACCTGGAAGAATGTCTGCGTCGTGGGAGACGAGGACCAATCCATCTACAGTTGGAGGGGCGCGCGGGCGGGTAACCCGAAACGATTCACCGAAGATTTTCCAGATGCAAACATCATCCGGCTCGAGCGAAACTACCGCTCGACCCAGACGATCCTCGATGCCGCGTCTGCCGTCGTGAGAAACAATTCCGGCCGCCTGGGGAAAACACTTCACGGAACGCTGGGCGCGGGTGAGCGTCTGCGTTTCTTCGAAGCGCAGGATTCAGTTGCGGAGGCGGAATTCATCTGTGGCAAACTTGCGTCGCTCGTACGCGGCAACCCGAGCGCACGGGTAGCCGTTCTGTACCGCACGGGAGCGCAATCGCGAGCCTTCGAAGAGGTTCTACGCCGCCTAGGGATTCGCTATCGTGTCGTGGGCGGCTTCAGCTTCTATGAGCGCGCTGAGGTGCGGAATGCGCTGGCCTACGTGCGATTGCTCTTTCATCCTGAGGACGATGTCGCTCTGTTGCGCGTCCTGAATGTGCCTCCCCGTGGCATCGGAGCAACGACGATCGGCATGCTCGAAGCGCGCGCGAAGCAAACCGGCGAATCGCTTTGGGACGTAATTCGCTCCGGAGAGTTCGCTACGGGGAAAAAGCTCACCAGCGCGCTGAACTCTTTTCGGCAGTTGATCGAAGGCCTCCAAAAAGAGTCCAGCGAGCTCTCACCCGCGCAGCTCATCGCGCGAGTGCTCGATCAATCGGGTTACCTCGATTGCGTCGAGCAGCAGGATAACCTTGAGCACACTTCGCGCGCTGAAAACCTGCGCGAACTGGCGAACGCGATGGTCGAATCGACCGACCAGGGGCAGACTCTCGAGGACTTGCTGGATCGCGCGGCGCTCGCGAGTGATTCAGACGAATACGACGAATCGATTCCCGTCTCCCTGATGACCCTCCACAGCGCCAAGGGCCTCGAGTTTGATGCTGTATTCCTCGCGGGACTCGAAGAAGGGCTTCTGCCCCACGGTCGATCGCTCAATAGCAATGCGGAGCTGGAAGAGGAACGCCGCCTTTTTTACGTCGGGATGACCCGCGCCAAGCAGTCGCTCGTCCTGTCACGCGCGACCTACCGCCGCAGCTATGGCGAAGACCAACTGCGTGCCTCTCTGCCTTCGCGATTCCTCGCCGAGATTCCAGGCGACCTGATTGAAGCTGCCGCTGGATCGAGCTCGGAGCCGGGTGAAACGCGCCGCTATGAGCCCGATCCGGAATACTCGGATCCGTACGCATATCGGCGCCGCCCTCGCACTCCCTACCGAAAGCCCACGCCCGGCGTCGCGCGCGCTTCGAAGGATCCGCTCATCGGCGCACGTGTCCGGCACTCGAGGTACGGCATCGGAACCATCGTCGCAATCGAGGGCGAAGGCGAAGACCGCAAGCTCACCGTCAGTTTCCAGGATTACGGTTCTAAGAAATTGATCGAGCGCTTCGCCAACCTCCAGCTGGCCTGAGGTCCGTCTAGACCTGCGGCACAACATTTTTGGCTCAGGGTAGGGCTTTGAACGACTGCACGCCATCTTTGCGGGTTGCGACGCGGGCTCCTGCAGCGTTTTGACGTTGTGCAGGTGCGGCTCGCGCGCCCGAGATGATGGTGCCGCGCGGGCACTTGCCGTGATCACCGCGAGTCTAAGGTTGCGCCCAAGGTCGGGGCAAGGTAGAGTTTTTTGTCGGTCGCACGGGGGCAGGTGGCGATTGGACCCACAGCTTTTCCGTACCAAGAGCATCGACAAACTCATCTCTGACTCAGAGATCCCCGAAAAGCGGCTCAAAAAGTCCCTGGGGTGGTTGAGCCTAACCTCGCTCGGAATCGGCGCTGTGATCGGCTCCGGAATTTTCACCGTGATCGGCACAGCCATTGCCGGACAAAAACTCGAGGCCAAGTCGATCCTGAATGCGCCATTGCTCGAGTATTTGATCTACCATTCGCCGTCGTTTGGGAGGCCCGGCGCCGGACCGGCCATTGCCATTTCATTCACGCTCGTAGCAGTGGTATGCGGCTTTGCCGCATTGTGTTACGCGGAGCTTGCGGCAATGATTCCGATAGCCGGCAGCGCGTACACATATACGTACGCCACGATGGGTGAACTGATCGCGTGGATCATCGGTTGGGACCTCATCCTCGAATATGCGGTTTCAAACATGGCCGTGAGTGTCGGATTCTCAGCTCACGTCGTCGCCCTGCTTGATTGGTTTGGTATTCATCCTAACCTGCGATGGCTTTCGCCTGCTTACCTGCCAAGCGGACTCCAGGATCTGCAAGGTAAAGCCCTCTACTCTCCCGGCTGGCATTTCGGGTTCAACTGGCCTGCATTCATTATCGTCATGTTCTTGACTTGCATCCTCGTTCGCGGGATTCGGGAATCGGCGAAAACAAACAACGTGATGGTTTCCCTGAAGATCGTCGCTATCCTTTTGTTCGTGGGCTTTGGACTCCACTATATCCATCCGGCCAACTGGCATCCGTTTGCCCCGAACGGCTGGCCGGGAATTCTGACTGGCGGCTCAATTATTTTTTTCACCTACATCGGATTCGATTCAGTCTCAACGGCCGCCGAAGAATGCAGGAATCCCCAGCGCGACTTGCCTATCGGGATTCTCGCCACGCTCGTGATTTGCACGATTCTCTACATCGCCGTCGTCATCGTCCTGACAGGGCTTGTCCCGTGGCAGGTGCTTCTCGATGACGCTGCCCCGGTGGTCAACACCATGAAGCGGCTGCATTTGGGCGGCATTGAACTCGTGGTTCTGCTCGGCGCATTGATGGGGATGATTTCATCGCTGCTGGTTTTCCAACTCGGTCAGGCGCGCGTTTGGTTCGCGATGTCGCGCGACGGCCTCCTGCCAGCTGTCTTCGGTCGCGTCCACATGCGTTTTCGAACGCCCGACTTTTCTACCTGGGTAGCCGGATTCCTCGTTGGCATCCCGGCCGGGCTACTCGACATCGGGACCCTCGCGGACCTGTCGAACATCGGAACACTATTTGCCTTCGCGCTGGTCGGCGGTGGGGTACTGATCCTCCGCTACAGGGAGCCCGAGCGCCCGCGGAGCTTTCGCGCGCCCGGCGGTCCATTTGCACCCGTCATGACGATTCTCACATGCTTGCTTCTCATGGCTGGGCTCCCGATTACGAACTGGATTCGCTTCTTCGTGTGGCTCGTCATAGGATTGTTCGTATATCACTATTACGGCCGCAAGCACAGCGAACTGTCCACGGCGAAAACGCAGGCGGCCGCGGCCCTAAAGCGGGGAGCGCACTGATGCGTCATCGACTTTCGGCCGGGCTGGCTCTGCTCGTGCTGATTCTCTTTCTCGGCCTGCCGTCGTTATACGGCTGGGGCGAAAATGCGGAGCGCCTGATCGCTAACAAAGCCGTCGACACGCTTCCAGAAGAAATGCAGCAGTTTTTTCAAGCCA
>Ga0209526_10000917_pt1 | contig 19438 bp, 9 predicted proteins | sample JacPinW_OM2H0_M1_FD_188566 | JGI IMG/M metagenome (GOLD analysis project Ga0209526, IMG submission 188566) | Forest soil microbial communities from Algoma, Ontario, Canada - Jack Pine, Ontario site 1_JW_OM2H0_M1 (SPAdes) (version 2) | ecosystem: Environmental > Terrestrial > Soil > Boreal... | reverse complement strand
ATCTCATAAACGTCCGCGCCCGTACGTACCGCTTCCTGCTCGATACCGGGAAAGATCTCCGGAATGGTCTTGATCTTGGGATTGACGGAGCGAGCCGTCTCGCCGATTTCGCGTACAAGGTTCGTAAGCGTCGCAATACGAAATTCTATCCATTTGCGAAAATTCGCGTCGGAAAAATCACCCAGCTTGACATCGTGGCGCGCGTCCAAGCCCGTCTTGTCGCGAAACGCTTTGACCGTGTTGTCGTCGAAGCTCGTCCAAGTATCTTCCCATCCGTCATAGATGGTCATCCAGTAGGGAATGTCGACATAAATACCATCAATCCCGGTGGCGGCTATTTGCCGAACGCGTTCCATATACGTCTTCCGCCACTCCATCGCATACGGACTGATCCAGACGTCTTCATCGTCCTTCTGAATCCAGAACGCCACGCCGGCAGTGAATACCGCGGGCTCGCCGGTAACTTTTCGCTGAAGCCAGTCCGGATGATCCTTAGCCAGGGAATGAGCGGTCTTGTCCGCATTGGCCGTAATACATTCCAAACCGGCGATATACACAAATGCCTTGTTTCCCGCACGGTGAGCCGCTTCAGCCAACAAGCGGATGTCCTTTAGTTTTTCTGCGGGATCGAGGTAGCTTTCATAGCGGCCGGGGATGTCGTTGTCCACCTCGATGCCGAAGACATGGCTAGCCTTTGCACTGCCCGCTATAACCTCAGCATTGTCGGACCGCAGATTGTAGGCTGCAATGCGGACCCGATTGGTCCAATCCTGCTGCGGCGCGACGCATTCTGTAACTCCGGCAAGGAGAAGAAGGATAATCGAAAGGGAACCGCTAAATGGGCCATTCTTTCTAGTTGGTCGATGCGCGGCTCGTGACAATCGATAGAGCCGCATCAGAACTCGAAGCGCACGCCGAACTGCGTATGCCGCGGTGTGCTACCGGGAGCGGTACTCGTCACTTGTCCGAACGTGCCGCTGTCGAGGTTCAAATCCGGATTAGCAAATCGAGTCGTGTTAGTGAAGTTGAAGAATTCGCCTCGCACCTGAAGCTTCATTCCTTCGTGTACTACGAATTCCTTGCTGATGGATAAATCCGTGTTATGGATACCATCAGCCCGCAGATTTGAAAAGTAGCGAGGTGCGTTGCCGGGCACCTCCGGGGGAGGAATGTTGAAACAAGAGCCGTTAAAGACCGACGCGCCCGTTGCGGCCGCATTGTGGTAGCTGATGCCGGCAGAGAGCTGAGAGCCTGGGCAGACCACATTTGGGCGCTGGACGCCATCGTCAAGAACCGCGGCATTAGAACTTATGAGGATTGGCAACGGCTGGCCACTCTGAAATGTCAAAATGGGCGAAATTGTCCATCCGCCGACCACCCCGTCGAGAATGCGATTCATATCCCGACCGATCCAGCGATTGCGTCCGACGGGAAGGTCCACGATGGTCGCCACAACCACGCGATGAGTGGCGTCGTTGGCGCTGATGGCATGTTCCGCCTTCAGGTTATCCAACTGTTGGGGAACGCCGAGGCCCAAGGTTCCCACAAAGGAGTTTGTGCCCGCCGACGAGTCGTCGGTGGCCTTGGAAAGCGTATAGTTCCCTTCGAAGCTGATGTAGTGACTTGTACGCTTCTGGAAACGCACCTGAAGTGAGTGATACGCCGAACTCGCTCCGAAATTCGGCAGCCCCGTGAGGCTGCCGTCAAACTGCGGAAACGGCCGCAGTAAATTGATCTGTGGAATCGTAGGAAGGTTGTACCGGGAGGCCGGCTCGTTGAAGATGGGTGCCGGCATCCCCGGAACTTGAGTAAAAAGAAACTGGAACGGATTGGCGACAAGGTTGCTTAGGTAGGACTGCGTACCGGCGCTCCCCATTGCCTGCACGAGCTGTGCGAGCAGTGCGGAGGAGATAAAATCACGGTTGCGGCTGTTGGAATTAGTGCTGTAAGGAAGATGCGTACTGCGATTGGCGGAATAGTCGACGCCAATCGTGATCTGGCTGGGAAGCAGCCGCTGAATGCCCAAATTCCACTGATAAATTTCGGCGTTGCGCGCCTCCTGCGTACCCAAATCCGTCTGATTGCTGAATCCCCATAACGGATTTTTCCCGTATTTCCTTTGCTCTGGAGCGGGTAGGCCACTGGGAAACGGGTTCGAAAGCGTGGCGCTCCGCGTAACGAAATTATCAAGAGTGAAGAAAATGGGATTGCTAGCGTTATACGCCCAACCAGCAAACTGATAATTCGTGGCTGGGTTCGTCCCGTAATAGATCCCGGTTCCTCCGCGAATGACGGTCTTGGAATCGAGCGAAAAGGCAAATCCAAGGCGCGGCGCCCAATTGTTGCGATCCACCGGCACATGCCGTCCAAAACCATTCTGCCCCGGGAAAATCGTCGTTCCTTTAAGCTCGACGGGCTGGGTGCCGGGCTGGAGCGCCACAGCGATGCCTGTGTCGCCATTGAAATCGCTGAATTGCGTGTGATCGTGGCGCACGGTGTAAGGTGTGCTCCATTCATAGCGCAAGCCGAGGTTGACCGTCAGCCGGGAACTGATCTTCCAATCGTCTTGCACGTAAAACGCCGTCTCCAAGGACTTGTTCGCGACGGAAGGCTTTATATTAATGAAACTACTATTGTCTCCGTAGCCCAAATACAAGCTGGCGAAGGGATTGCCCTCGTCCAGCCCCATCGGATCAGTGTTGTTAAAAGCCAATTGCCTCGTGACACTGGATGTAAAATTAAATAAGCCTGTCGGGTTGTCGGGCTGGAAAAAATTTTGAAAAAACTGCCGCTGCTCAAAACCCGCCTTAATCGTGTGACGGCCCCGCACTTGGGAGAGAGCAGAAGAATAACTGTAGAGGGTGTGAGCAGAGTTAATGTTGACACAACATTGCGTATACATGGACAACCAGTTGTTGCTGCTATCCACCTGGACTGAAGGCATGCGGTTTATCCCACCATTGGCTTGTGCAAGAATCGACGGGAATCCTACACTCTGAAGCGGCGGTAAAAGAGGGCTGGTCGGTTGATTCACCCGATCTACCGCAAATCGGGTGGTCCAAATAATGGTGGGTCGCAGCGCCCAACTATGTTCTATGCCAACGTTATGTACATCCGTGGTTCCCTTCAAACCATCATTAAAATTCCCGCTGCCAAGAACGAAGGGGGTACTATTATCGGAATGCAGACTACTGTAACGTGCTGAAATACTGCGCAAGTCGCTGAAATGGTGATCCACCTTGATGTCATACTGGTATCCAGAAGTGCTTAACAACGTGACCGCGCGATAGTTGTTAAATCCGGTCAGCGGATCGCCCAAGCTCGTAGGCTCCGGATACGCCTTCAAAAGGGCTAGCCCAATAGGATCTGCCGGTACATTAATCTTATTATTTGGAAACTGCGTTCGCGAACAGGGCTGGGTGGGATCTGCATTCGGCGTACAAGAAAATGGATTGTAAATGTTCTGCGGGGTGAGGTCCGCGTTAAATGTCTGGGAAAAATCTCCGGCCCGCTGCAGATCTGTCGGAACCGTCCCGGAGATATTGACGGGGTCACTTTGCCGGACTTTTTCGAAATCGAGGAAGAAGAAGGTCTTTCCTTTTTTAATCGGGCCACCGAGAGAGAACCCATACTGGTCGCGCAAATGATCCGGCTTGGCGATCCCTGCCGCATTGTTAAAAAAATCGTTTGCATCCAACGCAGAACGCTGGCCAAACCACCAACCGCTCCCGTGAAATTTGTTTGTGCCTTCCTTTAGAACCAGGTTGACGACGGTGCCGCCATTGTTGCCGTATTCGGCGGAAAAACTGTTGTTCTCCACCTTGAATTCCTGGACGATTTCCACCGACGGCTGATAATTGACGTTGCTTGTGGAACCTTCGCCTTGTTCGGGTGCGCTCGTAAGCGCTCCGTCGAGACGAATCTCCGCCGTAGAATTGCGCTGGCCGTTTGAAACGAAATTCGTCCCGGAAGGATAGGAGTCCTGTGTTCCCGAGCCGGCGCTTTCCGTTACGCCACCCGCCAGGAACACCAGGCTGAACATGCTGCGATTGACCAATGGAATGTCGCGAACATACTCATTGGTGATGTCAGTGCCAAGGGATGCATTGCCGGTGTCGAGCAAGGGCGCTTGCAGCGTCACGATGATGCGGGTCGCCACACCTTGGGGGGACAACGTAAAGTCAAGCGTCGCCTGCTGGCTGACAGCCAGCACCACGCCCTTCCGGTCCTCTGGGGAAAAATCTTGCGCCTCCGCGCGGATGGTGTACCTTGCGGGGCGTAGTCCGGTAAGGACGTATATGCCTTTCTTGCCGGTCATCGCGGTAGTCGGCACGTTTGTCGCTTCGTCAGTGAGGATAACCTTTGCTCCGACGATTACGCCACCCGAACTGTCTGTAACAACACCACTCAATTGCGCCGTGTACGTGGATTGTGCGCGGGAATGTGGAGCAATTAGAAACAGCGCAAGAAAAAGAACGAACTTCTCAAGGGCGACCGTGGAGTACCTTCCTGATTCGCAACCCATGAATGCCTCCCCCTGGCACTGCACGGACCCTGTCGATCGATAGGTTCTTCTATCGTTCGTGAGCGTTTGTATTCAAAGTGTTGTATATATACGCGCGTTCTTGAGCGATGTCAAGGGAAAACGAAGTAGCACCGGGCCAGGACTCTCCTCGGTCCTACTGACCGGCATCTGTTCCTGGGTGAATATCGGCTGGATTCGTAAACCTAACCCCGGAAAAATCTCATCGGATATCGCCTGAGTCTCCTAGCGGAGGGATGTCGCACGGTAGTGAGTTCAAACGGTACCGGTCGGGATATGAACTGGGCAATCTACCGAAGCAGGGCCACTAATCAGATGCGAGAGAGGCTTTATGGATTACTCTTTGGCCGAATAGCGATTAAAGAAATCTGCTCTAGACCTGGATAACTTTCTTCCGCGTCGGGTTTGCGCTCCACCGAAGGAATCTGTTGCAAGGTCGTTTGTGCCGGAAGTATCCCCTTAAAGTATTCGCTATATACCCTGTTGATTGCGTCGGTGTCGGATAGATCGTCCAGATACACAGTGGTGGCCACAACTTGCCTGAAATCCATATCTGCTTCCTCGAGATTATCAAGGAGATTACGCATGGTTTGGCGGAGCTGTTGTGACGGCGTCGCTCCATATATCCCGCTGTTTGGTCCGGGAGTGAAACCATCTTTTGCGGAACAGTACAACGTGTCGCCCGCAAAAACGCAAGGGCTTGCCGTTGGGCTGGGGGACATATTCCTAGGGCGCACAGCGCGCCGCTGGCTCAAATCGCGCACTGCCACACCGGTATATTCAACGTGTGCGCCGTCGGGGAGGCTCGAGACTTCAATGGTAGCGCGGGCCGGTGTGTTTCCGAATTCAAAACGCTTGGCATAGTGCTGGTTCATGACCTGCCCAGGTATTTGATTCGTCAGATAGGGGTTCACAAAAACCATGTGGCCAAGTTTCAGCCCAGCTGCTTCGACGACGGCCTCGAGTCCATCGAGCGCCAGATCAACTTGCAGAGCCGGTTCATCCGGAACCCTCCCGGTCGCGGGATCGCGGCCAAGCATCCCGGAGACAAATAGGCGGTCATATGTCAGTATGCCCGGTGATACGGGTTCCGTGGATCTGTAGCGCGGAGGAACAACGGCGCGTTTCCCTGCGAGATTTCGAACGGCAACGGCGTTGATCTCGATGCCCCGTTGCGGAACTCGGGCTACTCCCAAAACCGCCCGCGCCGGCGGCGTCTCGGAGAAGTACTGAGCAGACACTCGATTTAGCTTCTGATAGTTGCTGATGTCTTCGAGGTAAACTTGCATGTAGACCACGTGATTCATGGTCAAGCCGGCGGTTTCCACAACCATTTTGACGTTGTCGAGAGCTTGCCGAACCTGCTCTTCAAACTTCGACGACATGCTGCCGTCCGGACGCTCCGCGCCTTGGCCTGAAACGTAAACGTAGCCTCCGGCATCCACCCTGGACGGATAGGTGCGACTCATCGGCACGGCCGGTTGCGCTGTGGCCGGCGACGTTACCTGCGATGTCGCCGTCAGACGCACCTGAGCCTGCGCGTCCAATACTAAAAAGAAGAAGAGTCCGAGCAAAGAGAATTTCATCGGGAGTTTCCCTTTGTGATGGGTTCCGTCAAGCCTCCGGCGCCGCCTTCCGCGCCGCGCTTAGGATAGTCCGCAGATGCCGCCCCACGATGATTTCTTCGCCGGGCCGGATCGTCATCGAAACTAGCTCCAGTCCCTTGGGTCGGCTTTCTTTGGCTTCTTTTCTGCCGGGCTTTGGATTTCCTTCGCGCACGGCGGGAACCAGGCTTGGGTTGTCCACGCCATCCACTTCAATTACGGGATCGCCTGCGCGCAACTGGCGCACGCAGTCGACTAAGCTGAATCCCCAGGCCTCCTCATCCCAGGAAACGTGCAGAGTGGGAAAGCGATTCCCATCTTGGGGGATGGAGATGTTCGTTTTCACGCCCGGCACTGTATCCACGAGTCTCTTGATGCGTTCCACGCGCGCATTCCACTCGTGGTTTAGCGCATTCAAATCCACTTTCAGCCAGGTTTCAATGGCCGTCAGGCACCCGATGACTTCTTCCTTTCCTACCTTCATGGCCCGGCATACTGCGCCCTCCCACGGACTGGTATTCAGCATGGCTGCGTGGATTAGGTCCTTCCGTCCCAGAAGCACGCCGCTGCATTGAGGTCCGCGCAAGCCTTTGCCCCCCGAGAATGTGTACATGTCGATGCCCATAGTGGCATACAGTCTGATGTTATCGATCGGAGGAATTCCCGCCGCGTCATCCAACAGCATCGGCACTTTCCTAACTTTCGCGATGGCGTTTTCCTGCCGCAGTTGGTCGCCCAGATGAATCGTATAAATCATCGCTGTATTGTCATTGATAGCGTTAGCGATCTCCTCGGGAGTCTCAACAAGGATGAGTTTCCCACCTGCCAAACGAATCGCGTTGTCGAACGCGCTGCGCCCTCCGACCATGACTACCTCATGCCTGAGACCCGCGGTGTCCGGAAGCTGCCAAATGTTTCGCGCATCACTTCCGGCGATGCATGCCGCGGTCGCCGCTGCCATTGCGCCTGCGGCGCCGGAAGTGACCATACCGGCTTCGGCACCGGTCAGTTCTGCAAGACGCCTGCTCGCCGCGAGCTGCAATTCGATAATATTGACAAAGTGCTCTCCGGCCTCAAGCTGCGCCGCACGAACTTGCGGAAACTCGAGGGAACCGCTCAAATAGGTCCAATTTCCGCGACAATTGATGACGGTCTTCACGCCCAACCGGCTGTAGATGTTTCGCCGCGGATCCTTTCCCATGGCCGTAGCTGTTTTTACGTAGGCGTCACGGATAGCAATCTGGCCGAACAGTGGCACGGCAGCAGCAAACTTCATGAATCCTCGCCGGCTAAAACCTGCAGATGGAAACATTTGTAATACCTCCGTTGGTGATGACTACATCCGTATTCCGGCTGAAGCCGCCGGCGGTTTCAGACCTGGCTCACAAGACCGCCCAGACCGGGTGCGGCGATCGTCGCGCGTAGTCGCTGGACATGGCAAGTCGCCACCGCAAATTCTATCTTCACTAACTTCTCACTACGACGGAGGCAGAATTCCAGGAATCCATCGTACTGCGTTCTCGTGAAACATTTTCTTAAGGACCGGCTCGGGGAGCTTCAGACCTTGAATGCTACGCCCCTGATAGTCGAGAGTTTCATCGGTTGCAAAAAATTTCCAGTCTCGCTCATAAGTGTGTAGCCATTCCTGGCGGGCATTGGCGGCGGAATCGTTCGTCTGAAAAACTTCGTCGGTCGCATAGAGCACTCGGTCTTGATACCTAATTAGGAAGTCCCGAACTTTCGCCTTTGGCTGGAGCATCAGGTACTCGACACGTGCCGCCGTGTCCACCGCAAAGTTGGGATAGCGGTCAAAGTGCTTCGCGATTTCGTCTAGTTCAAGTTCCATGCTTCCAAGGTGCGCCCCGACGACGCGCAGTGTCGGGTGTTTTTCCAGCATGCGATCACGTGCTGTGAGAAGGGCCTCCTTGGATGGACGCTCGGGGTGGATATACATGTACCACTCAGGGTGTTCTTTGTAGTAATCAGAGGAGGGATCAGCAGGGTCCAGCGGCCTCCAACACACGGTAGGCTCGGCGATATGCGCGACTAGAGTTTTATTATGTGCGGCAATGTCTTCGAAAATCGGTTCAAAGACCGGATCATCGGGCAGTACGTATTTCCCTTCCGGGGTCTTCAATTCCATACCAATGTTCTTCCAAATTTTTACCGCCACTGCTCCCTGATCGAAATTTTCGTTGAGTTTCCGGATCGCTTCAGCCGCGAAATTTGGTTTCACAAAACCTTCCGGATCAAATGTTGTACACAATGAGGCATGCCCGTCACTACCCCGGATAAAGGCTCGCGCGCTGGCAATCTCCGGTCCTAGAGCACGGAACAGATTGTGGCTGTCAGCAACGCAGATATCTAGGAGGTGCAGACGCAAGCGCTTGATCATCGCGTAGAAGGCCGCGTCGCTCTTAAACGCATGGGTGTGCGCGTCGATGGGCTCAAAACGAGCAAATTCTTTCAACTCAGTGGAATAGTTCTGAGGTTCGGCGGCTGCATCCGCCCTCGACGCAAAACAGAACCGGAACAACCCGAGAACGCAGGCAGCTACCCCGATACCACCCAACATGACAAGTGGGAATCTTTTCACGTTTCGCCTCCCCATAGCGCGCGTCCCCCTCGGTCGGAAAACGCTTTTACTGCTCGCTCCCAGCGGGGACACCGAAGTTGACCAGTTCGCCTCGAAATCCGCGGGTCCGGATTACGCCATAGGTCAAACCCAGCAGCATCCAGGCTGTACCAAGCATCTTTGCGCGCGGGTTGAGATTCCACCACAAGAGTAGACAAATGAGAAATCCCATCACAGGAGAAAGCAGATCGCCCAAACGCCGCGTTTGCGAACGGATGTAGTAGTGAACCAGCGACGAAGCATTCACTCCCATGAAGGCAATTAAGGCGCCAAAATTCAGAAGATCCACGCCGCGTGTAAAGCCAATCGTGAGGGCACCGAGCAGGGCCAATGCTCCGGAAAAGATGACGTTGTTTCGCGGGATATGCCGTTTGGCATCGATGGCGCCGAAGAATTTTGCCGGAATGGCGTTTCCCCGCCCCATGGCATACAGCAGACGCGCCGCACCAATTTGTGATCCAATGCCCGAACCCACGGTTGCCACGAGCAAGGTTCCGTTGACAACCTGCAATAGCCAGGGGCCGCCCGCCAACCCGGCAACGTGAACAAATGCGGTCACCACATCGGGAAAAGGCCTGGCCATCGGCCAAACCAATTGTGCCGCGTAGACCTCCAGCCCGGCCAGCACGCCTGTGACCAGACGAACAGTGGCCAGCAAGATGTCGCGTCGCGGATTTTTGGCCTCCTCGGAAAGAGTCGATGCCATCGAATCCGATGTAGGTCAGTACGGCGAGCGAAGTCCCGCCTAAAAGCGATTTCATCTGAAAGGTGTTTGGATCGTAAAAAGGTCTGGTAAAGAATCCGTTGGAACTATGAGGATGTCCGAAGACGTAGTGGGCGGCTACCAGGAAGAAGACGGCAATTACCGCGCCCATGGCGATGGCCAATCCCTCATTGATGCGCGCCGTTGTCTGGATTCCGAACAGGTTCAAACACGTAAACAACGCGGCAAAAAATACGGCGGCCACGATATAAGGCAGTCCGGGAGCAAAGTTGCGAGCCAACTGAGCGGATAGAATGGTGCAGATCAAAGGATTGAGCAGGTAATCCATTACCATGCCCCAACCGGTAACAAATCCGAGCGCCGGATGAATCTCGCGACCAACGTAGGTGAATGCCGAGCCCGCACTAGGATAGGCCCGTGCCATTCGTCCATAGCTTACCGCCGTAAATAGCATAGCCACCATAGCGATGAGCACCGCGGTAACCACGTGTCCGTGAGCGCGTTCGCTCACCACTCCAAATGCCGGCATGGGCGCCGTGGGTTGAATCACCACGATACCGTAGAGGACCAAGTCCCATAGACCAAGCGCCCGGCGCAATCGAGAAGCTGTCTGTGTGGGTGCCGTGTTTGCGACGGACATCAATCTCTTTCGCTAGGCGCTGGACATTCTACTTTCCTTCAAGAACAGCCGGAGGAGCTGTAAAAACTCCTCCGGCTGTTGATGCCTACTGCTCGTAGGCACCGATGTCTATGTTGGTTCCTTGCACTCGCGGATTACCTGCCAAATCCACAGTGCCTACGATCGAGGAGCCCAGGTTTGTGCCCGCATTGAGGGCCGGCGAACCGGACACCACGTGGAAATCCGGAGTCGTGGTGCTCACGAACTGCGGATTGCCATTCTTAGAATGCGTTTCCGTGAACGGGGACGTTCCGTTGAAATAAAGGTTGTAATCGAAAGTCAACCCAGTGGTGCCGGTTTGCCCGGTGATTGTGAACCCGCCTGAACTGGCGTAGACGATGTTATTTTTGAAGAGTACGAAGCCGGTGATGCTGGCACCAAGGGACAGCGTGCCGTTCCCTTGTCCGGTGGTGTCATTGTTATAGAACGTATTATTGACGACGGTGATATTCGAGGCTCCCCCCGGGTTACCTTGCCCGCCGATGCCCTCGCCCGCCGCATTGTTGGAATAGAAAAGGTTGCTGCGAATGGTGATGTTGGTGGTGTTCTGGCCAGCCTTCTCTCCCGTCGTTTCGATGCCCCAATCCACGTTGTGGACCGCATTGCGCTCGACGATGATGCTGTCGCTGCCATCAAGATAAATTCCATCGGCGCAAACGCAAGCGGACCCATAAACGTCCCATGGCTTCCCGACTTGTGAGCTTGAACTGATATTGTAGATGGTGTTCCCGCTAATCGCGCCGTTGCTCGCGAAGTCGTGCGAGGGTGCCACGCCCTCACCTCCCAGAGCCGCGATGCCGATGTTGCTGTTGTCGTGCACCATATTATTCGAGATGGTGAAGCTCTGCGTGTTTCCGTTCACCGTCATGGACTCGCTGCAACCCGTAATGAGATTATTTAGCTCATTGCCACTGATGGTTAGATTGTTGATGGACGCGCTTCCCATTGTCCCGGCGACGATCAGGCCAAAGCCGTTCGGAGGAGTGCCCTTGCATGATCCGTCTTTCTTCCCGGAATAATTCGCCGTATTTTTTATGTCATGGATGTGGTTGTTCAAGAGTTGGATATTGCTGCCTGCACCTTCCACGTGAATCCCCGCCGGCACAACGGAGGCTGTGGTGGTCATGAAGTTCCGGATCTCCAGACCGCTAACCGTTACATTGCTCAAGTTCTGGAAATCCACCAAGCCATACGCGTACCCTCCAGTTCCTACGGTGATACCCGTTCCGTCGACGATAGCGGCGGTATCGCCGGGATAGGTTTGGAGCGTCAGGGGTTCGGTGATCACCACACGCTCATTGAAGACACCGCCCACGCCGCCGACGGGACCGCGCAAGAAGATCGTGTCTCCAGAAGCAGAGTGAGCAATCGCATAGGCGATGGTCGCCCAGGGAGAACCTATGGTCCCCGCATTCGAGTTGTTGCCGCTCGTCGCAACGTAATGCGTGCCGCTGCCGGAAGCCGGATTGATCGTGATGTTAAAGTTCGCACTTACTGTCTGATGGGTTGGAGTAGTTGAGTCATTTACCTGCACAGAGATCGTGTAGGTATTCGCTGTCGTCGGTGTCCCGCTCAAGATTCCCGCAGAGCTTAGCGTCAAACCGGGGACGCCCCCGCTCGGGGTCGACCACGTGTACGGAGTTGTCCCGCCGGTGGCCGTAAAGGTTGCGCTATAGGCCGTTCCCACCACGCCATTTGGCAGCGGTGACGTCGTCTTGATTGATATCGGCGGCTGCGCCGCTGTAACAGTTACCGTCGCCGAGGCCGACTTGGTAGTATCCACCTGGGAGTCCGCTGTTACTGTCACCGTCGCCGGATTCGGCACGCTTGCTGGAGCCATATATAGACCCGACGTCGAAACCGTTCCAGTCGTGGCGTTTCCGCCGGTCACGCCGTTCGCTTGCCAGGTGACCGCCGTGTTCGATGTTCCCGTAACCGTGGCCGTGAACTGTTGCGTGCCGTTCGTCTGAACCGACGCCGAGTTCGGCGAGATGCTGACCGCAACGGGGTTGATGGTGACCGTTGCCGAGGCTGATTTTGTGCTGTCCGCCTGGGAGGTCGCCTTCACGGTAGCAGTCGTCTGGCTTGCTACCGTCGCCGGTGCTGTGTAGAGACCCGAGGTCGATAGCGTTCCCACGCCAGTCAGCGACCAAGTCACCGCCGTATTGGGAGAACCCGTTATCGTCGCCGTAAACTGTCGTGTGCCGCCTCCGTTGAGCGTTGCCGACGTGGGCGAAATGGATACGCTTACTCCAGTCGAGTAAGTAACTAGCACTGCTTCATAATCGATATCGGCGGCGTCACCCGCGTTGTTCGAAACAAGTTGTACCTTGATTTGCCCGTCGCTGCTGCGAACATAATTTGCAGGGGTACCACCAGCATTAAAAGTCAGAATGGTCCAGGCTCCCCAAGCTGGCACGCCGGCATTGTTGCCGACCGTAACGTAGGTGTTTGTAGCCCAATTGAAGAGCTGCCAGGTCCAAGTCTGGGTCGCCGTGGCAGGTCCCATATAGTTCACCTTCACTTGAATTGCAGTGACCGAGCTGGGTGCAATGCTGGTGGGCAGCGTAAACAACTGATATCCAACGTAGACGGCATTCAAATTGGTATTAAACTCAACGTACTTGGAGAAGGTGTTTGTCGTACCGGATTCGTCAAGGAGATTGATAGAAGTAGCTACAGGCTGGGAGCTAGCGTTACCCGCGGTGGTGACATAAGAAGTCTCTACCAGGGTCGTGGTCGTCTGGGCCTTGGTCGCACTGCACAAGAACACCATCGCAACGATCAGGAATACAAACTGGCGAAACACCGGGGTCTGTACAAGATTGCCTTCAAAGTAGGATGAAATCTTGCATGTCATCGAAATCCTCCCCCTATCCTTAAAATAAATGGTCCCCACTGCGTCTTTGCCTCTTAGAGCCCCAAGTGCCAGTTGCGCAAAGGTCCTGCGAGCTATCCCTCCGATAGACAGATTCAAAAGTAAAACTTCAGTGCGAATTGGATAAACCGAGGATCGCGCGCCGCTTGAACAAATCCGAACTGGGCCGCACCGAGCTCGACGGAGACAGGCGGCAGCTGCCCATCCTGCCCTCTGGGACCGGTCAAAGGGTTCACATGATTCCATACGTTGAACACATCGGTACGGAACTCCAACCTTATCTGCTCGCGGACGGGGAAATTCTTGAATAGCGATAAGTCCCAATTCTGGTAACCCGGACCGCGAACAATATTTCGACCGGCATTTCCAAATACGCCTACAGTTGTGCTGCTAGCAAAAGCGCAAGTATTGAAGTAACTGCCCACCACACAGGGCTTGGCACCGGGATCGCCAACCCGGTCTGGCCTCGAGCAGTTGAAGACCACGGCACCGCCGCAGTCCGTCGTTGAATTGTTTACGTTAGAATCGCTAACAGTGAAGTAATTACCGGTGGAAGCCGAGGTGATACCTGATATTTGCCAGTTGCCGATTACTTGGTTCAGGACGCCGGAAGCATTTTTGCCCCACGCTTTGTCTTTACCGAATGGCAACTCATAAATATAACTCACGACAAAGTGATGACGCACATCAAAATCCGAATTGCCATACTCGAATTCGGGATGGTTCTGGTAGCGAAAATCACCGTTATTCAGCGAGCCCAGGTTGGCGCTGGAAGCATCATCGAGCGAATGGCTATAGGTGTATGAGAGTTGGAATTGCAGTCCATGCGAGAAACGTTTTTCCAGGCGCGCCTGCAGCGAATTGTAGTTTGAGTACGTGTTAGAGCGAAACGCAAAGATGGTCCCGTCAACTACAGGAAAGGGTCGCCGGGGCGCTGTAGGGCCAGGGCCCGGAACGGCTTGGTTACCGTTGTAGAACGCATAGAGCCTCTGCCCATGGGAGCCGCCATAGGAAACCTCGAGCACGGTCTCGCCGGGCAATTCATATTGCAAGCCGAAGTGCCACTGTTGCACAAACGGTGTCTTGGTATGGGGATCGATCGAGTAGAGGAGCGGAGTATTGGGATCCGTCAGTGAAGCAGATGGAAAGCCCTGTGCCCAGAAATCGTTGATCGGCAAAGAATTGCCAGACAATTTGAACCCTATCGCGCAATTATTGGGATCTGCAAGGTTAGCATTTGGATTAAGAGGAGACGAACCGCATTGCGAATTGAACGCCTCGCTTCTAAAGAACGGAGGATTAAAGCCTGGGCTAGGGTTCGAGAACGGCCCATTCTCTTGACCGCCGTAAAAGATTCCGTAACCGCTGCGCAGCACCAGTCTCTCGATGATCTTGTAAGCGAATCCCACGCGCGGAGCGACGTTGGTCCAGTCCGGACGGATCAACCCGCGCGATGCGTTCGCTTTGAGAGGAAGAATGGTGGAGAGGAATGGAGTGAGCTGAGCGCCCTGCCCGGCGGGCAGGATCAGCGAATTCGACGCAAAATCAAACGTGGCTTGTTGATTGTGGCCTTCCGTTACTGGCTTGAATGCCTCATAGCGCAAGCCCAGGTTGAATACAAGGCGAGAATTGACCTTGATATCATCTTGCCCATAACCGGAGTAGATCTCCCGATGATAATCAACGTTATGTAGATTGACGATACTGCCGCTATCAGGAATACCCAGAAGAAACGATGCAAATTCTTGCCCTCCCGTCGAAGCACCACTAGCGGAATCGAAGGGCAATCCTGGATTGTTTGTAAAATCAAATCCGAATGTTAGGGTCCCCCGCGGGGCAGAAGGCTGAAATAAGGTGAACTCCTCCCTCCGAAGTTCTCCGCCAACTTTAAGGGAATGGCGGCCGCGAATCCATGTGAGATTTTCGTTTAGGACGTAGCTGTTCTGCTTTTCGACAGACGGCTGGAATGTGGAACTCCCGATACACGCCAATTGGCTGAAACAAAAATCGGGAAGGCCACCGATTCCAGGGCTGAAAGGCACACCTAGCAAGCCCAGTTGTCCGGAGACATCCTTATTCGCATCCGCTTCGAGCCGATGAGAGTTAATGCGGTTATACCCAAATCTAATCTCGTTCACCACGGTCTGTGAGAAGAGATGTGTCTCGCTCACCGCCGCACTGCGATAGGCGTTTTCCCGACTACCCGCCGTGAAACCGCCACCGTCGAGGAAAGTACGGAAGGGTCCGGGAATAGTGCTTGGCTGATCTTCGTAACTCGCTCGCGTGAAAAATTCATCCTTGGAAGAAAATCTATGATCTACACGGACATCAAAATTATTTTGATCCGTGCTCCTTATAGGATCAGTTAGAAAATTATTCGAGTTTCCGTGAGACGTTGGCGCTGGAAATAGTGCTGCCAGGCGTGCCGCCACTGGATTGATGGTGCCCGGAGCAAAAATATTTGTGGGGGCACCAGCATTTGTACCTATGGGTACACCGCACAAACCGCTGGGATTGCCAGCGGCAAAGGCGTTACTGCTGGCGTTCTGCGTTAGGCGCGAATTGAAAATTTCGCCTTGAAAGGTGGGATTTCCGCTGCAATCCTGAACGCCCGCGACCGGCGTCGTCGTCAAAAAGCTCGAGAAATCGCCGGCAACCATCGCTTGTGTGGGGATAGAAAGAATCTGCGGAAGCCCCTGGCGGATGCGCGTACCCTCGTAATCGACAAAAAAGAAGGTACGGTCTTTGAGGATGGGTCCGCCCAGGGTGGCACCGAACTGGTTCTGCTTGTAAGGTTGCCGTCCGAAAGCGTCGAAAGCGTTCTTGCCGTCGAGCTTCTCATTTCGCAAGAATTCGTAAACGTCCCCATGGAAACCGTTGGTTCCCGACTTGATCACCGCATTTAAGATGGCGCCGTTACCACGGCCGAACTCCGCCGTGTATGCGTTGGTCTGCACTTTGAATTCACCGATGGCATCCACCGACGGTTGGATTACGTAGGTGCTCCCGTTCAACAGATCGCCAAGATTGGCGTTGTTGTCTACGCCGTCGAGAAGGAAGTTATTTTGCAACGCGCGCGCTCCATTGGAACTGAATCCGTAACTCGTTTCAGCACGTGAGCCCGGCTCGGTCGGAGCTACACCGACGGAGAGCAGGGCGAGTTGCGCAAAGTTGCGACCATTCAGCGGAAGTGTTGTGGCGCGACGACCATCCACGACTTGCCCGAGATCGGAGGTTTCTGTTTCGAGATGAAAGTCTTCAGCGGTAATAGTCACTGTCTCGGTGGAGGTTCCCAGCTGGAGAATCACGTCAACCGCTAGACGATCCTGCACGTTCAAAGTCAGCGGTCCGGCGACCGATTTCTTAAACCCCCCCTTTTCCACGGTCACTTTGTACTGACCGATGTGTAGAGGGCTAAACACATACTCGCCCTGGCTGCCCGTCTCGCTCGTTTGTGTTGCGCCGCGATCGAGGTCCGTAACGGTAACGTTCGCGCCACTCACAACGGCACCGGAAGTGTCCTTGACGACCCCAACGATCGCTCCAGCGTCCTTCTGAGCCGAAGTGCTTGTTACAAGAAACAAGCTACCGAGGCAAAGCCGCAGCGAAGCGGTCAAAAACCGTGCAAACCACAGTGGCGATGGTTTCTGGGTACGAACGCTTGTTATCCACATGAATTCCTGATTTTCGTGATTCCTAAAGCAATTCGACATTGCTTCGCCCCCCTTTTGTTTATTGCGACTCGCTTTTGCGTCCTCCTACAGTGGAAGGCGGTTGAAATGGACATAAACGAACTAAAACACACATATAGTTACTAATAATGACGAAACGTATTCCTATTACGTCCCGTTGTCAACACATTTTGTGTGTTAATTTTCGTTTTTCACTTGCCCGGTGGATAACTCGTTCGAAATTGGCGTTTTTCGACGAACTACTCTACGTTATGCTTAAACACGTCAAGTCACGCGAAGGGAAGGGACGACCATGCTGGCTGAAGAGCGGCGTTTTCAGATTCGCGAGATGCTTTCTAGCCGCCGCACTGTGGACGCCTCCGAGCTAAAGGATCTTCTGGGCGTTACAGCGGCTACGATCCGTCGCGATCTGGCTACTTTGGAACAAGAAGGGGTCTTGATTCGCTCTCACGGCGGTGCGGTCTCTCGCACATCAAGCACGAATTTTCAACCCTCCTACGAAGCCCTGGGTCGCAGCAACCGAGAAGAAAAACAGGCCATTGCCCGTGAAGCCTCTCGCCTTGTCCTCGACGGCGATACGGTGTTTCTGGAAGGCAGCACCACCGTTTTCGAATTGGCCCGTTGCCTGCAACAACATAATCGTTTGACGGTAGTCACCAACTCCCCGTTGATAGTCTGTCAGCTTCAGCGCAGCCCCCATGTAACCGTCATTTCCACGGGAGGCGACCTCCAGAAGGATGTCTTCTATCTGTCCGGGCTTTGGGCCCAACGTGCCATCTCAGAAATTCGCATAGACAAGGCCATGCTGGGTGTCAGCGCGATCGATCCTGGCTATGGCATCTCGACAGCTAGCCAAGCCGAAGCCCAAATCAAGAAAATGATCATGAAGGCAGCAAAGGTGCGCATTGCGTTGGTGGATCACAGCAAGTTTGGCAATCAAGGATTCGCGTATGTGGCACCAGTTACCGATCTGGACGTCCTCATAACCGATCCTGGAACCGATGCAGCACACATCGACCAGCTCCGAGAGATGGGGCTCGAGGTTATTGTGGCGGGCCAATCTTCACCAGAAGCTTACCGTCACCGCAAATTGAGTAAGCCACGCGAAAAATCCTCACTGAAATAGTAGAAAACTCAACAGGCCTTGATGCAGTTCTGGATTGCCCAGTCGAGGGAACCCGCCGGCACCACCACGAACAGTATTCTCCGCCTCACCATGTTCCTGGCAAAGCTGGACCACGACGACGGCATGGACTCGGTGTACTTTCCGAAACGAGGGTCGTGCTTGCACAATGGTTGGCATTGCTGGCTGGCCCGGCGGGGGCGCTGGGGCAGAAGTCTTTGCTAGTTGTGTTCGTCTTGCTTCACAAAAGCGCTGGAGTTCCATCCCGGTGCCTCATATGGCTGGCTAGAAAGATCGTCCGGCACCGAAGTCGAATCGGCTTTCGGAGATAACCATCCATTCCGGCAGCTAGGCAACGCTCTTGATCCACTGCCATAGCGTGTGCTGCCAAAGCGATGACGGGTTGATGCTCTCCACTTCGTTTCTCGTTTTCTCGTAGCGTCACCGTGACCTCCAAGCCGTCCTTTTCTGGCATCTGAATGTCCATCAACACTACGTCGTAACTCTCTTTCTCGAGCGCCGCAAGCCCTCACGCCCATCGGCTGCTACGATCATGCTATGCCCCTTCTCGGAGAGAACGGTATAGTCGCGTTCAGCTCAGAAGTACGGGCCGATTCCTCACTCTACCGGACTCGTATCGGAAGCGCGCATCGGGCCCTCGATCGGTGCACTGGGCGAACGTGCGGCTTCGCTTTGGACGGGCGGGTTTGCCTGTGTGCCGGGTCCGGAAGGGATTTCCGTTTTTGGTTGACGTTCGTGCTTGGCCTCGCTCTTGGAGAAGAGTTTCGCCGTGACCAGCATCGCCGTGAATGTCGCACTCAATAGCGCGAATTGCCGCCAACCGCTCAACATCGACGCATTGCCCATGAGCGTGAGTCCCGCGAAGCAAAACAGCAGGTGTACGCAAAACACCTGGAGCGAAGATTGGCCCATCATGACGAGCGGCCAGATCGCCAGCGGCTTCAACACAGATTGCGAAAAGATCAGCAGCGTGGCCACCGCCGCGAAATCGAGCAGGCGCAGGGGCCCCAGGTGCCACTTGTCAAAAAGAAATTCCGCCGAGCCCAACTGCAACCCATGCGAGATCGCGTGCCGCAATTCAAAAAGCACGGAAACGATCACCGCCGCGGGAATCATTGCTCGCTTCGCCCACGTCTCAATCGGCAGATTGTCTTGGCCCCAACGCACGCCGAGCCAGACGCCCGCGATCCACAGAAATTGCCAAGCCCACAGATCGAACGACCCCATTTCGTTCAGCGGAATTCGCGTCGGGATGAACCGCATCATGAACGTGTGCTCGGCGCCGCGAAAACCGAACTGCGCGAATCCCCAGGCGGCGAACGCCGCCCACAAGATGGGTTTCCATCCAAGCCTGCGCGCCAGCGGAAGCGCTATGGAGGTAAACACCAAAAAGATGATGTACATCGGCAAGATATCCAGAAGCGGCGGCCGATAGACCAGCAGGGCGGCTTCCGTGACGGATTGTTTGGCGCCGGCCATGAAGTAGAAATCGAGAAGATTGTGAAGCCCTGGTCGACTGCCGCGAGACGCAATGGGCAC
>Ga0209526_10000916_pt1 | contig 19446 bp, 11 predicted proteins | sample JacPinW_OM2H0_M1_FD_188566 | JGI IMG/M metagenome (GOLD analysis project Ga0209526, IMG submission 188566) | Forest soil microbial communities from Algoma, Ontario, Canada - Jack Pine, Ontario site 1_JW_OM2H0_M1 (SPAdes) (version 2) | ecosystem: Environmental > Terrestrial > Soil > Boreal... | reverse complement strand
CGATCTGGAGATTCCCTGACTCAGGAAAAGACTCTCCCTCGCGAAGTCGGGGGAGCACCCGGCGGAGCCGGAGCCGGGGGAGGGGCGCCGCGAAGTCGGGGGAGTACCCGGGCAGCGGGAGGGGAAGTGTTGACTACTCTCGGCCCAGCGGGCCGCGGTCGTAGGTCCAGGTGATTGGGCCGCGGGCGGCGCGCAGTTCCGAGCGGCGGGCTGCGGTGGCTTCCTCATCAAAGGTCCGGCCGGATATCACGACGCCATAGTCCGCCTGCGCCGATTCGCGACTTACCTTGCGGTCGAGGACATCCTCCACTACCGACTGCGGCGGACGCTCGAGCGGGTCGCCGTAGCCGCCGCCGCCGCTGGTCCACACGTTGAGTGTGTCCCCGGGCTGCATCTTGAACTCCAGCTTCGACGGGATGCTGATCTGGGCCCCGCCGGCCCGCCGCAGCAGCGAGCGAGCCATGGCACCGGGCCCTCCGCCGAAGAGTCCCCACGGTGCGGTCAGGTGGCGCTCGCCGCGGTGTGACACGTTGGGATCGCCGCGAAGAACCTCGAAGCTCTTCTCGAAGCCCACGCCACCTCTGAACCGCCCGACGCCTCCGGAGTCCTGTCTCAACCGCCAGTATCCAACCCGGAGTGGGAACTCCAGCTCGAGCGCCTCAGCCGGTATGTTCTGTGCGTTCGAGGTGTCCGTCTGGATAGTCTCGATGCCGTCTTTGGTCGGTCGGGCGCCCATACCGCCGGCCCCGATCTCAGCCGTGACGTACGGGCGCCCGTCCTCTGGGTCGATGCCGCCGATGGACATCACCAAGGGATGTCCATTCGATGCGGCCGGTAGCCGGCCCGGCATCGCCTGGTTGAGGGCGCCCAGGAGGCAGTCGACGATGCGGCGGACCACGATGGCCCTGGCGTTGACCGCCGCCGGCGGTCGAGCGTTGACGATGCTGCCCTCCGGAAGGATGACCCGTACCGGCCGGTAGCACCCCGCGTTGTTCGGGATCTCAGGGTCGATGGCGACCTTGGTCACGTAGTAGATCGCGGCCAGCGACGACGCCGGCACGCAGTTGAGCGGCCCGCGGACCTGGGGAGCGCTGCCCGTGAGGTCGACCAGGAAGTCGGAGCCGGAGATGGTGGCGGTCACCTCGATCCGGATCAGTCTGTCGAGGTCGATGCCGTCATGGTCCAGGTAGTCGACGAAGTGGTAGCTCCCGTCCGGAATCTGGCTGATGGCGTTTCGAGTGAGCTGTTCGGCGCGATCGAGGAGCTCGTCCATGTAAGCGATGAGGCGCTCGGTCCCGAGCCGGTCCACGAGTGCGAGAACACCCACCTTGCCGACGTGGCAGGCGGCGAACTGTCCCATGATGTCGCCGATCACGACCTCCGGGATACGCACGTTGCGCTCGATCATGGAGAGCAGCGTGCGGTCCGGCCGGCCCGCGTCATAGAGCTTCAGTGGGGGGATCCGCAAACCCTCCTGGAAGATCTCTGTCGCGTCGACCGGCGTGGACCCCGGGCTGCGGCCGCCGATCTCCTGGTGATGCGTGATCGCCGTGGCAAGCGCCACCGGCCGGTCACCCGCGAACACCGGCATCGACATCACCAGGTCGGGCAGGTGGGTACCGCCGTCGAAGGGGTCGTTGAGGACGTAGACGTCTCCATCCCGCATAGTCTCGGGCGGAAAGACTTCGATGAACCTCTGCACCGCCGGGATGATCATGCCGAGGTGGATCGGTGCCGCCGCGGCCTGCGCCACCTGCTGGCCCTTGATGTCGAAGATGGCGGACGACGCGTCCAGCGCTTCTTTGACGATGGCGGAATGCGAGCTCTTGAGGAGGGTGATCTCCATCTCGTCGGCGATGTCGTCGAGCTTGTTGCGCACCACCTCGAGGGTGATCGGGTCCAGCCCTCTGGAGCTCATCTGACAGGCTCCATCTGCGCTCCCGGGCTCACGGTTGCCGGCGCGGTGACAACGATGTTGCCGGCACCATCCGGCTCCGCGCAGTGCCCCGGGTACACGACCAGCGTGGTGTCAGGCTGCTCCACGATCGCGGGTCCTTCGATCGCCTTCCCGGCTGTGAGCGTGTCGCGACGGTAGACGGGCACCTCTGAAAAGCCGCCCAGCTCTTCGAAGTAGGCTCTCCGCGAGCGAACCGCTCGCTGTTCCCCGCTCGTGGCCGCATACCCAAGCCGCAGGCCGGGAAGGCTCCACGATTGCACGACCCGCGCGTTCACCAGCTCCACCGGCGCCTCCCTGTTGGAATGACCGTAGACGCGCCCGTGAGCGGCGTGGAAGGCGTCTCGATGAGCCGCGATGGAGCCGGCGCTGACGGGCGTTTCCATCGGCACCTCGAGGGTGTATCCCTGGCCGACGTAGCGTGTGTCGCCCGATCTCTGCGTCCGGGCCTCGCCGTCGGGCACCATGTCAGCGCGCATCCGCTCTGCGACTATGCCCTCAAGCCCCAGGTAGACCTCCTCGAGCTCCACTGGCGAGATCCGGTCGAGGCGGCCGAAAACGGTGGCCGCGTGGTCGTGCTCGACGCTTGCGACCAGCAATCCGAGCGCGGAGAGGACGCCCGGCACGGCGGGCACGATCATCCGCGTGATGGACAGTTCGGCCGCCAGTCGGCCGCCATGCACCGGCCCGGCGCCTCCGAGCAGAACCAGCGCGAACTCGCGTGCGTCATATCCCCGCTTGATGGACACCAACCGAATTGCGTCCGCCATCTTGGAATTGATGACGCGGTGGATGCCCGCGGCAGCCTGGATGCCGGATAGCCCCAGCCTGTCGCCGAAGCGATCGAGCGCCCGAGCTGCGGCCTCGGGGTCCAGGCTCAGAGTACCCCCCGCAAAGAATTCCGGGTCAAGGTAGCCGAGAAGCAGGCTGGCGTCGGTCACCGTCGGTTCTGTGCCGCCTCTCCCGTAGCACACCGGCCCAGGGTCAGCCCCGGCGGAGCGCGGTCCCACCCGGAAGTTGGCGGCCGGGTCGACCCAGGCGACGCTGCCGCCTCCGGCGCCGATCGTGGCCACGTCCACCATGGGCACCCGGAGCGGAAAGGTGTCGATCATCCCTTCGTTGGTCACCAACGGTTTGCCCGCGCTGATGAGGCTGATGTCCGCGCTCGTGCCGCCCACGTCGATGGTGATGAGGTCGCCGAAGCCCGACAGCTCCCCTGCGTACCTACCGCCTATGACGCCCGCGGCAGGGCCGGAGAGCAGCACCGAGATCGGCCTTTCCGTGACGAGCTCGGCCGACGTGATTCCGCCACGCGACTGCATGATCTGGAGCGGCGCCTGGACGCCCGTGCGGCGCAGTTCCTGGCGGAGATTTTCGACGTACTGCTGAATCACCGGGCGGATGTAGGCGTCGAAAGCCGTGACGACGGTTCTCTCGTATTCCCGAAACATGGGGTCTATCTCGCTGGAGAGCGACACGCTGATCGAGGCGTCGAAGTCCTGGATCAGTTCACGGACGCGCCTCTCGTGGTCCGAATTGCGAAAGCTGAACAAAAGGGATACGGCGAAAGCGGTCGCGCCCTCCTCGTCACGCAGCTCCCGGACGACCTCGCGGACGGCATTCTCGTCCAGCGGGGTTACGACCGATCCGTCGCCGGCGATCCGCCCCGGGATCCCTCGCCTTCGCCGGCGCGGCGCCAGGAAGACCGGCGTCTCGGCGTCCATGAAGACGTCGTACATCTTCGTGCGCTTGAGGCGCCCGATCTCCAGGCTGTCCTCGAAACCCTCTGTCGCGAGCACGGCGGTGGTCGCGCCCCGCCGCTCCAGAATCGCGTTGGTTCCGATCGTGGTGCCGTGGACGAAGCGTTCGACCTCGTCAGGCCGGGCCGACGCGCGGTCCAGGGCGGCGAGGGTACCTAGCCGGACGCCTTCCACGAGGCTCTGGGGTGTGGTCGGGACCTTGGCCGTGTGGTAGGCGCCGCTTCGGGAGTCGACCGCGACCACGTCGGTGAAGGTGCCGCCGATATCCACGGCAATGAGAATCAAGAGGAGTCCTCGCTGGTCCGCATAGGTTGGAAGGGCGTTTCAATTCTATATCCAGCTTCCATCGCCCTGGCCCGGGGAAGTGGCGTCGCCCAGGCGATCGTTACTTGGTGATGACGAGTTCTTTGCGCCAGCGGTCGCGGTGGATGGCCAGGACGTCGATCTGGTCGACGTAGTACAGGATCTTGCCCTCCAGGCTGGCCGGGAACTTCGCGGCCTGGGGGGTGTGATGGATGATGATGTGGCAGACGTCGTCGGGCAGGCCATGCTTCAGCGCAACATGCGCGGCCCAGAAGGCGTGCGGGTACTGGCGGCCCAGTTCCGAGTAGGTGACGGTGTCGCCATCTCTGCTGAACTCCACGAGCTTGGACGCGTCCTGGAGGAGGGCGGCGGCAACCAGGAGATCGCGGTCGACGGTCACGCTGTGGAAGCGTTCGAAGGTGCTCGCAACGGCGAGCGCCATCTGAACCACCGCGCGGTTGTGAGGTATGTGCGGGTACGGGAACTCAGGAGACGCGACGAGGTCGTGGACCGACTCCAGCTCTGACGCCTGCCAGAGCTCCTGCCAGACGGCCTCGACGCCGGATCGGAGGTCGGCGTCCCGGATCAGTTCCACTTCAGGGAACAAGGATGGGAAGTCAAGCGGCATCTTCAACGGGCCGACACCGCCGTCTCTGCGATTTTCACGGCTCTTTCCACTACAGCGATCGCTGCGGCTGTCAGGGACTCTCCTGCAAAGGTGAGGGGCATTCTAGTTCATAGAATGTGCTTCCACGTGAACGCCTGATGCCCGAATTGACGATGGTGGAAGCTCTCAGAAGCGTCCTGTGGAGCGAGATGGAGCGCGACGAGCGCGTCATGGTGTTGGGGCTCGACGTGGGACGGCTGGGCGGAGTGTTCCGCGTGACCCAGGGCTTGCTGGAGCGATTCGGTCCCGAGCGCGTGGTGGACATGCCCCTCGCCGAGGGGGCGATCATCGGCTCCTCGATAGGCCTTGCCCTGGGCGGACTGGTGCCGGTGCCGGAGATCCAGTTCCTCGGCTTCACCCACCAGGCTATGCACCAGATCGGTCCCCAACTCGGCAGGTACCGGTTCCGGAGCCGCGGCAGGTTCAGCTGTCCTGTCACCATTCGGGCGCCTTTTGGAGGCGGCGTGCGCACGCCGGAGTTTCATCCCGACTCGATAGAGGCGCAGTTCGTGCAGCAGCCCGGCATCAAGGTGGTGTGTCCTGCCGATCCGTACGAGGCGAAGGGCCTGCTGCTCGAGGCCATCCGGGATCCCGACCCCGTGCTCTTCCTCGAGCCGCAGCGCCTTTACCGGGCCGAGAGGGTGGATGTCCCCGAAGACGATTACCAGATACCCTTCGGCCGCTCGCGGCTCGCCCGAGAGGGGACGGACGTCGTGCTCATCGCCTGGAGCGCGGCTGTCGAGCTCTGCCTGCGAGCCGCCGCCGAGCTGGAGGTCGAGGGTGTCAGCGCCGCCGTGCTCGACCTGCGCACGCTCGTTCCGCTGGACGTGGAGGGGTTGGTGCGCACCGCTTCCGACATCGGCCGGGCGGTGGTGGTGCAGGAAGCACCGCTCAGCGGCGGTTTCGGAGCAGAGATCGTCGCCACACTTCAGCAAGAAGCATTCCTGTCGCTCGACGCGCCGGTGGCCAGGGTCGCGTCATGGGACACGCCTTACCCGCCCGGCTCCCTGGAAACCCACTTCCTCCCATCCCTGGACCGAGTAATGCAAGCAGTCCGAACAACAGCGGCCTTCTAGGACACTAGCTCGTCTACGAGTCGAGGAGGGTCCGGCGCTGGTCCAGAACGCGTGATGGCGGGTTGGCGTAGACGTGATCGAAGACGTCTGCGGGGGTGGCAGCGGGGTAGCTCCTCGCCCGATCGATGGCTGCCCGCACCTCCTCCGCGAGCTCGAAGGACCACGATTGTTCGGTCTCGGCGTCCCAGCGGCCCCGGGCGGCGAGGTAGCGCTGCACCCGGGCGATGGGGTCGGCAGCGGCGGCCGCGCTGACCTCGGCGGAGTCGCGATAGGCCGCGGGGTTGTCGGTCGTGTTGTGCATGCCCATCCGGTAGGTCCGGTTCTCGATCAGCGTGGGCCCCTCGCCGCTCCGCGCCCGCTCCACCGCCTCCCTCGCTGTCGCGTAGACCGCAAAGAGGTCGTTCCCGTCCACCAGGTGACCCGGAAAGCCATAGCCAGCCGCGCGCGCCCACAGAGCGCCCGCCGTCTGCCGGGAGCTGGCGGTCGAGATCGCCCAGCCGTTGTTCTGGACGACGAAGACGATCGGCGCCCTGACGACACCGGCCAGGTTGCAGGACTCGTGGAAGTCGCCCTCAGAGGCGGCGCCCTCGCCCAGATAGCTCATGACCGCGGCACCGGTCCGGCGAAGCTTCTGAGCCCACGCCAGCCCGACAGCGTGCGGAACCTGGGCGCAGACCGACTGGTTGCGGGGCAGCATCTTGACCGTGTCCGGGATCCGGCCCGCGGTGAGCTTGCCCATGTAGGTCGCGAGCAGCCTGTCCAGGGGCAGCCCGTGATGCAGCATGGCCGGCTGCTCGCGGTAGGCGGGAGCCAGCCAGTCGAGCGCGGGATCCAGTGCCCAGCTGGAGCCCACCACCGAGGCCTCCTGGCCGTGCACCGGGCCGTACGTACCCAGCCGCCCCAACCTCTGGAGCCGAACCGCCCAGTCGTCAACGGTGCGCGAGAGCATCATCAGCCTCAGTGCCGCAAGGGTCTCTTCGTCGGCCATCGGCGGCTGAGTGCCAGCCCTCAGCGTGCCATCCGGCCGCAGGACCGAGATCGCCCCAACCGGGATGATCAGGGGGTCCGGCAGATCGGCGGTGGTTGGTTGGTGGTCCTGGAACGGCAATCCGCCAAGAAGCCTAGTCGATCTCGCGACGGCAACTGGTCTCGGGGTGCTGCTCTGCTCTCCGTCTGCCAGCGGAGTCTGGTCATGCTGTCTTGAGCCGCTTCAGCGTGTCCTTTTTTCTCAGGTCGTTGGCTTTGCTGATGACGTCCCGAACCTCTTCCAGATCCTCTGCTCGACTACCACCATACTTGTCGATCCATTCCTGAAGACTCCACACCTCACCTCCGACCATCACTTCTTGGATTCCCATGCTCCGCAATTTCTGTTCGACGATCGGCCAGACGTCAAGAGGCTTGACTTCCATGTCCGCGTCGAGGAGACGTTTGACGCCTGGCGCGGAGGTGAAGTCGATGTTCGGGTGCTCCGCCTGTTTCCACACCGACGAGGCGGACACTTCGACCTTCACGAGCCGGCTATGGGGAGCGAACGCGCTCACGATGCGGTCCCTGCCGCAGTGGTCGCAGGGTAGCCGGTTCATGTCTATCCGGACCGGAACGCGCTTTCCAGGAGCGGTCCTGATTGTGCCGTTCCGCCTATCCGCCTCGATAGCCTGGATCAGCGCCGGCACGTCGGCAGCAAGTCGCATCTCGGCGTGCCCCGCGCGGTCACCTCTGGTGGTGTAGGGACGGCCATTTGCTGGGAAGGGGCGACCGTTGTCGTAGGAGACGTAGGCGGACGTCTTGCTTGTCCTGCTGCGCAGTGACATAGCCAGACGGATGACCTCGCGCGGATCCGTGGACATCTGGATCCTTCGCGCCGGGCTCGCCACCGCAAGCACCGTGACATCTGTGCCTCCTTTGGCCGGCGGGATCAGTTCCAGAGACTTGAGTCCCTGCGGCTTGTACTTGGCGAAGGTTGAGTCGATCAAAGACTTGGCGTTTTCGGGTCCATGGATTTTCTTCCCCGCGAGCTCCTTCGCCACCAGCCCCTTGACAGTCTCCGGATCCTTCTTGCCGGCGTCTTTCCTGCCGAACCTGCCCTTGATCTTGTCGATCCCTGCCTTGCCCTTCGCCTTCACCCAGTCGGCGCCCGCCTTGGCCTTGCCCTTGACCCAACCGACCGCCTTCGCGGCCAGCTTGGCGACCGGCTTGACGATGGTCTTCAGCACCCAGTCGACCGCCTTGAACACTGGCGAGCGGACGACGTTGATGACCTCCTTGATCTTGTCCGTGATGCCGCCCACGCCGAGCAGGCTGGCCAGGAAGGAGATCGCCACCGTCAGGCCCTTGGCCATCACCGACTCCACCAGGTTGGCGGCGGCGCTGAGGTTGCCGTCCAGGATGGCTTCCAGGTTGTCCAGGATCGTGTTGACGAGCGCCATGATCTGCTGGCCCCGCTCCACGAAGAACATGACGATGTCGTAGATCATCTTGCAGGCCTTGATGAAGGCCGACGCCGGGTTGAGGAGGCTCAGGATCCAGGTCACCCCGGCGGTGATGATCTTGTCGCGGACGAAGTTCATGATCTGGTCCAGGACCTGAGACTTGAGGTCGCCGATCTTGTCCTGGATCAGGTGCCAGAGCCCGGCCAGGCCCTCCGTCTTGATCGTGTTGAAGATGTTGGCGACCTTCTGGAACATGCCCGCGCCCTGCTCGATCATCCCGACCACCTCCTCGCCGAGCATGGCCGCGGCCCGCTTGCGGATGTTCTCCCAGGTCAGCCCCAGGACCTGCAGAACCAGGTGGAGGATCCCCTTCAGGTCCAGGCTCTCCGGCATCGTGATCCCGGTGTCCGCCAGTTCTCCGAAGAGCCAGCCCAGCAGCCCGTCCATCAGGTGTTTGCCGATGTTGCCGACGAACTGGTTGAAGCCCATCTTGAGGGCGTCGACCAGCTTGCCCAGGAAGTCGATCGGGTGCTTGATGATCCGGCCGGCCACGTTGGCGGCGCGCGCCGCCATCTGGGCCAGCATGTCCTTGATCTTCCCGATCGCCTCGATCATGCCCGCGATCTTGTCCTTCGCCTTCTGGAGGAGGCTCTTGTTCTCCTCGCGCATCTCGTTGCAGCGCTCGTCGACAGCCTTGGCCGCCTCCACGTAGCGCTGCGCCAGGTCGTCGACAAGCTCGCCGGACTTCGAGTCGACGGCCTGGTCGAGCTCCTCGAAGCTGCTCTCGAACTTCGCGGCGGCCTCCTGGGCGACTTTGCGGAGCTCCTTTGGCTGCTTGGCCACGTACTCCTGGATCTGCTTGCGCCCGTCCTGGACCCTCTTGGTGGCCCGGTTCAGCTCCGCTTCCACCAGGTTCGCCACACCGTCGACGACCTGCCCCATGCGCGTGGTGTAGAGCTGCTTGGATTCCACGATGAAGCCGTTCACCTCGTCGGGCGGGCTGATCAGCTTGTCCTTCAGCCAGCGCAGGCCGCCGCCCAGGCCGCTGTAGCGGTCGTCGAAGAAGTCGTCCTTCTTCTTCTTGTAGTAGCTCTCGAAAGCCTCCCGGGCCGCCTTCTCCCCACTGTCGAAGGCGTCGCCCACCTTCTTGTCGAGGCCCTTCAGGATGTCGTCGACGTCCTTCTTGGTGTCCGTGTAGATGGCCTCGATGTCGGTCGCCACCCGCGCCCGCTCCGCCTCGTCCTTCGCCTTGGCCTGGTCCTTGTGCGTGGCGACGTGGCCGAGGGCGCCGGCCTTCTGCTGGTGCATCGCGGAGAGCCCGCCCGCGGCGGCCACCGCCGCCCCGCCCTGTGCCTCCCCAAGCGCCTGCTGTTCCTGCTGGCGAAACTGTTGGGGGGCGGTCGCGGCGTGGGCGTCGGCCTCCTTCTTGGCCGACATCGCATCCTGGAACTGAGGCTCGTTGGAGTCCTTCACCTGCTGCTCGGTGACGCCGCCCTCGGCCATCTGGCCCTCGGTCTCGCACGGCGTGTGGGCCAGCGAAACCTGGTCGGCCGGCCTGGGCGCGGGCATGGCATCGCCCGCCCTGGGGTCTGCGGGCCCAGGGCCCGGCTGCTCGGGTTTCAGCGGCCTGACCGGCTTCGGCTTTTCCTTGCTGGTGTCCGGCGGGGCCGAGTTGGCCTCTTTGACGTCCTTGGCGGCGGCATCTTTCCCGGCCGCGACGTTGCCCACGACCTGGTCCTTGATCTGGGCGGCTTTGCCTGACTTGCTGAAGTCGTCGACCTGCTCCATGTTCTTCGGAGTCGCCTTCTCGACTGCCTCGTTGAAGGCCTTGACGAAGCCGGCCTTGTCGAAACCCTTGGGCTTCTTCTGGCTCATCTCGTCCACCTGGTCGGCGGCGGCCTTGCTCCGGACCTCGTTGGTGGGACCCGCGGCCGCCCCCTGCGCCTCGGCGACCTTGGCCGCCGGCGGCGGATGCGCCTTCTGCCGAGCAGTCTCGTGCCCGATCCTGGAGCCCACGGCGGCGAACTTCGGATCGTCCTTCGGCGAGAGGTGCGGCGCCTCCACCGGTGCCGGCGGGCAGGCGGCCGCCTGGGCCTGCACGCTCAGCCTGGAACCGGCAGCCTGTGCGGTTCCGGTTGAGAGGAGCTGTCCGACCGCCTGGTTTCCGGCGGTGGCCTGGAGGCGCACGAGGACCGCGCCGTCGAGGCCGCTGCCGACCACGTGCAGGCTGGGGGCGCGCGAGCCGGCGCGAGCGCGCGGTTCGGCCTGAGCTCGGCGCTGAACCGCGGCCGCCTGCCTGGCGGGAGCCGGCACCCTGGATTTCATGGCTGCGGGACCGCTCTAGCCCCCTTCTTCCGGCAGCTCTTCCTCTTCGGCGGCACGCTGCGCCACCATCCTTTGCGCCGTCTCCTCCTCGGGCTGCTCTTCCTCTTCCTGGCGCTGAACGCTGGTGGCCTGGGCGGTGGCAGCGGCCGGGCTGGCGCCTCCTTCCGCGGTCACGCGGTCGGCGCTCCGCTCCGCGGCCTGCTCGAAGGCGTCGGAGGGGTGGCTGAGCATGATCCCGCCGGGCGCCGGGGTGCCGGCCACGGGGCCCGACCTCTGCTGGACCACGTGTGTCAGCTCGTGAGCAAGCATGTGGCGGCCGGGGTCGGTGTCCGGCGCGTACTTACCGGATTGGAACACCACGTCGCTGCCGACGGTGTAGGCCTGGGCGTTGATGGATCGGGCCGATTGATCGGCCTTGGTCCCGGTGTGGATGCGCACATCCGAGAAGTCGGCGCCGATGCGATCCTCCATGAAGCTCCGGGTTGGCGAGTCGAGCGGGCTGCCGCCCCCTGAGCCAACCACCTCGTGCACCGGCGAGGCCTCCTGGTCCTGGTCGAGCAGCGAGTTGACGCTCTGGTTTCCGGCGGTGCGCTGGAGGTGCAGCACCGAGGCCGGACTCAGCGGTGTGAGCGCGCCGGCGGCTGACGGTGAGAGCGCTGAGCCGACGTCGTCGGACCGCGCGCGATTGACAGAGAGCCGGGGCGCCGGCGCCGGCGCAGCCTCTAACTCATGGGCGTGCATTTGTGGACCTCCCGGGGATCACCGCCGTGCGGCGGCCGTTGTTCGAAATGACACCGCGGGGGCCGCCGGCGGTCAAGAGACAGCCGCGCACATTGCTTGCCCGAAAGTGCAGCCACCCCGGGGCCTTTCAGATGAGACCCTGGCGTATCGCATACGCGACCGCGTGCGTGCGGTTGCGCAGGTTCAGGCGGCTCATCACGTCGTGGACCGCGTTCTTCACGGTGCGCTCGGAGAGGAACAGCTGCCGTCCCACCTCCGCGGTGTCCATGCCCTCGGCGAGCAGGCGCAGCACCTTGACCTCGCGCTCGGTGAGTCCGGAGAAGGTCAGGCCACGAGGCGCCAGCACGTTCCGCTGAAGCCGCCCCACCTGGCCCAGCAGGCGCCCCAGCAGGTCGGGCGGCAGGGAGCCCTCTCCGGCCGCCGCGGAACGGATGCTGCTCAGCAGGCTCTGGGGCGTGGACTGGCCGCGCTGGAGGAGGCCGCTGGCTCCGGCCTCCACAGCCGCCAGAAGGCCCGAGTCGTCGACGCGCGTGGCCACGACGACGATCCTCTGCACGCCGCGCCGCCGCAGAGCGCGTATCTCCCGAACCGCCTGGTCGTCGATCTCGTCGGAGATCAGGACCGCGACCGAGTCCTCGTCCAGCTGTCGCTCGTCGACGAGCTCGATGCCCTGCCCGCGCAGCTGGCTGGCCAGGCCGTCCCGCGAGACCGGGTCGCCCGCGGCGAGGAAGACGGGAATCCGCTCTCTTATCGATTCGAAGCCGGCGACGATATTGAGCCCAGCCATCTGTCTGACCTCCGGTGAAGGTGAACTGTCGATGAACAGCTTTCACCGGCTGTCTTTTCAAGCAGTCAACGCTGGCTCAACGGACTCTATTTTCCGTCCTCGAGGGCAGAGCGATTGTGTCAATCGACATGGGCGGTCTGCCCATCGGCGCTCTGTACCATGCCCATTCCGGGTGCGGCCTGCCAGCGGTAGAGTCGGGCCGGAAGACCATGATCGTCTGCAAGAAATGCGGACACCGCAACCGTGAGGGCGAGAGCTTCTGCGCCTCTTGCGGCGCTTTCCTGGAATGGAACAGCGAACACGTGGCAGAGCCGAAGCCGGTTTCCGAACCGGCCCCTGTTCCACTGCCGCCGGCATCTTCTGAGCCGACCCTTCTGGAGCGGGTCAAGCACGCCGTCGGCCTGGAGGATCCACAGTCGGCTAGAAACATGGGCGGGCCGCGCCCCGAGCCGGGGCAGCCGGGCAAGGCGTCGCCTGCGGCGTCGGAAGCCTCGCCCGACTCTTCGGCGCCGGCCGCCGCGACGCCAGTGGCCGCCGGCCAGGGTGCACCCGGCCCGGCTCCGGAGGCGCGCCTTCCGCAGGCCGTTGCGCCCGCCCCGGCACATCCGCGCCCCGTCCGGCGGCCCGAGCCGCGGCCCAGTGAGCGCAACCCCGGCGATCTGATCTGCGGGCAGTGCGGGGTGGGGAACCCTCCCAGCCGGCGCTTCTGCCGCCGCTGCGGCGCCTCACTGGTCGAGGCGGCGGTTGTGAAGACGCCCTGGTGGCGACGCATCTTCCGCAGCCGCGCCGCGCCCCGCGCCGGCACCCGGCCTGTGAGTGTTCAGCCGAACGCCGGCGCCACGGGGCTGGGGAAACTGCTGAAGCTGTTCGCCACGACGCTCATAGGTCTGATCGCGATTGGCCTCGTGATCGCTCTCGCGGCATATCCAGGCCTCCGTCAGGATCTGAACGGCCGGGCGGTCAACGCCGTGAGGGACGGAGAGCGGTACTTCCTGGTCGGCAACTATGTCGCCGTCCGGCCCCAGACCGCACGAGCCAGCTCCGAGGCGATCGGCCACCAGGCGCAGTTCCTGACCGACCCCAGCGCGGGCTACTGGGCCGCGGATACCGCCGGCGATCCTCGACCGGCGGTGACCCTGAGCTTCGCGCAGCCGACCGACCTCGACTACATGGTCGTGACTTCCGGAGCCGGCACCGACTTCGCGAAGATGGGCCGGCCGCGCGAGGTGATCGTCACCTACTCGCCGAACGGCAAGAGCGAGAAGCTGACCCTCACCGACGACCCCAAGCCCGCCCGCCACGCCCTGCACGGCCGCCAGGTCTCGTCGATGCGGCTTCAGGTCCTGAGCGTCTATCCGACCGAGCAGAGCACCCTGGTCGCGGTCAGCGAGCTGGATCTCTTCAGGTTGCAGTAGCGGCCGGGACGCCGAGCTCCGACAGCACTCGCTCGTAGTCCGCCATCGCGCGGCTGGCCGCGAGCCGGTCTCCGGCCAGCTGCCGGGCCTTCACCAGCAGCCTCCAGAGGGCGTCGTCGTAGCGATCGACCCGGAGGCCTGCCGCGCAGACGCGGGCAGCCTCGGCGCCGTCGCCGGCTTCGAGCGTCAGCTCGGCCAGCGTCTGGGCGGCTTCGACCGCCGCCGCCCGGCAGCGTTCCCTGGGCTCCAGCAGCCAGTCCGCCGCGCCGTCCTCCGGCAGCAGCTCGCCGCGGTAGAGCTCGAGGGCTCTTCGGAAGCGGCGCGCGGCACCGGCCGCGTCCCCCACGGAGCGCGCCCGGCGTCCCGCCGCCGACTCCTCCTCGAAGGCGGTCAGGTCGACCTCCGTCCCTGGCCCCAGGGCCAGCCGGTAGGCGTCGCCCTCGCGCACCAGGAGGGGGCCGCCGGCCGGCTCGGCTGCGGGGGCGAGCGCCTGGCGAAGGCTCGAGATCGCGACGTGGAGATTGCGGGCCGCCGCCTCAGCCTCGGTGTCCGGCCAGAGCAGGCACTGGATGGCCTCGCGGTGCAAGGGTTGGCCGGACTGGACGGCGAGCAGGCGCAGCAGCATCCGTACTCGAGGCTTCAGGGCGCCTAGATCGAGCGAAGAGCCCTCGACCGTGATCTCGAAGCCGCCGAAGAGGCGGAGCGTGATCGAGGCAGGGAATCCATCCGGCGAGGCCGCCGCCACCAGACCGGTCGCGGCGCTCACGCTGGCGGAGAGCCCGGTGTACTCGATCCGCCGGGAAGGGCTGACCGTGGCCAGGGCCAGGTAGGCGAGCACCTTGGCGCCCTCCACGCCCCGAGCATTGGCCAGGCGCTCAGCCTCCAGCGCCGTCTGCTCCGCAGCGGGGTCACCCTCCCGGGCCAGCGCCAGGGCCAGGAGGCCGAGAGCCCAGGTCAGGAGCACAGGCGCCTCGACCCGCCTGAACCAGGCGGCAGCCTCCCGGAGCACGGGCGCCGCCTCCCCCGCATCCGCCCCTGGGTCCTGGCAGCGCGCCCAGCCTTCGACCAGGCCGGCGAGGGCGGCCCCCCAGCCGTCGCCGATGCGCTCGCAGCTGACCCGGGTCCTGGCGGCTTCCCCCGCCGGCCCCCCGCCGGAGAGGGCGTGGCAGGCCCTGGCCAGCCGAGCCAGGAAGGGCAGACTGATCTCCTCGGCCTCGTCCGCGGCCCGCGCGACCTGGGCTGCGCCGGCCGCCTCGCCCGCGAGCAGCTCGGCAACACCCAGGCCGAGCCGCGCCCCCACCAGGACTGCCGCGCCCGCCTTGGGCGCGTCGAGCGCCTCGGCCAGCCGCCGCCTGGCCTCTCTGAGCTCGCCCGCGAGCAGCGCTCCAAGCCCCGAAGCGAGGGCCTCGGCCGGTGGCGCCAGGGCCGCCTGGCGGTGGGCCTTCAGCGGCTCTCGCTGGGTGGCGGTCCGGAGCTGGCCGACCAGGTCGCCCGAGGGACCCGGCGCCGGGCCAAGCCAGGCGGCGAGGGCAAGCCGCTCGCGCCGCGCCAGCTCTCCCGGCTCGGCTGCGCCCGACGCCCGCTCCGAGCGCTGGTACGTCTCCACCGCGAGCTGCCAGAGTCCGTCGGCACGGTGCCGCCGCGCGCTGGCCAGCAGGAGCCAGGGATCGTGGTCCACGACCGCCGCGGGCAGCCTGTCCAGCCAGACGGGCGCCGATCGAGTGAGGTGATCGCCCTGGTCTCCGAGGAGCCTTGCGGCCGCGGCCCATTCCCCGGCCCGGCAGTAGGCCTGCAGGGCTTCAGGGAGCGCTTCGGCCTCCTCCAGCACCGTCCCGGCGCGGCGGTGGCGCTCGCGCAGCTCGGCTTCCCCGGCCTCCTGCACGACCACTCCTTCCAGGTGTGAGCGGAGGATCTCGTGGTAGCGGTATTCGCCCCCATCGTCGAGGGGATGCGTGAAGACCTGGCGGCGCTCGAGCTCCAGCAGCGCGAGCCTGCTCTGGTCAACCCCCAGAAAGCGGTCGCAGATGGGGCCGCTCAGCCGTCCCAGCACGCAGGTCTCGACCAGGAAGCGGCGAAGGTCGTAGGGCAGCTCGTCCAGCACGTTGCTCGTCAGGTACTCCCTGACGAATCGCGAGCCCCGGGCGAGAGCCGCGAGCAGCCGCCGGCGCTCCTCCGGTGTCTTGCCCTGCGTGGCCAGGTGGAAGAGCTGGAGACCGGCGGCCCAGCCCTCGGTTCGTCGCGTCAGCTCGGCCAGCTCGGCGGGCGGCAGCGGCTCGCCGTAGAAGTCACGGAAGAGCTCCTCGACCTCCCAGGACCGGAAGCGGAGATCGTCCACTCCGATCTCCAGCAGGCTGTCCGACACTCGCAGCCGGGGCAGGTTGAACCCGGGCTGGGTCCGCGAGGCGGCGAGGAAGACGACCGAGGCCGGTGCGTAGTCAAGCAGCCGTTCGAACGCCGCCTCGGCCGGCGTCCCCTCCAGCGCGTGGAGGTCGTCGACGATGACCAGGATCCGCTGGGCGCCCTGGCCCTCCAGCGCGCCGGCCGCGTCCTCAACCGAATTCCAGCCGCCTGGGAGCCCCTCCAGGACCCGGCTGAGCGCCGCCTCGAGGTGGGCCAGAAAGACGTCGCCGGCGCCATCCCAGCTCTCCGCCCGGTACCAGGCGACGGGCGTCCGGGCGGTGGCTGCAATGCGCGCCAGCAGCGTGGTCTTGCCCGAGCCGGCCGGCGCGACCAGGAGTCCCAGCCGCCTCGGCCAGAGGTTCTCGAGGAGGGCTTCCAGCCGCTCCCGGGGAAGAGCGCCCGACGAGGGCACGCGGAGCTTGGCGCCAACCAGCGGCCCGCTCACCGCCGGATCACCAGCGACTCGCCACCCGGACCGGCCCCGTTCGGGATCTCGGGCGGCTGGCCGGAGCCCGGGACCACCAGGTAGCCGGCCTCGACAGCGTCGAACCTGGCGCCACCGGGGGTCGGGGTTGCCCGCAGCTTTCTCAGGCCCAGCGAGTCGTGGGGAAGGATCAGCGCCGAGACCTCGAAGCTCCCGCTGCCGTCGGTGGTCACCTTCGCCAGCGCCGCCTGGGTCACGCCTCGATCCCAGCGCAGGCTCACCGCGGTCCTGGCCGGAAAGCCGCTACCCCTGACACCGGTCGTGAAGCCCGCGGGCCCCACAGTTGGGGTGATGACGAGCGTGGGCCTGCTGCAGGCCGGGGCGCCGGGGGCTCCGCAGGGTGGGGTGGAGGAGGCGGGTGGTGTGGGGGAGGGCGACGCCGTTGGAGAGGTGAGGGGGCTGGGCGAGCTCGATGGCGTGGTGGTGGGAGTGGGATCGGGAGTTGGTGTGGTCGAGGGTGTGGGCGAGGGAGAGGTCCCCGGGCAGGGGACGGAGAACGCCGCCTCCGCAGAGCCGCGCCGGCTGTCCAGGGCCCTTATGGGGTAGGTGCCGGCCGGCTGCACCGGGGGCGTGATGGTGCCCTTGAGGTGGCCCGATCTGTCGACCGGGGCGGTGCCCATCGGGGCGCCTGCAAAGGAGAGACCGGCCTCGCCCGGGGTGAACCCGGTGCCTTCAACGGCGATTGTGTAGGTGCCCGTGCCGCCGGCGGTGAGAGCACAGGTAGGTGCGACGGTGATGGCCGGCGGCGGCGGGCAGGGCACCGCGAATTCGGCCGCGGCGGTCCCACCCCTGCTGTCAGCCGCGGTGACCTGGTAGCTGCCGTCGGGGCGCCCGGCCGGGGTGATGGTCCCACTGAATCGGCCCGACTCGTCCACCTTGACTGTGGCCGCCGCGGCGCCGGCGAACGAGATCACGGCTTCGCCGGGGGCGAAACCTGTGCCCTCGACCTTGATCGAGTACCGCTGCGCCTCTCCGGCCGAGGGACCGCAGACCGGAGACAGCGTGATGCCCGGTGGCGGAGGGCACGGCTCCTGGAAGACAGCCTTCGCCGGCTCCTGGGCGCTGCCCACCGCCTGCACCTCGTAGCTGCCCGGAGGCCGCCTGGCCGGTGCAATCGTGGCCTTGAAGTTTCCGGACTCGCCGTCCACCGCCGCGTTGCCCGCGGGCGCTCCGCCGAAGGAGAGGTTGACCGCGCCTGGGGTGAAGCCGCTGCCCTCCACGGCGATGGAGTAGGTCGCGCCCTCGGCCGAGGAGGAGCAGCCGGGCTTGATCGTGATCGCGACCGGCTGGACCTCGTAGGCCCCGATGTCGCATCTGTCGCCGCCGGCCGGGAAACGAGGCTTGCCGCGCTGGTCGATCTGCCGTTCCAGCTGCCGGCAGGCGGGGCCGTCGCCAGCGCCAATGGCGGGGCTCCCGGGCAGCAGCGCCTGGGTGGGCGTGAGGCCGCCGTAGCGGTTGAGCGGGGCCAGCTTGGGGTCCGGGGCCACGATATCGCCGGCTGCCCGAGGGCCGCAGCTCTGGTCGGTCGCCAGGTCGTGACCTGCCGCTGCGACCTTGCCGTCGCAGTTGCGCGGAGGGTTGGCGAGCACCGTGTTCTGGAAGGCCAGCGTGCTGTGCTCGTCGCCGAAGAGGCCGCTGCCCCGGCTGGCCGAGTTGCCTGCCACGGTGCTGCTCTTCACGCTCACCTGGCTTCCCGGGCCGGCCGAGACTCCGCCGCCCCAGGCCCCCTGACCGCCCGCGGCCTCGTTGCCGCCGATGGTGCTGTTGCTGATCTGCGCGGTGCCCGGCTGGGCGCTGTTCGAGATTCCGCCGCCGGTCGCCAGGTTGGCTCCGTGGGCGTGGTTCCCGGAGATGGTGCTGCGCGTCACAGAGCCGCTGACGCCCTCGCCGGTGAGCGAGACCCCTCCGCCCTCGGCGCCCCCGGAGCAGCCCTGGGCGGGGGCCGTCACGCTGACCGTGTTATCCGCCACCACGCTGTCGGCGATCGTGAGAGGGCTCAGGGAGGCGGCTTGCGGCGCGCTGGGCGTGGTCGTCGCCCCAGGAGGTGTGGCGACGCGGAAGATCACGGGAGCCGTGCCCACGTGGATGCCGCCGCCGGCGGCGGAGCAGTTTCCGGCGGCCGTGTTCCTGGCCACCGTGCTGTTCCGGATCGTCAGCGCTGCGCCTGCTGAGGCGTAGGGAAGGTCGATGCCGCCTCCGCTGTCGGCGGCCTGGTTGCCGGTCACGACCGCGTCGTCAAGGGTCACGTCGGCGGGGCCCTGCAGGAGCATCCCGCCGCCCCCGCCGGGATCCCCCTCAGTCGCCAGCGACCTGCCGCCCTGGATGGTCAGATGGGACAGCGTCACCCTGGCACCGGTGATCGACAGCACGCGCCCCTTGCCCTGGCCGTCGATCACCGTCTTTGCCGTGTCCCTGCCGGTGATGGCGAGATCGGTGTGACGGTCGGGGCTGACCAGGTTGGTGATGACCAGTTCTCCATCGAGCCTGAACGGGCCGTCGACGCCGAAGCTGATGGCCGCGTTGGTGCCGAGGCCGCGAGCGATGGCTGCCCGAAGGCTGCACGGGTTGCTGCCGGTGCAGGTGAGGGTTGTGGGAGGAAGGTCCTGCTGTGTGTTCACGACATAGGCCGGCGTGTCGGCCGCCACGACGGACGCGGCCGGCACGACCGCGCCGAGCAGGCCGGTGGCGGAGAGCAGGGCGGCCAGCAGCTGGCGGCGCGCCATGCCTCAGCTCTTCGAGTAGCCGGTGAGGTAGACCGAGGCGGAACAGCCCGAGGCAGGTGATCCGGCGCCCTTCTGACAGCCGTTCAGGACCAGCTTCAGGCTCTGGCCCTGGGTCAGGGTTATCGGGCTGACGAAGTGGAGGTCGAGGTCGCGGAAGTTGTCCAGCCGCTCGAGCTTCAGGTCGTGGGCGCCGGAGCCGTCACCGGAGTCGCGGGCCAGGCTGATGAGCCCTGTGTCGTTGTTGGCGTTCTCGAAGAAGACGTCGGTGACCGAGAGGGTGCCGTTCTTTGCCGTCAGGACAGCGTTCTTGGAGTCCAGGCGGGCGTCGATAGGCGCCCCCAGCGAATTGCCGGCCGCCGAGCCGCCGAAGGCGAGGAGA
>Ga0209526_10000915_pt1 | contig 19462 bp, 16 predicted proteins | sample JacPinW_OM2H0_M1_FD_188566 | JGI IMG/M metagenome (GOLD analysis project Ga0209526, IMG submission 188566) | Forest soil microbial communities from Algoma, Ontario, Canada - Jack Pine, Ontario site 1_JW_OM2H0_M1 (SPAdes) (version 2) | ecosystem: Environmental > Terrestrial > Soil > Boreal... | reverse complement strand
CCTTCTAGGACACTAGAGGTGCGGCCGCTGGGGTTGCGGTCCCCAGGCCGCTCCGGTGGGATTGTCGCGCCGCAATTCGTCGATCGTCGATGGCGAGCCGGCAGTCGGTTCGATGTGCTCGTCGATCATCGCGTTGGGGCTAACCCGGGGCCATCTGTACACGCCGGAACGGCCCCATTCCGGTGCTCAGCTCACCTTCACCGACCACAAGGGCTTCCGCTTCCAGGTCTTCATCACCGACCAGGACGACCCCCGACCTGGCCCAACTCGCGGCCATGCCCGCGTCGAGGACCCATCCGCTGGCGGCGAACTGGGGGAAGGGAAACCTGCGTAGCTCACCGTGGGATCTACGCAGCGATGTACGAAACCCAGGCGAGGGCGTATCGATGAGCCGTCCACCTGACGATTGGGCAGCGAACCTGCTGATCGGCCGCGAGCGATTCGTACTTGTCCGGATCCGGATGGCGGAAGCCGAGCAAGGGCCGCTGCGGCAAAGTTAGGGCGACATGGAAGTACCGGAAGTTCGGCGTGCGGTGGCTGCGGCCACCTCGATCGCCTCAGCGCTTGCCCTCAGAGTCGACGACGCCCGGGTTCTCCACAACTCGAACAAGCTCGCTCTGCGCCTACTGCCTTGCAATGTCTGTGCCCGAGTGGCGCATGTAGGGCATCACGTCGCCCCATTCGAAATCGAGCTCGCTCAAAGGCTCACCGACAACGAGAGTCCTGTGGCGGCCCTGGAGCCTCGAGTGGAGCCACGCGTCTACAAGCGTGACGGCTTCGTCGTCACGCTGTGGACCTACTACGAACCTTTGACACATGGAGAGGTCTCACCGGCCGACTACGCGAATGCGCTCGCGCGGCTGCATGCCGGCATGCTCATGCTCGATATCGCCGCCACGCATTTCACAGATCGAGTTGAGGAGGCTCAGCAACTCGTAGGGAGACCCGACCTCACACCAGCACTCGCCGACCCCGACAGGGAGCTTCTGAGCAACACATTGCGACGGACGAGGCGAGCGATCGGTGACCGCGGTGCGCCCGAACAGCTGCTGCACGGTGAGCCGCACCCAGGCAACGTGCTCATCACGAAGGGCGGACTGCTGTTCATAGACCTCGAGACGTGCTGCCGTGGGCCAGTCGAATTCGATCTTGCCCACGTGCCCGAAGCCGTCAGCGAGCGCTATCGGGATAGTGATCAAGACCTGCTTCGCGACTGTCGCCTCCTCGTTCTCGCCATGGTCGCGGCTTGGCGCTGGGATCGAGATGACCAATACCCGCGCGGGCTAGAAATGGGTCGAGCACTCCTCTGCGCCATACGCGAGGGCCCGCCGTGGCTGCCGATCGACGACCTGATGCTTTGATCCTCCTCAACCCCCACCTTCTAGAGGTGGGGCCGCTGGGGTTGCGGTCCCCAGGGCGCTCCGGTGGGATCGCGACGCGCTCCCGGGCGCGGTATCCCTGCGAGATCGTCAGGTCGGGATGCCGTGCGTCCGAAGGGCGTCGTTGAGGCTGACCTTGGCGTCGGTGCTGGCACTTCGCCAGCCGATGATCAGCCCGGTCGCGACCTGAAACTCGCCCGCCGGATACTGCTTGGCGCGGGTGCCAGGTACCACGATGGCGTTGCTCGGCACCTCGCCGCGATGCTCGACCGGGTGCCGCCCGGTGACGTCGAGAAGCGGCGTGGACCCCGTGAGCACGACATTGGCGCCCAGCACCGCCCTCTCCCGCACCAGCACGCCTTCCGTGACGATGCAGCGCGAGCCGATGAAGCAGTCGTCCTCGACCACCACCGGCCGAGCCTGAAGGGGCTCCAGCACGCCGCCGATCCCGACGCCACCGGCGAGGTGCACCCGGGCACCGATCTGGGCGCAGGATCCCACCGTGGCCCAGGTGTCGACCATGGTGCCCGGTCCAACCCAGGCCCCGATGTTGACGTAGCTCGGCATCATCACGACGCCCTCGGAGAGGAAGCTGCCGTACCTGGCGACGGCGGGCGGCACGACGCGAACGCTTCTCAGCGCGTGGTCGTGCTTGAGCGGGATGCGGTCGCGATACTCGAAGGGTCCGATCTCGATCGTCTCCAGCTCCTTGAGGCGGAAGTAGAGAAGGATTGCCTGCTTGACCCAGCTGTTGACCACCCACTCCCCGCCGACCTTCTCGGCGCTTCTCAGCCGGCCCGAGTCGAGGCAGCTCAGCGTCTCCTCTACCGCTTCGGCGTCCATTTCCCCGGACTCGTAAGCCGACTCGATTCGGGCGGCAAGGTCTCTCACAGGACGTCCTCCAGGATCTCGACGGCGCGCTGGCACTCCTCAAGAGTGGGCACGAGGGCGACCCGGAAGTAGCCCTCCCCCGACGCGCCGAAGAACGAGCCGGGCGCCACCACGACGCCTCTCTCGAGCAGCCTGGTCGCGAAGCCCTGCGAGTCCTCGCCCCCTGGGACCTCGCACCAGAGGTAGAAGGTGGCCTCCGACCCGGCGATCCGAACGCCCTTGTGCGAAAAGAACTCCAGGAAGAGCTCGCGCTTGGCGGCGTAGAGGGCTCGCATGCGCTCGACGTGATCCTCGCGCCCCAGCGCGACGATCGTCGCCCGCTGAATGAACTCCGGGATCGCCACGCCGGCGAGCGGCCTCCAGAGCCGGTAGCCCCTGAGCAACTCGGGCGGTCCCAACACAAAGCCGGTGCGGTAGCCCGTCATGGACGAGCGCTTGGACTGGGTGTTGAAGATCGCCATGCGAGAGCGGTCTGCTGTCTCCAGCGCGGAGGCCGGGCGGGATCCGAAGTAGATCTCGCTATAAGCCTCGTCCGAGGCGACCAGGAATCCGTGCTGTTCGGCGCGCTCCGCGAGGTGCGCGTAGAAGGCGCCGCCGGCGACGGCCGCGGTCGGGTTGTTGGGGTAGTTCACCCAGAGGATCGCGACCCTGTCCCAGTCGTCCGGAGACAGCTCCTCGAGATCCGGCAGGAATCCGTTTGACTCGCGCAGCGGCAGGCGCACGACCTCCGCGCCGGCGAGCTGCGCGGCGCGCTCGGGAATCGGATAGCCCGGCTCGGTCACCACCACCTTGCGCCGCCGGCTGCGAGGATCCACGGCGATGAAGGGGAGGCTGAAGACCGCCTCCTTGCTACCCAGGGTTGGCATCACCTCGGTAGCCGCGTCCACCTCCACCCCATAGCGGCGGTGACACCAGGCGGCGATCGCCTCCTTCAGCTCCGGAAGGCCCTCGGCCTTGGGGTAGCGCGACCTCTCTTCGACAGCCGCCGCCAGCGCTTCCCGGATGGCCGGGTCGGTAGCCTCGTGGGGGTCGCCGACGCTGAAGTCGATGAGGGTCACCCCCGCCTGCTGGGCGCGCTTGCGCGCTTCGTCCAGGCGCAGGAAGGGGTATGGCGGCATCTCCGTCAGCACAGGGTTCAGCTGCACAGGAAGCGTCTCAGAACGTCCAGCGACGACATCATCGCCGCCGTCGATATCCGCTCGTCGCGCTTGTGGGCCAGCTCCGGCTGCCCGGGCCCGAAGTTCACGGCCTCCAGGCCTTGGGCTGCGAACTGGGCCACCGGCGTCCATGCCTGCTTGGGCTCCATCTCCAAGTCCCCAATTCGCCGCAGGCGCTCGAGCAGCGGGTTGCCCGAGGGGACCGGGGCGGCCGGAGCGTTGCCCAGCACGGTGAGGTTGCCCCTCTCACCCACCAGCTCCCGCAGCCGTGCCTCCGCCTGCGAGGGGGATCGCGACCCGGCGTAGCGGTAGTTGAGGCCGCAGGTCACCCGGTCCGGGATCACGTTGTTGGCCACCCCGCCCTCGATCTCGGTGACGCTGAGCACCTCGCGAAAGGTCAACCCTTCGAGCACCACCTCCTCGGGCTCCAGGTCCACCAGCGGGCGGAGGCCCCTGACCGCCTCATGGATGGCGTTGCGTCCGAGCCAGGGACGGGCGGAATGGGCCGCCAGGCCCTCGAAGAGCAGCTCTGCCTTGATATTTCCCAGGCAGCCTGCCTGGAGCTGGTTCCCCGTGGGTTCCATCACGACCGCCAGCTTTGCCTCCAGCAGCGCCGGGCAGACCGGGAAAAGGCCATCGAGCACGTTCTCCGCCAGGGGCAGCTCCTCGCCGCCGAAGATAACGAACAGCGGGTTCAGGGCCAGCGGCAGCTTCCCGAGCTCGGCCGCCAGCGCCAGCATGACGGCCAGGCCGCCCTTCATGTCCGACGCGCCAAGCCCGTGTACGTAGCCGTCCAGGCGCCGGCCGGGCAGGTTTCCCTGCTCGGGAACGGTGTCCGAGTGGCCGGCGAGCAGGACGTCGGCGGCTCCGGGACGCCCGAACACGAGCGCGTCCGGCTGGCTGTGCAGCACCTCGAGATGCGGCATGGCCGCCACCCGCCCGCCGATCCACTGCGTTATGGCCTGCTCCTTGCCGCTCACCGAAGGGATGTCGACAAGGGCCAGCGCCAGCTCGTCGACCGTCAAGAGACCAGGTATTCCTCGAAGCGGTGGACCGCCTCACGGGGGGCCCGCCCGCGCGCCAGGGTGCCGCGATCGGTGTACTCGGTGCGCTCGAGTCCGCCAACCTGGCGCAGCTCGTTCAACACGCCTTCGCGACCGTACGGCACGAGCAGCTCCAGCACCACCATCTCGCCCCCGGTGGCGGCGTCGACGGCCTCCTTGAGCTGTTCCAGGCCGGACCTCTGCAGCGCGGAGATCGGCACCACCGCCGGATACCGCTGAGCGAAGGAGGCGATGGCCCGGCGCAGTCCGGACGGCCCCAGGAGGTCCACCTTGTTGAGTGCCACCACTGTCGGCTTCCGGCCGGCATCCAGCTCTTCCAGCACCTGGTCCACCGTCGCCGCCTGCTCCAGCGCCGCCGGGGTGGACGCGTCGACCACGTGCAGGACGACGTCGGCGTATGTCACCTCCTCCAGGGTCGCGCGGAAGGCGGCCACCAGGTCGGTCGGCAGCTTCTGGATGAAGCCGACGGTGTCGGTGACCAGGACCTCACGCCCGGAGGGCAGCCTGAGCCGGCGGACGGTGGGATCGAGCGTCGCGAAAAGCTTGTCCTGTGCGTCAACGCCGGCTCCGGTGAGGGCGTTCATCAGCGTGGACTTGCCCGCGTTCGTGTAGCCCACGATGGCGACAGTGATCAGCTCGGAACGGCGGCGGACCGAGCGCAGCTGCTCCCGCTGGGAGCGCACCTGCTCGAGCTCCTCCTCCACGGCCCGAAGCCGGCGCCGGATGCGCCGCCGCTCCACCTCGATCTGCTGCTCGCCGGGGCCGCCGCGGGTGCCGATGCCGCCCACCTGCCGGTGGTAGTCGTAGGCGCCGATCAGGCGCGGCAGCAGGTGATGGAGCTGAGCCGACTCCACCTGGAGACGACCCTCGCGGGTTCGCGCGTGCTGGGCGAAGATGTCCAGGATCAGCTCGGTTCGATCCACGACGCGGATCTGCAGCTCCTTTTCCAGGTTCCGCTGCTGGCGAGGGCTCAGGTCCTCGTTGCAGATCACCAGGTCGTACTGAAGGTCGGCGCGCCGTTCTCGCATCTCGGCCACCTTGCCCCGACCGACGAAGAGGGCCGGGTCGACCTGCTCACGTCGCTGGACATCGCTCTCGACCACCTCACCGCCTGCGGTCCTGGTGAGCTCCTCGAGCTCGCGCATCTGGTCGGACACCGTCTCGCGGCTGGTTCCGGGCAGCAGCACACCGATCAGGTAGGCGCGTTCGCGCCGGGGCTCGGTGGTGATCAATTCAGACGCTCTCGCAGGAACCCCAGGATACTGGGGACGGCGTCATCCTCTGTGTCGAACCAGGTGATGCGGGGATCACGGCGCAGCCAGCGAAGCTGCCGGCGGGCATAGCGCCGGTTGGACCGAGCCATGACCTCGGGCAGCTGCTCCAGCGTGAGCTCGCCTCGCAGGAAGGCGGCCGCCTCCGCGTAGCCGATCCCGGTCAGCACCGGAGCGTCGGCGGGGACACCACCGGCCAGGGCGGCTCTGGTCTCCGCCACCACGCCTCGCTCCACCTGCTGCCGCGAGCGCGCAGCCAGCCGCGTGTCGATGGTGGCGAGTTCGGCGGTGAGCCCGATCCGGAGCGGCGTCCAGGGCGGTGGGACGCGGCGCCGAAGTCGCGAAAGAGGTGGCCCCGCCACCTCGAGGACCTCGATGGCGCGGACCAGCCGGGCGCGATTGCGCTCATCCAGGGTGGCCTGGCTGTCGAGCTCGTGCAGCCGCCCGACCAGACTCTGGAGAGGCAGGGCTTCCAGCTCGGCCCGTCGGTCCGGCCGGGGCGGCACCTCGGTCAAAGTGAAACCGTCCATCAGCGCGTCCGCCCAGAGCATGCTGCCGCCTTCGACTATCGGCAGCCGCCCCCGCTCGCTGATGCCTGCGATAGCTTCGCGGGCCGCCCTCACAAAGTGGAAGGCGTTGAAGGTTGTGGAGGGGTCGGCGATGCCGACCAGGTGGTAGGGAACGGCGGCCATCTCCTGGGGAGACGGCTTGTTGGTCGCTATGTCCAGCCGGTCGTAGACCTGGCGGGAATCGCAGACCACGATCTCTCCGCCCAGCGCCCGCGCCACCTCGAAAGCGGCGCGGCTCTTGCCCACACCGGTGGGGCCCAGGAACACGGGCACCTTCAGCTCGCCGGCCGGCATTGATGGCTTCGATCTCTCAGTAGTTGCGGCGAAAGTGGCGCCGCAGCTCCTGCCGGTCCAGCACCAGGCGGGTTGGACGGCCGTGGGGACAGGTTATGGAGTTCTCTGCCGCCTCGAGCTCCGTGAGCAGCCGGCGCTGCTCGGAGATGTCCAGGGGATCTCCGAAACGGACCGCCGAGTGGCAGGCGAGGGACGCCGCGGCGGCCTCCTCCCAGCCTGTGCTCCGGCTCTCGGCAAGGGTCGCCAGCAGATCGCCGAGCGCCTCGATGGTGCGCCCGGCGGGCATCTCGACCGGGGCCGCCAGCACGCGGAGGCAGCGTGGCCCGAACTCCTCGAGCTGAAAGCCGAGCGTCCTGAGGTCATCCGCATGGTCTGCGGCGGCAGCCACCAGTGCAGGCTCGAGCTCGACGGTCTCGGGCAGCAGCATCGGCTGGCTGGCAGCCGCCGCCCCGCGGAGCCGGGCCAGGTAACGGTTGTAGAGAACCCTCTCGTGGGCGGCGTGCTGATCGACGAGGACAACGCCGTCCGGTCCCTCCGCCACGAGGTATCCAGCCAGCACCTGACCCAGGGGGCGGAGAGGGGCCTCGGCCGGTCGCGGCGTGGTTGCCGGGGTCTCTACGACGGCGGCCGGGACCTCGTGAAGCACCGGCGAGCGGAAGTCCCGCAGCGGCGACTCCGCCGGCAGGGGCCGGAGCTGGTAGGGATGACTCCCGGCCAGGGCCGCCCGCACCGCGCGCTGCACCGCTCCGAAGACGGCGCCTTCGGCGCGGAAGCGGACCTCTCGCTTGGCCGGATGCACGTTGACGTCAAGCTCGCCGGCCGGCACCTCGATGTCGAGGACCACCACCGGGTAGCGGCCCCGCTCCAGCGCTCCCAGGTAGCACTCCTCCACCGCGAATCCCAGAGCTCGGGAGGCGATCGGCCGGCCGTTCACGCCCAGGAGGATGCCGTCCCGGCTGCCGCGGGAAAGCCTCGGCTGGGAGGCGAGTCCCTTCACGCCCTCATCCCCGACCTCGAGCATCTCGGAGGCCACCGAGGCGCCCAGAACCGCCGCCGCGGCAGCCCGTGAGCCCCCGTGTCCGGTGGTCTTGAGAGCGCTGCGGCCCTCGATCACGGCTTCGAAACGAACCTCCGGATACAGAAGGGCGTAGCTCTGCACCACCTTGAGGCAGGCGGCCGTCTCCGTCGCGGCGGTCTTCAGAAACTTGAGGCGCGCTGGCGTGTTCAAGAAAAGGTCCCGAACCTCGATCGCCGTGCCCGGCACCGGCATCGCGACACCTTCCTCCACGACCTCTCCGGCCCTGAGCCGCAACCGTGCCCCTCCGCTGCGGCACTCCAGATCGGAGACCGCCGCCACGCTGGCCAGCGCTTCTCCCCGGAAGCCGAGGCTGCCGACGGCCGAGAGATCCTCGACGGTGGCGAGCTTGCTGGTGGCGTGGCGCTGGAAGGCGAGCTGCAACTCGGCGGCCGGGATGCCAGTGCCGTCGTCCGAGACCCTGATCAGCGTTCGACCAGCTCCCCTCACCTCCACCGTGACCCGGCCGGCGCCGGCGTCGATCGAATTCTCGAGCAGCTCCTTGACGACGGAGGCGGGTCGCTCCACGACCTCGCCCGCAGCGATCGCGTCCGCCACCTGGGGCGGCAGGAGGCGGATGGTCACGCGAAGGCCGCCCGCAGCGGGCCGGCGCAGTACCTCACGTCTCCAGGCCGGCCCTCAGCTCGTAGAGCTTCTGCAGCGCCTCCAGTGGGCTCATGCGGTCCGGCTCGATCTCCGACAGCTCCCTCCTCAGGCGGTCCTCAGGGGGCGCCAGCGGAAGCCCCAGCTGCTGCTCGGGAGGTTCCAGGGGCCGCGTGCGTTCGAGCTCCGCCAGGATGAGGCCGGCGCGCGCGATCAGCTGAGGCGGGAGACCAGCCAGGGCGGCCACGTGGATGCCGTAAGAACGGTCGGCTCCCCCGGGGACCACCTGGTGCAGGAAGCGGACGGAATCGCCCTCCTCCAGGACCTCGACTCGCTCGTTCTGGACCCTGGTCAAGCGGTCCGCCAGCGCCGTCAGCTCGTGATAGTGGGTAGCGAAGAGGGTCCTGCAGCCCAGGCGCGGGGAATCGTGGAGGTACTCGACGACCGCCTGGGCGATGGAGACCCCGTCGTAGGTGGACGTCCCCCTCCCCACCTCGTCCAGGACCACCAATGAGGCCTCGGTCGCGTGGTTCAGGATGTTTGCAGTCTCGGTCATCTCCACCATGAAGGTCGACATACCCGCCGCCAGGTCGTCATGGGCTCCGACCCGCGTGAATATGCGGTCGGCCACGCCGACCGAGGCGGCCACGGCAGGCACGAAGCTGCCGCACTGGGCGAGCAGGACGACCAGGGCGACCTGGCGCAGGTAGGTCGACTTGCCTGCCATGTTGGGGCCGGTCAGGACCACGATCTGCTCCCGGGCCGGGTCGAGGAGGGTGTCGTTGGGCACGAAGTTGCCTGCGCCGACCGCCACCTCCACGACCGGGTGGCGACCGCCCGCAATCGCCAGGCGGAGTCCGGCCGACACCTCCGGCCGCCGCCAGTCCAGCTCCTCGGACGTCTCCGCCAGCGCGGCCAGGGAGTCCAGGTCGCCGATGGCGTCCGCCGAGGCGAGGAGCCCGGGCGCCGAGGCGGCCACGCGTTCGCCGAGCGCTTTCAACACGAGCTGCTCGCGGGCCACGCGGTCCTGCTGCGCGTTGAGGACCACCGCCTCCTTCTCCTTGAGCTCGGGAGTCAGGTACCTCTCATGGCCGGTCAGCGTCTGCTTGCGGATGTAGTGCTCCGGCACCAGGCCCTGGTTCGCGTGGCTGACCTCGATGTAGTACCCGAAGACCCGGTTGTAGCCCACCCTGAGGCCCCTGATGCCAGTGCGCTGGCGCTCGGCCGCCTCGAGCCCCGCGATCCATTCCCGGGCCGCCCGAGAGGCTTCGACGATGGCGTCCAGCTCCTCGTCGTACCCGGCCCGGATGGCCCCGCCGTCCCGCATGGCCGCGGGCGGATCATCGACCAGCGCGCGCGCCAGCTCGGCCGCCAGCTCCCGGTCGGGGCGGATGGCTCCGGCCAGCTGGCGGAGCTGCAGGGAGCTCGCCGCCGCGCTCGCTTCGGCGACTTCGGGCAGCGCCTCCAGGGCTCGGCGGAGTGCCACCAGCTCACGTGGGGTGGCGAGTCCCTGGGCCGAGCGGCCGACCAGGCGCTCCAGGTCCCCGACCCCTCGAAGCGCCAGCCGAAGCCGGCTTCGATCCTGGCCGGCGAGCTCGGCGACGCCGCCCAGACGGAGCTCGATCGCCTCCACGTCCCGCAGAGGCGCCCAGAGCCATTGACGCAGCCGCCGGGCCCCCATCGGAGTCCCCGTGCGGTCAAGGAGCTGGAGCAGCGCCGGCAGCTCCAGGTTGCGCACCGTCGCCGCGTCGAGGTGCATGGTGGTCTCCGGCGAGAAGGTTCGGACGCGGAACAGCCCTGGGTCCAACCGCACCTGGTTCTTCTCCAGGTACTCCAGGACGACGCCGGCGGCGCCGATCGCCAGTGGCGCCTCCTGGGCTCCGACCGAAGCCGGGAAGTTCACTCCCAGCCGGTCCGCCATGCGGCGGCGCCCCCGGGCGGGGTCGAACCGGTATACGTCGATCGCCGGCGGCTCCAGCAGCTCCGCGGGCGACAGCCGCTCAAGCTCCGCGGCCAGCCTGTCGGCCGGGAGCTGGCAGAGCAGCAGCTCGCCGGTGGATACGTCGCAGGCCGCCAGCCCGGATTCCGAGCGCTGGGTCCAGGCGGCGACCAGCCAGTTGGAACGTCCGGGGTCGAGGTAGGCCTCTTCCACGACCGTGCCGGGGGTCAGAACCCTGGTGACCTGGCGGCGGACCACACGGTCTGGGCTCGCCGCCTCTACCTGGTCGCAGATGACGACCTTCTTGCCGGCCCTGAGCAGCTTGCCGACGTAGACCTGCCAGGAGTGGTGCGGCACGCCGCACATCGGCTGGCGGCCGTCGCGCATCGGCCTGGAGGTGAGCGTGACGCCCATGATCGGGGCGGCCTCGACGGCGTCCTGGAAGAAGATCTCGTAGAAATCGCCCAGGCGGAAGAGGAGGATGGCGTCAGGGTGGGCGAGCTTCGCCGCCCAGTACTGCTTCATCGCCGGCGTGTCGCCGCCGGCGCGCGGACTCACGCCGCCATGCGGCCAGCCAGCTGGCCGGGAGTGGCCTCCTCGATCAGGACCTGCACCATCTCTCCAGGCTGAACCCTCGACTGCTTGACGATGACCCGCTTGCCCTGCCGGTTGCGCCCATATGGGCGCCCAAGTCCGTCCGTCCCTTCCACCAGAACCTCCGCCGTGCGGCCCACCCAGCGCGCTGTGCGCCGTCCGGCGATCTGCCGCTGCAGCGCCAGCAGGTCGTTGATCCGCCTGCGCTTTTCGTCCGCCGAGACGTCGTCCGGCCAGCGCCCTGCCGCGAAGGTTCCCGGGCGCGGCGAGTACTGGGCAAGGTGGACGACGTCGAACTCGATCTCCTCCAGCAGCCGGCGGGTGTTGAGGAACATCTCCTCCGTCTCGCCGGGGAAGCCCACGATCACGTCGGTATAGAGGCCCAGGTCGGGCATCAGCCGCCTGGCCTTGTCGACGATGGCGCGATAGTGGCGCACCTGGTAGCCGCGCGCCATCCGCTTCAAAACCGAGTCATCGCCGGATTGAACCGGCAGCTGCAGCTCGTGGGCGACCTTCGTGGAGGCCGCCATGACCTGGAGCAGCTCGATCTCCAGGTCTTGAGGGTGCGAGGTCATGAAGCGGACTCGGCGGAGTCCTTCCAGCTTCTCGACCTCGCGCACCAGCGCAGCCAGGCCGCCGCTCCCCTCAGGATCCCGGTAGTCGTCGACATTCTGGCCGAGGAGGACCACCTCTCGCGCTCCGTCCGCGACGGCCCTGCGGCACTCCTCGAGAACCTGCCGCAGAGGCACGTGAACCTCCCGACCGCGCACCCGGGGCACGATGCAGAAGGTGCAGTTGTGATCGCAACCCTGGATGACGTTGACGTAGTGGCTGATCCCCGTGCGGCCGGCCACCGGCAGCGGCTCTCCCAGCGTCCAGTCGTAGCGCGTTCCGAGCTCGGTCAGGAACGACCCGTAGTCGCCGATCGGGACGACGGCGTCGAGGTGGGGAAAGCGCTGCTTCAGCTCGTCGCCTTCTTTGCCCACCAGGCACCCGGTGAGGGCGATCGTGCGACCGGGCTCTTTCCAGCCGCGCAGTTCGTGGAGTTTGGAGTAGACCTTGTCCTCGCTGGCCTGCCGGACTACGCAGGTGTTCAGGATGGCGATGTCAGCCTGCTCCATGTCGGGAGCTTCGAGGTAGCCGGCGGCCAGGAGCTGGCGGGAAAGGCCTTCGGAGTCAGCCAGGTTCATCTGGCAGCCGATGGTCCAGACTGCGAAGCTACGCGCCCTGGTCAGCGGACCTCCACGAGGAGCCGTATTCCCGTCCGCTCCTCACCATCGATCGAGATATCGATGAACGAGGGGATGCACACGAGCTCGAGTCCGCCGGGCGCCACGTAGCCACGCGAGATCGCGATGGCCTTGATCGCCTGGTTGATGGCGCCGGCGCCAATCGCCTGAACCTCGACACGACCCTGGTTTCGGATCACTCCGGCGATCGCCCCGGCGACGGCCACAGGCTTGGAGGTGGCGGATACCTTCAGTATCTCCACCGGGCTGCGGCCCTCCCCCGTCATTGCTGCACGCTCCCCCGTCAATTGTGTTCTCGATCTATGCGTTGAATTGAGATGGCCCGTCCCGTGGGCCTGCTAATCGTAACCAGTACGGAATTGAAAGTCACGATGCCCGTGGCGGTCTCGAACCGGTGGGGCATCCCCGTCAGGAAGCGCTGGAGCGCTGCTTGTTTATCCACGCCGATCACGCTGTCGCGAGGCCCAACCATACCAACGTCAGTCACATAAGCGGTACCTCCAGGTAGGACTCGCTGGTCTGCCGTGGGGACGTGGGTGTGCGTGCCGACCAAGGCGCTCACCCTTCCGTCGAGATGCCAACCCATGGCCTGCTTCTCACTCGTGGCTTCCGCATGCATGTCGCAAAAGATGATCTTCAAGTCAGGGTGGGCCTCCAGCACCTGGTCGGCCACCCGAAAGGGGTCATCGAGGTCGGGCATGAAGAGGCGTCCCTGCAGGTTGAGCACGAGCACCTTTTCGCCGTCCGCCTCCACGACCCGCGCCCCGGTTCCGGGCACGCCTGGCGGAAAGTTGTGAGGGCGCAGCACGTCGTCCAGCCCGGCCACCTCTTCGACGAACTGCTTCTGGTCCCAGACGTGGTTGCCGGTGGTGATAATGTCGGCTCCGGCCGACCGGATCTCGGCCGCCGTCTTGGCCGTGATCCCGAAGCCGCCTGCCGAGTTCTCGCCGTTGACTATCGTGAGGTTTGGCCGGTACTGCGACTTGAGCCCGGGCAAAAGTGCGGTAACTGCCTCCCGGCCCGGGCGCCCCACCACGTCGGCCACGAAGAGAATGCGAAAGTCGTCGCTCACAGCGCGGCGGTTCCGCACAGACGGTGCCGGGCTTTCGTCCCGGGGGCGGGGACCAACCCTGTGTCCTGTTCGAGCGTCAAGGCTCAAGGAAAACAGAAATCGGCGGCCCGGGGGCGAGAAGTCGCGACGATCGCTTCGACAAAAAAAGGAGAGGCCCGGTTTCGGGCCTCTCCCTTTACTTTGCGTACTCGGTGGCGCGCGTCTCGCGCACTACGGTGACTCTGATCTGTCCTGGGTAGCTGAGCTCGCTCTCGATTCGTTTGGCGATGTCACGAGCCATCAGCTGGGCGGAGGAATCATCGATCTGTTCCGGCCGAACCAGGATTCTCACCTCGCGGCCGGCCTGGATCGCGTATGACTGCTGAACGCCTTTGAATGAGTTGGCGATCTCCTCGAGCTTCTCGAGGCGCTTGATGTAGGCGTCCAGGGTCTCCCGGCGGGCGCCGGGACGCGCCGCCGAGATGGCGTCGGCGGCGATCAGGAGGACCGCCTCCATCGTATGTGGCTCCTCGTCGTAGTGATGCGCGCGGACGGCGTGCACCACGGGGGCGGGAACCCCGTGCCGCTGGATAAGGTCGGCTCCAATGACGGCGTGCGACCCCTCGACCTCATGGTCGATGGACTTGCCGATGTCGTGGAGAAGCCCCGCCATCTTGGCGAGGCGAACGTCGGCGCCGATCTCCGACGCCATCATGGCGGCCAGGTGGGCCACTTCCTTGGAGTGGCCCAGTACCTGCTGGCCGTAACTGGTGCGGAACCGGAGGATGCCGAGATGCCGGACGATCTCCGGGTGAAGGCCCTGGATACCGACGTCCAGGACCGCCGCCTCGCCCTCCTCCTTGATGCGCTGCAAGACTTCCTGCCGCGCCTTGGTCACCGTCTCTTCAATGCGGGCGGGATGGATCCGCCCGTCCACGATCAGCTTGTTCAATGCTGTCCGGGCCACCTCTCGGCGGACCGGATCGAAGCCGCTGATGACCACCGCCTCAGGCGTGTCATCGATGATCAGGTCGATCCCGGTGGCCTGCTGAAGGGCCCGGATGTTCCGTCCTTCTCGGCCGATGATGCGACCTTTGATCTCTTCGTTGGGGAGCGGCAGCACGGAGACCGAGGTCTCCGCGGTTTGATCCGCCGCTATGCGCTGGATGGCCTCCGTCACGATTGCCCGGGCGCGCTTCTCGCTCTCGTCTCGGGCCGCGAGCTCCGCGTCGCGGACTCGCCGTGCGACCTCGCCTTGCAGGTCCTGTTCGACCTGCCCCAAGAGCACTCCCTGTGCTTCTTGCCGGGTCATGTTCGCGACCCGCTCCAGCTCTCTGAATTGCTGTTTGATGGACTCCTCGAGTTCGACACGCATCTCCTCGAGGCCCCGCTCCCTAGCTCCGATGCCCTGCTCCCGCCGTTCGACCTCTGCGATCCGGCGCTCCAGGGTTTCCTCCTTGTGGTGCAATCGCCTCTCGGACGCCTGGGCCTGGGCGCGGATCTCCCGCGCCTCCTGCTCCGCGGCAGTCCGGGTCCTGACAGCCTCCTCCTTGGCCTCGAGCAGCCGCTCCTTGGCAGCGCTCTCGACGTCGGCGAGACGTTGTCGGGCCTGCGCCTCTGCTGCCGTACGCTCGGCTAGCTCGGCGCTCTGACTCCGCTGGTAGGCGTTCCTGGTGAGGAGAAATACGACCCCCCCGGCTAGGACTGCGGTCGCCACCAACAAAACGACGACGTATATCGACATTGGTTGGCTCACCTCTAGTTATTCGGTTGTGAAGGTGCTGAACCAAAGCGAGGGGATGGTTGAGCTCCTCGCGGGTGGTCAGAACGTTCGGTAGCGCGCACGTCACCGACGCGCCGCGCGCGTTACTCTGCGATTTTAGGACCGAGACGCCTCTTTGTTCAAAGGCGAGGCGGCCTGGCGCGGGCCTGGAAGGTCAGGAAAACCCCTCCAGACCCGTCCTCCGGGGGTCGAGAGGACCCTTCTCCCCTACTCCAGCTCGAGCCGCAAGGCCTCCCGAATCACCTCTCGGCTGAAACCTCGGCGCTGGAGCCGGGCCGCGGCACGGTTGGGATCGCGCACGCTGAGGCTGGCTGCGAGACGGGCGGCGGCCGCCACCTGCTCCTCCCGGCTCAGTCCCTCGAGGGCCGTCGCGACCAGCGAGCGGGACAGGCCTTTGGCAGCCAGCTCCGCAGCGATCAGGGCCGGACCGCGGGCCCCCGCCCGTCGGGAAACCAGGGCGCGGGCGTAGGCGTCGTCATCGAGGTAGCCGTGGGCGGCGGCGCGCCCGAGCACCTCCTCCACCTCCTCGGCGGGGCAGCCGCGCTGGCGTAGCTTGCGGCGAAGCTCGGCCGTCGAGTGAGGCCGAAGCGCAAGCAGGCGCAGGGCGACCGCGTAGCCGTCAGGCGGTGGGGCTGAGGACGGCTGCCCGCTACCCCTCTTCGAGGCCAGCGCCACTACGCACCGCGGCAGACGTCCTCAGCGGGGCGCTGGCCTGGCCAGCCGCCTTCTCGTGCACCCTCGCCTCTATCTCGCCGGCCAGGGTGGGGTTCTCGCGAAGGTAGTTTCGGACGTTCTCGCGACCCTGCCCGAGGCGCACGTCACCGTAGGACATCCAGGTGCCGCTCTTCTCGATGACGCCGTACTCAACCGCAGCGTCGATGAGACCGCCTTCCCTGGAGATGCCTTCGTTGAAGAGGATGTCGAACTCCGCCGAGCGGAAGGGAGGCGCGACCTTGTTCTTGACGACCTTCACCTTCACGCGGGCGCCGACGCTGTCCAGGCCGGACTTGATGACCTCCACCTTCCGGATGTCCAGCCGTATAGAGGCATAGAACTTGAGGGCACGCCCGCCGGGCTGCGTCTCCGGGTTGCCGAACATGATCCCGACCTTCTCTCGAAGCTGGTTCAAGAAGATCACCGTCGCGTTCGACTTGGAGATCGCGGCGGTCAGCTTGCGGAGAGCCTGGGACATCAGCCGGGCCTGAAGGCCTACGTGGCTGTCGCCCATGTCTCCTTCGATCTCAGCTTTGGGAACGAGGGCGGCGACCGAGTCGATGACTATGACATCGACCGCGCCGCTCCGGACCAGCACCTCCACGATCTCCAGGGCCTGCTCTCCGGTGTCGGGCTGGCTGATCAGGAGGTCGTCGATGCTGACGCCGATCCGGGAGGCGTAGAGGGGATCGAGCGCGTGTTCGGCGTCCACGAAAGCCGCGATCCCGCCCTGCTTCTGGGCCTCGGCGACGACGTGGAGCGCGACGGTGGTCTTGCCCGCCGACTCCGGTCCATAGATCTCCACCACGCGGCCGCGGGGCATGCCGCCGACACCGAGGGCCAGATCGAGGGGCAGGGTGCCGGTCGGGATGACGGTCACGTCACGCGTGCCCGCGACCTCACCTAGCTTCATGATCGAACCCTTGCCGTAGCTGCGTTCGATCTGCTGTATCGCTGTACTGAGTGCCTTTTCCTTCTCCACGGTGCCTCCTGGTGGTGCTGTGTCTGAGCTGGATCGATTGCTGCTGATGTCAGTCTGAGATCTTTCCTGGGATGGGTCAAAGTGCTTAACAGGCATGGTGGGTCGAACCACTAGATGATACGAACGGTTGTTCGACAGGTCAAGCTGGCAGCTCGGCTGACAGGTGGGCAGCTCAGGCTGGAAGGTGGGCCAGGATCAGGTTCAGTGCCTCGTCGACCGCCCGCCGGCGGTTCTCCCAGCGGTCTCCGTCGAACCTGAAGCCGCGACCCTCTCCCGGACCTTCGCCCGCCAGCCAGATGTGGGTCAATCCCACCGGCTTGTCTGAGCCGTCGGCCTCAGGGCCGGCGATCCCGGTCACTGACAGCCCCAGATCAGCCAGGAGGAGCCGCCGAACCCCCTCCGCCATGGCCCTGGCGACCTCGGCGCTGACGGCACCGTGGGTCTCCAGCAGCTCCTCCGGCACCCCCAGCACCGCCTTCTTGGCCAGGTTTGAGTAGGCCACCACGCCGCCCTGGAAATAGGCCGAGCTCCCCGGCTGGTCTGTGAGCGCGGCCGCCAGGAGGCCGCCGGTACAGGACTCCGCCACGGCGACCGTCAACTGCCCGGCCGCCAGCTTTTCCCCGATCCGCCGAACCAGCGGGTTGACAGGCGACTCGGCACCTGGAGCCCCGCCGCCGGGCACCGCCAGCGGCTCATGAGGATGCCGCCCGTCGGCGCGCTGCAGGATGTGCCGGAAGCGCCAGAGGTAGTCGAGGCCGCTGAGGACGGTGAAGGCCACGGCAAAGCCCACCACCAGCGAGGCGGAGAAATGCAGGGACGGGTAGGGCCGCTGCAGGATGAGGAGCAGGACGGCGAGCACCTGGGACACGGTCTTGGTCTTGCCGAACGGCGTGGCGGAGATCACCCTCCCCTGGCTGGCGCTCAAGGACCGGAGCACGGTGATGAGCAGCTCACGGCCGAAGATGATCACCACGATCCACGCGGCCAGCGCGCCCAGCTGCACGAGGACGATCAGCACCGAGAGGATGAAGAGCTTGTCCGCCAGGGGGTCGAGGAACTTGCCCAGCTCGGTCACCTGGCGGCGCCGGCGGGCGAGGTTACCGTCCAGGGTGTCGGTCAGCGAGGCGGCCACGAAGACGCCGGCCGCAATGAGGTCGTGGCGGGGGAAATCCGCCAGCAGGAGCACCATCAAGACCGGGATTGCGGCTAGCCGGCTGGCGGTGAGCGCGTTCGGGAGGTTCATCCCCGATGCATTCTGGCGCCAGAGGCGGCGTGAATGGACGCCGGATGCCGAATCAGCGGCTTTCGAAGGGCTCAGCCCTCGACGCCGATGCGCTCGAGCAGCTCGTCCACGTCAGGCAGGTTCATGAGCACCTCGCGGGATTTGCTGCCCTGATAGCCGCCCACGACGCGATGCTCGGCCAGCTGGTCCACGATCCGCCCTGCCCTCGAGTAGCCGACGTTGAACTTCCTCTGCACCAGCGAAACGGACGCCGCGCCCTCCGCGGCGACCGCTCGGGCCGCCCTCGAGAAGAGCGGATCCAGACGGCGCTCCGTCTCGGCACTGAGATCGGGGGCGCCGGTGTCTTCCAGGACCTCATCGATGTAGTGGGGATCGCCCTGGACCTTCCAGAAGCGGACCAGCGCCTCGACCTCCTTGTCGGAGATGAAGGCACCCTGGATGCGGGTCGGCTTGCCGGCGTCCACTGGTTGGTAGAGCATGTCGCCCCTGCCGAGCAGCTTCTCGGCGCCGCCGGTGTCAAGGATGACCCGGCTGTCCACCTGCGACCCCACCGCGAAGGCGATCCGCGAGGGGATATTGGCCTTGATGAGGCCGGTGATGATGTCGGTGGAGGGACGCTGGGTGGCGATGACCAGGTGGATGCCGACCGCGCGCGCCAGCTGGGCGATCCGGCAGACCAGCTCCTCGATCTCCCCCGCCGCCACCATCATGAGATCGGCGAGCTCGTCGATGACCACCACGATGTAAGGCAGCTGGCGAGCCCGGCGTTCCTGGGCACGCTGGTTGTAACCCAGGATGTTGCGCACCCCCTCTGCAGATAGGAGCTTGTAGCGGCGATCCATCTCGGCCACCGCCCAGCGCAGGGCTGCGGCCGCCTGGTGGGCCTCCACGATGACCGGCGTGGCGAGGTGCGGCAGGCCGTTGTAGCCGTTGAGCTCAACCCGCTTGGGGTCGATCATCAGGAGCCGCAGCTGAGCCGGAGTGGCCCTCAGGAGCAGGCTGCAGACCAGGGCGTTTATGCAGACGCTCTTCCCCTGGCCGGTCGCACCGGCGATCAGGAGGTGTGGCATGCGGGTCAGGTCTCCGGAGATGGCCTGGCCGGTCACGTCGTTGCCGAGCGCGATCGGCACGGCGTGGCCGCCCGCCTTGAAGCCCGTCGAATCGATGACCTCGCGGATCGTGACCAGCGAGGCGGCCTTGTTCGGAACTTCGATGCCCACCGCGGCCTTGCCGGGGATCGGCGCCTCGATTCGCAGCGGCGCCGCCGCCAGCGCCAGCGAGAGGTCGTTCTGGAGCGTCACGATCTTGCGCACCTGCACGCCGGCGGCCGGCTGCAGCTCGTACTGGGTCACCGCCGGGCCGGTGTTGACGCCGACCACCCGCGCCTCGACCCCGAAGGTGCCGAGCGTTCCCTCGATGACCCGAACGTTGCGCTTGACCTCCTCCTGCATCCGCTCCTTCTTCGCGGTGACGCTGTCCAGCAGGCTGAGCGGAGGAAGCTTCCAGTCGATGTCCGGCATGTCGTCCTGAGGGTCCGCGACGACCCGGATGAGAGGGCGCGACGGGGGCTCTTCACCGGCCCCCTCCCGCTCGGCTCGCGCCG
>Ga0209526_10000914_pt1 | contig 19481 bp, 17 predicted proteins | sample JacPinW_OM2H0_M1_FD_188566 | JGI IMG/M metagenome (GOLD analysis project Ga0209526, IMG submission 188566) | Forest soil microbial communities from Algoma, Ontario, Canada - Jack Pine, Ontario site 1_JW_OM2H0_M1 (SPAdes) (version 2) | ecosystem: Environmental > Terrestrial > Soil > Boreal... | reverse complement strand
GCGGCGCCAGCACAATTCTTCCTAAACTCACGCCTGCTAGTATATAACATTATACCTCAACTAGTCACTGACTTATTGCACTAGTTCAGTTATTTTCATAGAGTTCGCCTCAGAGCAATCGAAACCCGCGGAATTATATCGTGCGCTCCCTAAATTTGTTCCGTTCGGCGTAGACCCATTTTACCCTCAAATGTCTTCTCAGGATTTCGAATAGTTCTTCTTCCATTACTGGTTTCGGTAAGAAATCATTAAATCCAGAAGCAAGCGCAAGGCGCTGGTCGTCAGCAAATACACTGCCCGAGGAGGCAATAATGATCAGGTTCTTGGTCTCATCAGATGACCTGAGCCGCCGGCAGAAGGTATGCCCATCATAGCCTGGCATTCTTATGTCTGAGATCACCGCATCAAAACGATCCTTGAGCAGCGATAGCGCTTGTTCTGTGGATTCCGCTGCGACCGTATCAAAGCCGACCGTCGAGAGAAGTTCTCTCAACATCGAACGGTTGAGCGGTTCATCGTCCACCACCAAAATCTTCCGGAGGGGCCCTTCATAACCCATGATCTGTGGCGAAGCCGGTTCAGGATTAACTGGGTTTGCGTCGCGCCGCGGAATCACGAAACTGAGCGTACTGCCTCGGCCCGGTTCACTATCAATCGAGATTTTTCCTCCAAGCAATTCCACAGTTTGCTTGCTAATATGCAATCCCAATCCCACGCCTTGGCCTAATAGCTGGTTGTTACTTGCTTGGTAGAAGGGCTTGAAGATCGAAGGCAAATCTGCCTGCGGGATTCCCTTTCCAGTGTCCTTCACTTCAAAGCGGAGCTGCTCTGAAGTCACGTATACTCTAAAAGCGATCTCTCCCTGAGTGGTAAATTTCACGGCGTTCCCCAGCAAATTATAGAGCACTTGTCGTAACCGGAGAGGATCGGTTTCGATCCATTGCGGCAGCTCCCCGTGAATTTCGTGAATAAAACGCAGCTGCCCGTGAGCGGCCCGCAATTGAAACTCGTCAACGATTCCCGCGATAAACTTGGGCAGCTCCAAGGATCGAAGCTCAACCGATACCTTTCCAGACTCGACCCTGGAGAGGTCCAATACTTCATTGATCATTTCGAGAAGATGTTCTCCGCTAGCCAGGATCGTTCTCAATTTCGCTCCTCCATCGTCGCCGGGTTCCCGGCGCCGGAGGAGTATTTGGGCATAGCCGAGAATACTGTTGATAGGGGTTCGCAGCTCGTGACTCATGTTGGCCAAGAAAGCCGTCTTTGCACGATTAGCAGTTTCGGCGCGCCCTCGCTCTAGTTCGGCGGCATCTTTGGCTTTTCGGAGCTCAATCTCGTTTAGCCGCAGTTCTCGAGTGCGCAAATCAACCGTCTGCACTAGCTGCCTTTGCCGTAAAGTCATCTGCCATGTCCGCCAGCGGATAAAGAGGTAAACAATCAGAATTGCCAATATTCCCCAAACGATTTCCATCCAAAGAGTCCTGTACCAGGGCGGCTCGATGGTGAAGATTAACCTAAGTGCCTTGCTCTCGACTCCATTGCTGTCTTTAGCTTCAACCGAAAGAAGATAGTGACCCTCATTGAGTGCTCCGGAGCGCCAAACCGGGGCTGTTAGTGTCGGCGAGCCATGGCCCACTTCTCCGTCCAAAGTGGCCTTATAATAGAGCTCATTACCCACACTGAAATGGTCGGTGCCGAAAAGAATTTGGAAATCCCGGTCATCGTATTTCAGGGTTAACTCTTTACCGTCCGCAATAGGGATCGGCTTTCCGTCTGCGGTTACGATTTGGCTGGGATAAAACTCGAATTTTCTTTTGCTAAACGCGGGGCGATCCAGAAGAACACGCATCAGGCCGTAATCACCGGCGATCCACGCGACGGGTTCACTCTCAACATTCTCGTCCCAAACACTATTTATAGCACCCAATGGGTAGGAGACGGCAGGGGAGAGTGCTTCGTAGCGTCCCGTCGAATAGAGCCGCCCAACTTCAAAACCAGTCTCTGGACCTGCATTAGGAGGGCGACTGCTTACCCAAACATAGTCGTCGGTTAGCTGGCTGCGAGTGATCATTTGGACATTCCGTCCAGGTAAACTCTTTTCTATAAATTCAAATGGCTCCAACCGATTCTTGCCCGGTGCTAACTTCCAAACCCGGCCAGCTCCAACAAACAGCATTTGGTCCTGCCACTGACACACCGATCCCTGTCCAGATGGCACTTTTCGCCCCTGTATGTCCATTAGTTGCTCTATTCGAGCGTTTCTGAATAAGGGGTGCGCGCCCTGGTTTAACTGGATCCGATAAAGGCCATTACTCTCAGTGGAGAGAAACAGGTCACCCTTTTCATCCTCGGCCAGTCCCCCAACATAGTAAGGAAGTTGCGAGAGAATGCCTTCGGAAGACCACCGACCATCCACGTTACGAACAGATTCCAAGCCGTTTCGGGTACTAAGAAAGAGCCGCTTTGGATCAATTCTCGAGGCATTGATCACAGCACCTGCCGATCCGATCGGTTCGAGCCTGGAGCTGGCCACGTCCAGTGAATAAGTCGCTAAGTCACTGATAGCAAACGCCGTCGGGCCGCTGACCGTTATCCCGTAGCAGCGGTCACTTCGATCTCCAAACCGGAGGAAATGAGAGGATTCAGTTCCATCCTTGGCCGCGTCCAGAGCATAGATACCGTGTTGGGTAGTGACGTAAATTTTTCCCTGATACCTGGTTACACCGGTGACAAAGCCCTTCGGCAATCCCAATTCGTGGTCGAACTCAGTATACCCAACCGCGAACTGAATCCGCGTGATCTCGGTATCGGTGCCAACCCACAGTCCTCCATCCCGATCTTCGCCAAGCGATGCAAAGCCGGTATCTGACAAACCGCTGTTGACCGTGAAGCTTTCGACTAAGTGCCCTTCCTGGTCGAGCAGGTAGACGCCGCTATTTTGCACTAAGACGGCTAGATACTTCCCCAATATCCATTTTGCCCCGTATATAGCAGAGCTTTTTAGCAATGAATCGATGTCGGTTGGCCAGGGTACAAGCGCAGCGTCGATTTTCCGAAAAATTCCCGACGGTCTGACAATCAGTCCGTCGCCGATTGGGCAGTCCACAATCGCTCGCACCTCGCCAGCGTTAGTCGGCGGCGATTCCGCGATTTTCTTAAAACTGCGTCCGTCAAGCTCGTAGATGGGTCCATTTCGATCGCCGGCCCAGATTTTGCCATGGCAAACTGCCGAGGAAAATGGAGTTATCGAGTCTGTTGGCCAAGGCTGCTGCGACATATGTCCGTTGTTCCAACTTAAAAGTCCGGCGTCGCTGGTGAAGTAAAGACGGTCACCGTCCACAATGATGCGCGAGTTTATCCCAAGCGGTCCGTCGTAGACCTTAACCACCCCGTATCTACCATCGATTCTGGAGAGGTAACCAATCTCGGTACTGCTACTGAACCAGACTACTCCATGGTTATCAGCGGCGAACGACCTGATAAAACCGGTTTCTGGCGTCGGAATCGTTTCCCAGCGATTATTGTCGAATACCAAGATGGCGTCTTCGCAGCCAAATAGCATGCGACCCTGAGGATCCTCTGTTATCGCGAAAATTTGGCCCACCTCACCATAGTCGTGAGCGGTGAAAGTTCGAAAAATTGGGTGTCCAAATTCTCTATCGGCTGCAAGGACGATGCCTGCATTACAAATAAACAAAAGGAATCCGAAGCACTTGATCATCTAGAGAAACACCTGCTCGAATTGGTCGGAACTGCACCATTCAATCCGAAAAACCGCAGTCGTTCGACTCCCTGTTCTTCTCGGATCCCGCCTAGCTTCCTAAGGTGGCAAAAAAAGGCAAGATAGCACGATCTGCAAGTCAGATTTAGCCCCGGATCTTTATGAATACTACTTGCGAGGCTACCCGGCTTTACGTCAGTAGATGGACGTCTGACAAAATAACATCTGCACAGGATACGACTGATTTTTCAGAGGCACACCAACGGTTATCGCTTGAAGTTCGTGAAGCCGAGGAAAGTGGCTTTGAAGTTTTGTTTTCCTCAAGCAATGCTGAGCTGCTTCAATCGGTCAACTGCTTCCTGCACCAATTTGAGCGTGAGCTCCCTGGCCGGCATTTCTCTTCCAAGCGGCGAGGCTTGACCTGACCAGAAAGGTGTGAAATCGCTGTTGCCCTGCTGCTCGGCTTTTGCCCGCAATGGTGCCAACGCTCCCATAGGCAAGGGAAAATCGGGCAAGGCATCTAGGATTGGGCCAATCTCAAACGCGAGCCGGTTAGATAAGGCGCGCGCAGGCCGGCCCGTGAAAACGTTGGTAACAAACGTCGCGTCCGAATACGCATGCCGCAAAGCATCCCGATGTAATTCTGATGTCGCTGCTTCAGGACAGAGGAGATAGGCAGTTCCGAGTTGGGTTCCGGCTGCTCCCAGGGCAAACGCTGCCGCGATGCCACGACCGTCTGCGATGCCGCCAGCGGCTACGACCGGCACTTCGACGGCATCAACAACTTGTGGGACTAGCGCCAAAGTCCCTGGTTGTGAGGAGCTCGCAGAATTCAAGCTCTGTGCTAGGAACGTTCCCCGATGACCGCCAGCCTCATAGCCTTGAGTGATGATGATATCCACGCCGCGGGTCTCCAGCCAGAGCGCTTCAGCAACAGTCGTCGCGGACGCCATGATGCGGCAACCAACGGCCTTCACCCGAGCTAAAAGCGTCGAGTCTGGCAGGCCAAAATGAAAACTCACGACCTCCGGCTTGGTATCCTCGACGATCCTACACCTGGCCTCATCAAACGATGGAAGATCTACCCGCGGCACCGGAATCTCAGGATCAATGCCGAGCTCACGATAATAAGGCAACAAGCGGCCTCGCCAAGCCTCTTCGCGATCAGTCGCTGTCTTTGCCTGGACATGACAAAAGAAGTTGACGTTAATCGGCTTGTCAGTCAGCCCGCGCAGTGCGCGGATCGTCTTGGCTGCGAGCTCGGGTTCCATCACAGCGCAGCCGATCGAACCGAGGCCTCCGGCGTTACAGACGGCTGCGGCGAGATCAACTGTGGCAAAGCCTGCCATTGGCGATAACAGAATTGGATGCTCAATTTGCAAAACGTCGATTAGTCGGCGGTCCGGCCACATAGTGCGATGGATTAACAAATGACTCAAAATTCAGGAATGCGACTGTTTCTTGTTCGAATCGCCGTAATCGCTGTCTAGACCGCGATCGCGTGTCGCCGAGTCGGCACGTCTCGCCAAGGGTCGCGTCTAAATTTTCTGATTCTGGTGAAAAACCCCACGACGATGGCGCCCCCCGGTAGCGGTCTGGCAGCCGCCGGATCCGTTGACACCTGCGATCGAGCTAGTAGTCGCCAGCGGGTAAACGAGACCTACATTAATGTTCTTCCCTTCCATCTTGATATGGCAACAGGACCTGAGCCGTTCGCGAGCCAGGACGTGGACAAGGCATCCGAAGCGTAGCGACATGATTTCTTCGACGTAAATCGGAGCCGCCGCCACCGTGTGTTTGCTAGCCGGATACGAAGAACAGGCGTGGCGGCTGCGGAAGCATGGCTAGTTCGCGTCGCCAGCGAAACGCCGTCTTTGCCCGGCAGCTGATGCGGCTGGTTTTGGGTCTTTAATTTCGATTGTTGCTGGCTGGTTTTGACTCATCGCTGACAACCCAATGCGGCATTGAAGGACGCTTGGTATTGATTTTCACGTTTCAGACAACGATTGCGGCAGCTGGGACAGATGAACGTCTGTTTCCAAAATGTCGGGCTTTAGTACGCCCAATAAAATGCGCGCAATCAGACCATCCGGTCAACGCTTAGGAGCGTACTATTTATGAAACTGGGTTTTATTTGTTTAAATCTACCGGGTCACCTCAATCCGATGACGGCACTGGCGCGTCAACTGCAGGGGCGCAACCATGAGGTTGTCTTCCTTTATTCTTCGAGCGCTAACGGTTTGCCGTGCGTTCCTGGTGACGATAGAGATCCCGTTAATGAAAACCGGCCCGAAGTGAGCAAGCTGCAAGGAGACGACGCTTTAGGATTTGCCATCGGCCAACTGATGCAGCGGACAGAGGCGATGTTAAAGTCAATGCCCGCCATGCTGGAGGCAACCGCCGTCGATGCCCTCATCATCGACCCGATCCAATTTTATGCCGAACTGGCGCCGATGAACTTGGGCATACCCTATATCCACGCGGCGATGGCAATTCATTGTGACTATTCTGGTTACACACCCCTCTGTATCTATGGTGATCCTCACCAGACAACCCCTGAAGCTGTGGCCAGAAACCGGAAAGGTGTGGCCAAGTTTGCTAAAATGCTTGGTAACGACGGGGTCAAAGCCTATGCGAGGAGCGCCGGCTTGGAAATCGATTGGGAGGACCCCGGTTTCACTTTGTCCAAAATCGCGTGGCTTACCCAAACTCCCAGAGAGTTCGACTTTGAAAATTCTCATTGGCCATCGCAGTTTCATCACACCGGGCCGTTCCATGATGGCAAAGGGCGGGCTGAGGTGAATTTCCCTTGGGAGCGACTAACCGGAGAGCCGCTGATCTACGCTTCAATGGGGACAATACTGAATGGTCAAGCGGAGGTCTTCCAGACCATTGCGGCCGGTGTCGCGAAGCATAAAGACGTACAGTTAGTTCTTTCCATTGGCGATCAACTCGAGCCTGAGCAGATCGGGCCGGTCCCTAGGACTACGATCATCGTCAAGCGGGCGCCTCAATTGGAACTATTAAAGCTGGCCTCGGTCTGTATCACGCATTCTGGGTTGAACACCGTGCTGGAGTCTCTTGCGCAGGGTGTCCCTCAAGTGGCTATCCCCGTAACTTTTGATCAACCTGGCATTGCCGCAAGAATAGCCTACCATAAAACCGGGATGGTCGCCTCGCTGGATAAGTTAAGCGCTGCCCATCTCTCAAGCCTTCTAGGTGAGGTGCTGAGCGACCCGACTTACCGTGAAAATGCTTGCCGGATCCAGAAAGCGATTGTCAAGGCCAACGGGCTCTCCGCTGCAGCCGATCTGATAGAACATTCGTTGCGAGTTCCCACGAAAATTCGGCGCCGCCAGATGGAGTTGGTCTAACGCATACCCAACACCTACACTCTATGACTCTTGACCAAAAGCAGCTTGTGCAAAAGACCTGGGAAAAGGTCTTACCAATCTCAGAGTCCGCCGCGACTTTGTTCTACGGCCGTCTATTTGAGCTGGATCCATCTACCCGCCCTCTTTTTGCACACACTAACATGCCGGATCAGCGGAGAAAATTAATGAATGTGATCGGCATGGCGGTTGATGGATTGGACACGCTCGACAAGCTCATTCCGGCCGTAAGGAACCTGGGACGGAGACATGTGTCTTACGGTGTCACGCATGAGCACTATTCCAGCGTTGGCAGCGCCCTTATCTGGACGCTTGAGCAAGGATTGGGCGTCGATTTCACTCCAGAAGTAAACGAAGCATGGACAACCGTCTATCGCCTACTTGCTGACACGATGAAAGATGCTGCGGTGCAAGCAGCGGCCTAAGGACGCACGCCGATGGCTTGCTGAACGAGGATTTCTATTCGCCTCCATCATCCTGCTGCAGCAAAGCTCGCGCCCTAGCCAGATTGTTTTGGGCAGGGGAAAAATCGGGTCTCACTCGTAACACTTCTTGGAATTGCGAGATAGCCTCGTTCAGTTTTCCCTTTTGAGCGAGCGCCACACCAAGGCCGTTGCGGGCTTCCGTATCCTTTGGCTTGATTTCCAGGGCCTTTTGAAACTGCTCAACAGCTTCGTTCACTTGCCCCTTTTGGAAAAGACGCACGCACCGGTCGGATCGCGGCGCTCCTGGCCGGAACCGCGATGCTGGCCTCCCTTCTCGTCTATCTCAGTTTCACTCGTGCCTAAGATTACCTGCAAGGGTGGCTTGGTTTGGGTCAGGAACAATTCAAGCCTAGTTGTCCACGGCCATGTTCGGGAGGCCCACCTAATCAAAACGCAAGTAAACAACGCGCTTGGGATCGCGTGTAGATAAGTCCCATAGCCGAATAGGCCAATTGTAATGGCGGTGGAGACGCCCGCAATCACGAGGTCGATTCGGTCTCCCAAAACGCTGCAGTACCCTGTTGTGCAAAATGCTGTGCACGCCGGTAGTCAACATCCGCTTTTTTTCCAAACGCACGTAATCCTTGCCCAGGTAACACTGGATTCCATTGGTCGGAGATCGACCCCGACTACAAACACTGGACGCTGAAACAGTACGTCGAATCTTTGCGACATCCATTATCTGAGGAGGGGTTTAGGTCTGACTTCGATGCGATGCAATGGGCTAAAGCTTGCGTGCTGGTCCTTCCTTGCGGTCGGAGTGCTCACCTGGAAGCCGGTTATTTCTGCCAACCAGGAAAGCTCTTATTCATTCTCTTGAGCACCATCAACCATGAACCCGAACTGATGTACAAGATGGCAAACGGAATTTTTACCGAACTCTACCAACTCACCGCCGCACTCAACGAAAAAGAGAGTTAGCATTTTCCAATAGGTTTGCGCCATGGTGTCCGAGGAGATCTCGGAACGAGGTGGGTTTTTGTCCCTTCATGAAACAGCGGACCTATTGGAGCCTTCGAGCTATCGCCTTACGTGCGCCTTGCAACGCGGCAGATGGCGACGTGAACATTCGGATCCGCCGATCTCTGCGCTCATCCACTTGATGCCGACCGTCAATTTTGACGCAGAACCCAATCCCTGAGATCGGGACAATCTCAACCTGATGCCCTCTCACTGTGTAGCTGCGTCGCAGATTCGTAGGCACGAACGATGAGACAATCTTCCTCCGATTAAAAATGGAGTCTGGTGTCATAAGCGCGGCAGCCTTGGAATGAGTTGCGTCGCAGCTTTGAGCGCTTCAACATCTTCATGGATGTAGCGGCCAATCGACCCGCGAGCCGCGTGACTGGTAACTCTGCGAGCAATGTCCTTCAAGGCAGCCTGATTAAAGACGCTCGTCGCCGCTCCGTGCCGGAATGAGTGGAAAGTAAGCGAGCGGACCAAACGCCCCTTACGGTCGTGTTCGCGCAAAGTCTTACCCGCAACATCGGCTCGATCCATGATCTCACTGAAACTCGCCGACAATCCGTTACGTCCTCCTGGCTTCTGGTTGGCAAGGCTCGGGAACAGATAGCCGTCTGGATCATCAGAAGGCGGTTGCCTCGAAATCCAATCTTCGACATCGGGATGCAACCCAACCACCACCTTCTTGTCGCCTTTGCGCTCCTGAAATGTGAGGATGCCGTTTTCTGAATCGACCGTTGACCATCGGAGATTGGCGACATCTTGCAGCCGCGCCCCGGTGCCGTAGGCAACGAGAATCGCGCCTTCCCAATCGGTGCCCTTAGCCGCCTTGACTAGACGCGCAACCTGCTCAGGAGTGAACACATCTTTCTGGATCTTTTTCGACTTCAACGAGTCGGTTGCAGTGAAGGGATTGTAATCCATCAAACCTTCCTTCCTGGCGCTCTCGAACGCTGCGGCCAGATATAATTTAACGATCTTGTTTATCGTGCCGGGAGTTCGACCGCTACTTGCGAGGTGGTCCCGAAATTGAATGACGTCACTCTTTTTAAGTGTACGGACGCTTCGTTCGGCTCGCCCGCCTAGAAAGCTCAAAAAAAGATCTCTGGTCTGCTCGTAAGCGGCAATTGTCGATTCCGCCACCGCGCCACGTTTGGATTCAATCCAAGTATCAAGTTGCCTCTTTATCGACGGATCACTGAGCTTACGCTCGCCAAGCCTCTCTAATGCATCATTGATGATCTTTCGGAGTTGTCGTTCGCTGGCTGATCCGCTGGCGATTGCTTTCTCAGCCGCGATTGCCGTGTTGTAGAACTCCCAGGCTTTAGCCTTATCGGTCTGGCCGGTGGATTTCTTGAGGCGTCGGCCATCAGGGGTCGTGTAGCAGACGTAGAAATAAGGACTGCGCCCTTTAGGATCTTTGGTGAGGCATGGCATAAAAAGTCAGTCAGGAGTTTGCGCCCCTTGGCCGCGTTCCTGCGGCGCATTTAACGGGCGGGCCGCCCGGATTATTTGTCTCACCAAGAGTTAGCCAAGCGATTATTTTTCGCTCAGCACCATCATGCGGAATTGAACCGCACTCCCGTCTCACCAAACCTTAATCAACGACTCGGAATCGAACCGACCTTTATTCAAGATCTCCGTTTTGACTAAGAGTCTCCTGGATAAAAGTCAGAACATTGTCGTAACATCTCATGCAATTCACTGAAATCAATGAGAATTGAGAAAATGGCTCTAGATTCTTTATTTAAGCCGCTTTCCGAGGAGAACGCACTTTCGCGGGAATCATGGGGAAGGTGTGCGGGCTTCGAGCCCAGATCCAGGCCAGAGCACCCTGAGTAAGCGTTCTTCCGTCGCTAGTGAGGATTTCTCGGATTGCCGCCACGCGGGTCAACCATTCAGGTTTGGGTTGGCCATGGTCAAAATAGCGAAGCCACTCCGGCTGTAGTCCACGAACGTCGTCGGTACTCAGTTGCGATCGCTCATCGAATTTGCCCGTGAGCAGCCCCATAGCGAGCGGAGAACGATTGATGCTGGCAAGACTCCGTTCTTCACAGAACCGCAACATCTCGGGAGCATCAAAGAAGATACTGAGTTCGTGCTGGACAGCGACATTGCATCTTCCTTTGGCGAACACTGCAGCGCGCTCTGTAAAATCGGTGCTCCAACCGTAGGAGCGGATCTTACCGGCGGCTACCAGTTCCTCCAGTGTTTCGAGCACCTCAACCGCCTTCTCTGGATCGTAGTCGTTCAAGTGAAATTGATAGAGATCGATATAGGTTGTGCCCAGCCGTTTTAAACTTTCATCGCAGGCCCGGCGAACTCCCTCCGGAGAAGCGTCCTGCCCGGTCTTTTGCCGGGTGGACTCATCGAAAGTGTTGCCGAATTTAGTGGCGATAATCACTTGCTCTCGGACCCCTTTGAGGGCGGTTCCAAGAACCCGTTCACTATGTCCGCATCCGTAAATGTTTGCGGTATCGAAAAAGCTGATTCCGAGGTCGAGCGCTTTGTGAATGGCCGCGACCGACTCCTTGTCGTCCACTTCGCCCCAGCCGAGCGGTTGGGTACCGAACCAAAATGGACCACCGATCGCCCAACAACCCATTCCGAGCGCCGGAATTTCATGTGCACCTAATCGCCGAGTAAGAGGAGTACTCATGCCATTCTCTCGCTCGGCCACCTACAATCGTCCAGCCTTGCAATTAAAATAATCAGCCGAGCAGTGATTCAATTGCGGAATGCGAATTGCGAACCATGAAATCCGGAATCGTGGCAGTTGCAGACTATTAGTCCGTGCCCGGCGATGTGGGCGTTTCTGGCGTTATTCCCAGGGGCTTGAGTACCGGCGAACAACCAGAGATATTGGAAGTCCGACGCACACGATATGAGTGACGACCGCGATGATCGTTGCGGAAATCGAGAATGGAGGCTTGTGATAAGCCGAGAGCGGCATCACTACCCAGTACATAAAGAGGTTGACAACGATCCCATATAGCACGCCGGAGAGAACTGGTCGTCGTGTCAAAAAAATGAGCTTCCGGCTGGCCCCATAAAATACGCTGGCCGCCGAAAACGCGATCAGGAAATGAAGCGCGGCTCCAAGCATCGCGGTTTGCCAACCGCCATAAAACGATTTCGGACCAAGCAGTCCGCTGGCGATACCGCGTAAAATTTGCACGGGCCTGATTCCCCGCGGCGCCCAGGTGACAAAGGCAGCGGTGATATCCAAGATACCGGCTGCAATACCAGCCGAGAAGATGGTAAGAAATGCGCTGGGTCTTTGCGTCGTTATCGGAGATGGTGCGCTCAAGGGGGGATAGGTACCGTAGCCGACAAAACTATCTCGCTTTGGTTTCGGCTGCATTAAGAACCTCCGACACCGCCACGGTTATCAATCGTCTTATCTCAGTGAATATGGGATCACTACGTGTCCTTTGTTCCGGATACATCAGCCAGAATAGAATCCAGAAGTTCTGTATTTAGCGGTAAATACTTACGCAGACGGGCCCTCGATTGGGCTTCAGATCAATGAGCAGTGGTCGATAACAAGGATTGAGGTGTTTAATAATTTTCCAACAGTGCTAGTACGGGAGCGCGACCGCGAAATCCTCATCCGACAAGGCGCCGAAGAAATCGCCCTCAATCTGGATGAGGGGCAAGAGTTGATTTCGCTTTTGCGTGAGGCTTTGGAGGCCATTAACGAGAATCGTGCGGCGGCTTTGCAGGTGCAGTAGCCGACCGGAATTCGCAGAAATAGCGAGAACACGAGCTAGGTAGAGCGAGCTTTCCTCTGCCGCCCCACTCCGGACTGAAGCAACCCCAAGCTCAAAAGAGCTCGGACGGGAGTACCGGATCTTTCGAGAATGAGAACGACGTCGAGCACGAGAACGATCGCGTCCTGGCAGCGCGTACGGGTCTCGAACCCGTGACGGTAGAAATAGCTAGTCAACTCAGCGGACGATGGCACGAAACTATCAGGCAACAGTCCGTTAGACGTGATCCGATTCCAACTTTGGATCTTTAGACAATGATTGCGGCAACTGGGACAAGAAACGGCCAATTTCCAGGCTTGGCGCGTATCTACCTGCCAGACAATGAGACCCGCGGATTCTTCCAGCCAATTATGGCGCCGTCGCGATGTTATTAAGCTCCTCGGCGCAACCGCTCTCACCGGACCAATGATTTTGCGCGGATCGACCGCCAACGGTGCTACCTCAAGAGTAATCAAGATTGGCCATGTCAGCCCGCAAACCGGAGCCCTCGCGCCTTTTGCCGAGGCTGATCCATTTATCCTCGACCAGATCCGAACTGCGTTGGCGAAAGGGATTACCAACGGAGGGATAACCTATGAAGTCCAAATCATCAGCAAGGATAGCCAATCGAATACCAACCGAGCTTCGGAAGTCGCTGCTGACTTAATCCTTAAAGACAAAGTGGATTTGTTAGTGGCTTCCAGCACGCCGGAAACAACGAACCCGGTCGCAGATCAGGCAGAAGCAAATGAGACCCCTTGCATTACGGATAATGCTCCCTGGCAGTCCTACTTCTTTGGCCGACACGGCACACCGGACAAAGGTTTCAATTGGACATACCATTTCTTTTGGGGCGTGGAAGACGTGATTGCGTCTTTTTTCGCCCTCTGGAAATCGGTCGAGACCAACAAAGTGGTTGGTGCACTTTTCCCGAATGACGAAGACGGAAATGCTTTGGGGGATGCCAAAGCTGGCTTTCCTCCAGCCATACAGGAAGCGGGTTACAAACTCATCGATACCGGACGTTTCCAGCCATTCAGCGACGATTACGGATCCCAAATCTCAGCGTTCAAGAATGCGGGAGTCGAAATTGTGACTGGAGTGGTTACGCCGCCAGATTTCGCGACCTTCTGGAATCAAGCCGCGCAGCAGGGGTTTAGGCCCAAAGTGGTCACGGTCGGAAAGGCACTCCTTTTCCCTGCGTCGGTCGCTGCTCTCGGCAGTCGTGCTGATGGACTCTCCTCCGAGATTTGGTGGTCGCCAAGCCATCCATTTAAATCGGGATTGACCGGGGAAAGCGCCAAAGAACTCTGTGATGCCTACGAGCATTCAACTGGACGGGCCTGGACTCAACCCATCGGGTTTCAACATGCTCTTTTTGAGGTGGCCATTGATGTCCTGAAGAGGGCAAAGAACCTGGGCGAACCGGCTTCGATTCTGGAGGCGATTGTGGCAACAGATTACCATTCGATTGTGGGGCCGATCAAGTGGTCCGGTAAACCGGTCAAGAATGTCAGCAAAACACCTCTGGTTGCTGGCCAATGGCGAAAGAGAGACAACGGATTTGAACTCGTTATTTGTGAGAATACTACCGCTCCAAACATTAAAGCTCAGGACAAGCTAAGACTCCTTTAGCTGAACTCCCCCTATCCTCTTCCTCCGATGACTCGGACAACGATTGCGGCACTTGAGACAAGAAATGCCCAATTTCCAGGCTTGGGGCGTATATACCTCGCCAGACAATGGGACCCGCGGACTCTTCCAACAAATTATGGCGCCGTCGCGATGTTATTAAGCTACTCGGCGCAACCGCTATCACCGGACCAATGATTTTGCGGGGAACGACCGCCAACGCTGCGAGCTCCAAAGAAGTCAAGATTGGCCATGTCAGTCCGCAAACCGGAGTGTTCGCCCCTTTTGCCGAGGCTGATCCATTTATCCTCAACCAGATCCGAACTGCGTTGGCGAAAGGGATTACCAACGGCGGGGTAAGCTACGAAGTCCAAATCATCAGCAAGGATAGCCAATCGAATACCAACCGGGCTTCCGAAGTCGCTTCTGACTTAATCCTCAGAGACAAAGTGGATCTGTTGGTCAGTTCGGGTTCGCCGGAAACAACGAATGCGGTCGCGGATCAGGCCGAAGCAAACGAGGTTCCTTGCATTACGGGTATGACTCCCTGGCAACCCTACTTCTTTGGTCGCCACGGCACACCGGACAAAGGTTTTACCTGGACCTACCACTTTTCCTTTGGGATTGAAGATATCATTGCGTCTTTTTTAACCCTTTGGGAATCGGTTGAGACGAATAAAGTCGTGGGCGCTCTTTTTCCCAATGATATCGGCGGGAATTCTTGGGCTGATGCTAAGCACGGGTTTCCTCCAGCTCTACAGGAAGCCGGCTACAAGCTGATCGACACCGGACGTTTTCAACCATTTAGCGACGATTACGGATCGCAAATCTCCGCCTTCAAGAACGCCGGCGTGGAAATAGTCACCGGGACGGTCACCACGCCGGATTTCACGACTTTCTGGAATCAAGCGGCGCAGCAGAGCTTTAAGGCCAAAGTGGTCACGATCGGAAAGGCACTCCTTTTCCCTGAGTCGATCGCTGGTCTCGGCAATCGTGCTGATGGGCTCTCCTGCGAGATTTGGTGGTCGCCAAGCCATCCATTTAAATCGGGATTAACCGGGGAAAGCGCCAAAGAACTCTGTGACGCCTATGAGCATTCAACTGGACGGCCCTGGACTCAACCCATCGGATTTCAACACGCTCTTTTTGAGGTGGCCATCGATGTCCTGAAGAGGGCCAAGAGCCTGGGCGATCCGGAATCGATTCTGGAGGCGATTGTGGCAACAGATTACCATTCGGTTGTCGGGCCGATCAAGTGGTCCGGAAAACCGGTCAAGAATGTCAGCAAAACACCTCTGGTTGCTGGCCAGTGGCGAAAGAGCGACAACGGATTTGAACTCGTTATTTGTGAGGATGCCACCGCTCCAAACATTAAAGCTCAGGCCAAGCTAAGACTGCTTAGCTGAACTGAGATGGCTGGCGGGCGCCTTCTAGTTGCGCCCGCCTGCGGCGGTCCGGGCCGGAGCGCCCTACCTAACCGACTATGAGCGCGATTCTTAAACTCAGTGGTGTCTCCAAACGCTTCGGCGCGCTGCTGGCTAACGATAATCTGAGCATGCATCTCAACGAAGGGGAAGCCCTTGGCGTGATTGGTCCAAACGGCTCCGGCAAAACGACGATGTTTAATATCCTCACCGGGATCACCAAAGCCGACCAGGGACAGGTATTCTTTCAGGGTACCGAGATCACTCATCTGCGAGCATTCGAACGGTGCCGTCGTGGTATCGCGCGTTCGTTCCAGATCCCTCATCCTTTCGCCGGAATGTCAGTTTTCGAAAATCTCCTGGTTGGCGCGGCTTTTGGAGACGGAAAGCCCGAACGCAGGGTATACAACCGATGCGTTCAAGTTCTGGAAGAAACTGGTCTCTTGGCCAAGTCAAACGTCCGAGCCGGCAGCCTGACACTCCTCGACCGCAAGCGCCTTGAGTTGGCACGCGCTCTCGCTACCAATCCGAGAGTTCTCCTTCTGGACGAGATTGCCGGTGGCCTGACCGAGGAGGAGTGTCGTATCCTGGTCGAAGAAATCACCCGAATTCGTGGACGCGGAGTGTCGATCGTCTGGATCGAGCACGTCGTACACGCATTGCTGGCGGTGGTCGATCGTCTCATGGTGATCAACTTCGGAAAGAAGATCGATGACGGAGAGCCGCGGAGCGTGATGGCAAGCCGCGCAGTGAAAGAGATCTATATGGGACGGGAGGAGGATGCAATCTAACGGCACACTTTTGGAAGCGCGCGGGCTGACCGCATTCTACGGTGATTTCCAAGCACTTTTTGATATCGACTTCCGGATCAAACGTAACGAGACCGTGGCCATCATCGGCTCGAATGGGGCTGGCAAATCCACCCTTTTGAAAAGCATTATCGGACTGGTTCGAGCTAAGGCAGAAGCGATCTACTTTGACGGTAAGGCAATTGGTGGAAATCCGGCGTATCGTATCATTGCGCAAGGGATCTCGATGGTGCCGGAAGGACGCCGCCTTTTTCCTTCCCTGTCGGTGGAAGAAAATCTTTCCATTGGCGCGTACAGCAAACGCCAGGGACCGTGGAATCTTGAAGCCGTCTACGCGGTTTTTCCTATGCTCAAGGAAAAGCACAACGTTGCGGCAACGGCGCTCTCCGGCGGGCAACAGCAGATGGTGGCTATCGGTCGCGCCCTCATGGCCAATCCTCGACTGTTACTTTGCGATGAAATTAGTCTTGGGCTGGCGCCAGTGATCATCAAAGAGATCTATGCTCAACTCGAGCGCATCACCGCGAATGGAACAACTTTGATTGTCGTGGAACAAGACATCAAGCAGGCCATGGCGGTCTCAGACCGCGTTTACTGCGTGCGGGAAGGACGGGTGGTGCTGGAGGGCCGGCCGCCGGACCTGGGACGCGAAGAAATAACCAAAGCTTATTTCGGAATGTAATGCCATGGACCTGGTCGCCACGGTGTTGGATGGAATACTTCTAGGCGGACTCTACGCACTTTTTGCCTCCGGTCTCTCGCTCATCTTTGGGGTGATGCGGCTCGTTAACACTGCCCACGGCGATCTCATCGTCCTTTCTGCGTTTATCGCGCTAGTAGTAACTGATCGCTTAGGGGTCCATCCACTCGTCTCACTCGTGCTCGTCGTTCCGCTCATGGCGTTGCTGGGCTATGGCCTGCAACGTGGGATTTTCAATCGTACGCTAGGTAGCGACATCCTTCCTTCGGTTCTGGTCTCGTTCGGTCTAACCGTTCTTCTGCAAAACGCCTTGCTCCAGATCTTCAGCGCCGACAGCCGGCGACTGCAGGCCGGTAATCTGGAAACTTTGCACATCGACCTGCCGGGCGGCATGGCGGTAGGGGTGTTGCCCTGCCTGATGTTCATTGTCGCGCTTATCGTGATCGGCGGATTGCAGCTGCTCTTGTACCATACCGAACTCGGACGCGCTTTCCGCTCCGTATCCGACGACCAGGAAACTGCACAGCTGATGGGCATCAACAACGCTCATCTCTTTGGCTTAGCGATGGCCTTGTCACTCGCGATCGTTTCGGTTGCCGGGGTTTTCCTCGGGATTCGCACCAATTTTGATCCGTCGATTGGGCCGACCCGGCTGATATTTGCATTTGAAGCGATCATCATTGGCGGGCTAGGCGATCTCTGGGGAACCTTGGTCGGAGGAGTAATTCTCGGCGTTGCTCAAACTCTCGGAGCGCGGATCAACCCCGGCTACCAAATCCTAGCCGGCCACCTTGTTTTCCTGGCTATTCTCACTCTGCGCCCTCAGGGTTTTTTCGCAAAGCTTCGTTGAAAAAGCCATGAACGAAGCCGTTCAAATCGAGCGCAGTACCCGAATCAGCCGCCTCTTTGCCGCCTTTGGTCTTCTCCTCCTGCTTTTTCTAATCATCGCTCCCTTTTACCTGGGAAGATCCGAATTATATCTCTTGGTCGAGATCTTCTCTTACCTTGCTCTGGCGAGCCTTTGGAATTTGCTGGCTGGTTACACGGGACTGGCTTCAGTCGGCCAGCAAGGTTTTGTCGGACTTGGTGGCTACTCGCTCTTTGCGTTAACAATCTTCTTTCGGATGCCGCCGATCGTGGCAGTACTGGCCGCCGGCATAGTCGCTGCGTTGCTAGCTGTTCCCACCACCTGGGTGATTTTTCGGCTTAAAGGCGCATACTTTGCCATCGGTACTTGGGTCGTTGCCGAGGTTTATCGACTGGTATTTGCTCAGGTTAGCGCGCTGGGAGCTGGATCCGGAACGAGTCTTCCTACGCAGGTAGTTCAAAGCATCGCACCGACCCGAGCAGCCAGGGATAACTTGATCTACTGGACTGGGCTCGGCTTGGTCGTCGCAGTCCTCGCGGTTAGCTATCTGATTCTCCGGTCGCGTTGGGGCTTGGCGCTGACTGCCATCCGAGATAGCGAATCGGCGGCGGAAAGTGTCGGCGTTGATAACTATCGCACGAAATTCCTTATCTATTTTCTCACTGCCGGTGCAACCGGCAGCGTCGGCGCGCTGATCTCAATGCAAAAACTTCGGATCAGTCCAGAGGCCGCGTTCAGCGTGAACGACTGGACGGCATTTGTTGTTTTCATTGTCGTGATCGGCGGCATCGGACGAATGGAGGGACCACTGATCGGCACGATCGTGTTCTTCTTGTTGCGTGGGTTCCTCGCCGACCTCGGTCCCTGGTATTTGATGTTGCTAGGGGCGTTTGCGATTTTCATTACCTTAACGATGCCCAAAGGCATTGCGGGATGGTTAGCGGAGAGATTTGATCTCGACCTTTTCCCGCTTCGACGTCGAGTTCGCCTCCCGAAACTGAAGAGCAAAGATTCAACTCACTCTGCTTTGGTTGATGACAGCACCGTCTTACCAACCTGAAACCCAGTGAGAAAATTGTCTAAACATTTGCCCTGATTCCCTCGATGGAACTTTCTGTCGAGGACACATGGCGTTCAGCGGGTATGAAAGGTATAGGCAGTAATACGCTCATCGCCGAGGAGGCAGAACGGAAAAGGAGAAGTTGTTTCGTGCTCTAACCATACGAAAAATGTCGATGCCAGCCCACGCAGTGATTCCTCAATCTCTCGTCAACTCAGCCAGGCAGCTGTTGCTGCCTGGAAGGACGAGCATCTCGGCGGAAAGGTCATCGAAAGAGATCTGACCAAGACCGCGATGACATTCGTCGATCTAGACTGGATCATCGGCGCCTTCAGCACGCCCGACCAACTAACGGACAGCCATAAGAGTGCGTTGGCCATCTCGGATACGCTCATCGCCGAGCTTCTCGACGCCGACCAGATTGTCACTTATTCCTGACAGACGCACACTGAGCCGTTGGGATTCCAACTAAAATTGAAGTCTCGGCTGGATCCTGGCTTCAGGCATCAGGGCTCTCGCCCCCCCAGGGGCCCAGTGCCCAGACAAGGATTGCGGCAGTTAGAACAAAAAACCGCGGGTATTCAAAGTACTGGGCTCTAGTACCGCCCAACTAAATACATGCAGCCGGCCATCCGGTCAACGCTGCCAGAATTATAACGGGAGTACTATTTA